>Ga0208277_1002387_pt1 | contig 10667 bp, 9 predicted proteins | sample ETNtaG_5_FD_185782 | JGI IMG/M metagenome (GOLD analysis project Ga0208277, IMG submission 185782) | Marine microbial and viral communities from oxygen minimum zone, Eastern Pacific Ocean - ETNP201406SV205 (SPAdes) (version 2) | ecosystem: Environmental > Aquatic > Marine > Oceanic ...
GGGGTAAGAGCCACGAGGAAAACGAGAACTGCCGCCGTGTACCAATTCCCCATACCTTAGTCTCCCAATCTCAGCCTTTCACCCTGTCGTCCACCAGTTACACCCGTCAAGTCCAAATCCATCGGACACTCGGATTACCCGCATAGCCCTGTGGTGTAGTGGTCCATCATACCAGGTTTTGGACCTGGTGACCCTGGTTCGAATCCGGGCAGGGCTACTCTGAAGAGCCATCCAATAAGTCAGGGTAACCATATTCGACAACTAGTCGATTGGCCGTCTTCCGAAAGTTCAGGAGGCTGTTCTCCGTACGTGACTGGTACACATAAGATTGGAAAGCCATGTCAAGTTTGTCACATAATTTGAGGAAACGTGCCTCTTGGGTCTCGCCAGCTTCGTACTCACGGTAGAGTTCGAGCATACGTTCTCCTTGAGGGAAGCCTTTCGAGAGACTAAGCATAGCCTCGGTCTCGACACGAACCTTCTCTTCCGAGGAAATCCCATCGTGAGGAGTAATATCTCCGACACGGACCTCTGCCACATCGTGACACACTGCCATCTCGATAACCTTGAGGCGATCGAGTTCAGGAGGGCAAATTTGCATTGCGAGGAAAGCTACTCCCCATGAATGGGCAGCAACAGATTCTACGTTCGTAAGACCAGAACGCTTCCACCCTGCACGATCGACCTCCTTGAGTCCGAGAACCTCTAGGAAGGGCTCTCTATCCATCAACGATTCACCGCATCTGGATCCTTCGCAAGATCTCGTGTGATGTTCTTGTGATGGCTCTCAAGTGTACCGCCACCAATCTCTAACAATTTTGAATCACGCCAGAGACGTTCGACTACATATTCGGCAACATAACCGTATCCGCCTAGAACCTGAATCGCTCGATCGGCTATCTCCTTCGCCTTGGTTGTAGCGTAAAGTTTCACGCCATCACTGTCAAGGCGCTGACCACCATCATTGAGGTCCAATAATCGAGCAGTGTCGTAAATATAGGCGCGCATTGCACGGTACTCTGCATACGATTCGCCGATGTGACGCTGCATTTGTCCGAAAGAACGAATTTGCTTTCCGAAGGCTTCTCGATCACTCGCATATCGATTCATAATATCCAATGAACGCCGGGCTATTCCTAGGGACATCGCAGCAAGAGTAAGTCGTTCAATCTCAAGATTCTTCATCATGTGATGAATTGAGGAACCCGGAGAACCAACTAGCGACTCTGGACCAACCTTGCAATCCGCGAAAACGAGCTCAGCAGTATTGGATGCACGCATCCCTGTCTTGTCATAGATTTTCTGACCTACCGTATATCCAGGAGTATCTTTCTCGATAATGAATGTAGAAAGTTCCGGACGCCCCCTCTCATCCAACCCAGTTCGAGCATAGACCCAAACCACATCTGCAGGCGTGCGATCATCATCGATGGAACCGTTCGTAATCCACATTTTGTTTCCATTAATGACCCAATTTCCATCCTTGTCTTGATCTGCGGTGGTTTCCATGCCAAGCACATCAGTCCCATAATTAGGTTCAGACATTGCCATGGCACCAACCCATTCACCTGAGCAAACCTTTGGCAGAATTCTCGCTTTTTGTTCCTCGGAACCATTCTGTGCAAGATTGTTGACAAAGAGCATAGAGTGAGCAAGATAAGCAAGACCAAAGCCAGGGTCAGAAGCCGCAATCTCCTCATGGGCGATAACGGCAGCAGTAGCATCAAGACCGGATCCACCATACTCTTCTGGAACTGTGATTCCCAGAAGTCCATATTCGCCTAACATTCGAAAGAGTGACAGATTGAAGCGTTCGTGCTTATCATGCTCATGAGCCTGAGGTTCAACCTCTGATTCGACAAAGTCACGTATCATCTCTCGAAGCATTGCATGCTCTTCTGTAGGATTAGCAAGATCGAAGGTGTCCCAGTTACTCATGTCCCTCAATTACTCCCATGGAATTCAGACCTATGAAGAGTGCTACCGTCACTCTTGTTCCTGCTGTGATAGAATTTGGGCTTCAGTAATCTGTGCTATGGTTCTAAATTCATCATATTGAAGGACACCGTCCTTGTTTAGATCAATCTCGTCAAATAGTTCATCCTGCGAATCCTCAGGCAACTTGGCAACCTCTTCAGATTGGGAGAATTCCTTCCTTGAGATTACATTGTCATTATTCTGATCCATCTTAGTAAAGGACTCTGAAATCTCCCTTTCATCGATTGGAGCATCCCCTGTAGTACTGAACACTGACATCAAATTGACTCCACTCACACCGTATTTATCCGCGAGAACCATGGATGAGTTTTCGTTGTCAACATGATTCTCATCAAACCATTTCTCAAGATATGTCCGCCTTTCCTCCCCGATCCCATAAGTTCGTGCTTGGAGGTCCAGCATCCTTCGCTCGTTCTCAGTGATATTTCCATCCTTCATTGCGAGAGAATACATCTCGAGATAACCAAGCTCTTCTCCAGTATGAGATTCAGGCATAATAGTAGTTGAGAATTTTGACAGCGTTGTGAAAATTGGTTTCCGAAAAACAATCAATGGTAAACCGATAATAACTCCTCCAATCCAACCTTGGTCGAATATGGATTCCATGGCTTCAGTACTCATTAGCAATAGGAATGCACCAAAGCCTGCGAATGTGGCGGTGATGAATGTTGTTCGTAATTTCTCGTCAATTCCAAACATGTCATTTTTGATTACCGCATATGTGAAAATTAACCCCTCAAATAATGCAGCAAGAACAACAGTTGTTGGTATTAATGGCCCTAATGCGATCAATAATGTAGGAACATTTAGTGCTTCATTAAACGGACTTGTTTCCATTGAAGGAGATTGTCCAAGGATTCCAATTATTGTAAACAGAACTAGAGTAGATGATATCTGGAGTACAGTTTTTCCAATAAATCCCAAACGTACAGCACGAACTTCTCCAATTAGACTTGAGTTTCCACTTTCTTTGATTCTCTTTTGTGAACGTCCAACAGAAACCATTGCAACAATAGCACCGATAAGTGGTACGAAAAGAAGAATCCGAGTAAGTGGCCCCAGTGCAACATTTGACATTGTCATTGGGTAAAGTTCTGCATATCTCGATGTACACGATACTTCGAATGGCAACGGTTCTCCAGATGCTGTAGTTCCATATCCTACCCCTACATCTTGACAATACACCCAACTAATATCTCCAATTGCGACAGTTCTACCTCCGAGAAGTTCGCTCGCAAACAAAATAAATCCAAAACAGAATATTGGAAGTAGATATATCCCATGTATTCTGAAGAATTCCGAAACTCGTTTCGCCCATTGCTTTTCACTATAGAATGTTGCAGCGATCATGTATAACAGGAATAGTTGGAAAGACATCGTGTAGTACACTACACGTGCTGGCTCTAGCACTTTCAAGAAACTTTCAGGCCAAGCATAAACCCAGAATAGCATAGCTGTTGAACATCTCAAGGCTTCAGTAAATAGCATCAAAGCCATAAATCGATTTTTTGCCTTTTTAGGTCCGGCACGTAACACAAGGTAGGAAAGGAATATGAGAAAAATAGCGGATAGAATACTGAAAATGGCGAGTATATGCCAGTATCCCATGAAAGTACCAACTCCAAAATCAACGTTTGAAATTGAGCGCCAATAATAGGAGACAGGGCCACCCACATCTGCCATGGACATGGGGGGGGTGAATGGGTATTCAATGGCTTTCCCTAATTTACAATCAACGTAATCCAAAAAATCACGATGATTAGATATTTTCTCCTGTTTGAACTGTCCAGAGTCGAGAGTAAAGGCCACCTAAATCCACTAAATCATCGTGATTTCCTTCCTCGACTACTGTACCCTCATCCATGACGATGATTCGATCTGCGTGACGTACTGTAGAGAGTCGGTGCGCGATTATGAGTGTCGTCCTCCCTCTACTGATATGATGAATAGAGCGCTGAAGAGCTGCTTCAGTTTCATTATCAACAGCTGAAGTTGCTTCATCGAGGATTAGGAAAGGGGCATCCTTCAGAATAGCCCGCGCTATGGCAACTCGCTGACGTTGACCTCCTGACAGACGATGCCCACCTTCACCAACGAGTGTGTCCCATCTGGCAGGTAAAGTATCAATGAACTCCTCAGCTTCTGCAATCCTCGCGGCATCCTCTACCTCCGCATCTGTAGCATCTGGCCGACCATAGCGTATATTATCGCGAATTGTTGTGGGGAAAAGGGTGACATGTTGTGAAACTAGGGCGATATTACCACGAAGACTTTCCAACGATAAATTTCGAATGTCCTTTCCTGCCCAATATATCCCCCCCTCTGAAGGCTCGTTGAAACGTAGTAGGAGACGGACAAGAGAGGTCTTCCCACTTCCAGTGGGGCCTACCACTCCAAGTGTCGAGCCAGCCTCAATTTCAAGACCGAGTCCTTCGAAAAGTTGCGTGCGTCCAGGATATCCAAATGTAAGCGCTTCAATCTGTAGAGATGAAGAAGCCGCTTCATCGAGGGATATGGATTCTAAACCATCCTCAACAGAAATTGGTGTCTCAAGAAGATCGAGTATTCGTGTAGTCGAAGCCATTGCACGCTGATAGAGATCAAAAGTCTCTCCTAATCTAGTAAGAGGCCAAAGAAGACGCTGTGTCATAAACACAAGAACAGAGTATGCACCCACTGCGAGTTTATCTTCAAGGGTAATCCAACCACCGAGTAATAAGGTGGCTGTGAATCCAACAAGGATTGCCATGCGGATTAGAGGGACGAAGGCTGCAGACAACCGAATAGCCCTTCGATTTGCTTCCTTGTATTCCTCTGAGATGCCCTTAATCCGTGAAGCCTCATGCTCCTCCGCAGTAAACGACTGAATTGTTGTCATACCAGACAAGTCGTTCTCTAGAAGTGCGTTAATTCGTCCGGCTGCGGCTCTAACCTCAGCATATCGTGGTTCAAGGCTGCGCTGATACCGAAATGAACCCCATATGATAATTGGAATTGGTAGAACTGCAAAAAGTGCAACTTGCCAAGAGATTGCGATGAACACTGCACCGACTATCAAAACAGTCGTGGTTACTTGGAGTAGGTCATTCGCACCCTTATCTAGAAAACGCTCCAATTGGTTGATGTCATCATTCATCACTGCCATCAAGTCGCCTTTCTGACGTTCATCAAACCACCCCATACCCTGTTTCAAGACATGCTCAAAGGTATTCTGTCGAAACTCATGTTGTACTGTCTGAGCAAGATTGCGCCACAAGATACCATAGAGATATTCGAACACAGATTCTAAGCCCCAAATTAGGAAAGTCGCGATTGAGAGGGCAATCAACTGATGCCAAGGGTCGATGAGTCCCCAACCAGCAAGGAGAGAGTCCTCTCTTTCGACGACGACATCTACTGCAACACCGATAAGAAGTGGGGGCGCAAGATCCCAGATTTTATTCAAAATTGAGCAGATTGAAGCCAGACGGACAGTGGTAGAATGTGGACGAACAGCCTTCAAAAGACGAAGAAACGGACTGACTCGTTCCCCCGTCATGAACGGGTGAAGATACTCTCATACAAAATCGAACGGTTCACTCCGACGACCAATCTCGAAGAATTTCATCATGGTGCTCATCGAGAGAAGGAATCAAGCCGTTAGCAGATGCAGGAGTCGCAGACATGAAGCGAAGGGCATTTGCAACAGAAGAAGTCCCATCGGGAAGTTCCCAAATCGCTCCACGTGCATTGGCTTGATCATCTTGGAAGGCTTCTCCAATCGAATGGATTGGAGCGCAGGGGACGCCGCGTTCCTTCAACTGAACTAGCCAATCCTCGATAGGTCTCTGAAGGAATACTTTGGCAAGTGAGGAAATAATCTCGCTACGGTGTTTCAGGCGTCCAGCATTCGTATCAAAGGGTGATTGACAGAGGTCAACCCGATCAACCATCTCGCATACTATTCGGTATTGAGTATCGTTACCTGTTGCCAAGATGAACCAGCCATTGGATCCTTCAAACGCCTGATAGGGGACAATGTTCGGATGAGCATGCCCCATACGGCCAGGAGAATCGCCAGTTGCCAACCAATTCTGCGCCTGATTCACCATCGACATCAAGGCGACATCAAAGAGACTCAAATCGATCCACTGACCATCCCCCGTACGCTCCCTGTGGTGTAACGCAGCGAGAATGCCTGAAACGGCTGTCCAGCCTGTCAAAACATCAATCCAAGCGACACCGACCTTGACGGGTGGTCCATTTTCAATACCAGTAATCGACATCAAACCACTCATCCCTTGTAGAGCGACGTCATACCCGGCCTCCTTCGCCCTTGGTCCAGATTGACCGAAACCGGTAATGGAACAGATGATTAGTCCAGGGTATTCCTTCATCAATTGCTCTGGATCAAGACCCATTCTAGCCAATGTACCCACACGGAAGTTCTCAACGAGAACATCGGCTTGGGCGATTAGTGTTCGTATTTTAACAACGTCATCAGTATTCTTCAGATCTAGAACAATACTGCGTTTACCTCGATTACAGGAGGCGAAATAAGCTGAAGTTGAAGAATCCTCGATATTGACGAATGGAGGGCCCCAGTTCCTTGTATCATCACCCCATGCAGATTCAACCTTGACAACATCTGCTCCGAGATCACTCAGCACCTGTGTCGCAAATGGACCGGCAAGAATTCTGCTTAAATCAAGGACACGGAGACCTTCTAGAGCCCGAAGCATGAATCTGATTCAACAACACGGTTCTTTGCTGATTGCTCTTTCAACCACTAACCCATACCCTAGAACTCTCCCAAGGTAAACCGAGAAGAATGCCGATCTCTGTAAGCACAACATAGTTCAGGAATAGATACAATGTAATCGAGGTTGTTAGGATTAGTAATGTGGTATTGATTACCTTTCGACGTTGCCTTAGCGCATCGTCCAAGGTACAGATCCCCCTATTTCGGAAATAAATCACGATACCACCAACGAGTAAGAGGAAGGAAATACAGAGGAGAACAGGTCGAAACCAGCCCCAACCGTCCAACCCCCAATACAATGTGTCGGACAAAGAAGCGGCAGCGGAGACTGAGGCGAGACCAAAGAGAACAAGGACAACACTCGGAAGACAACACATGGTTGCAAGGAGCGCAGGAAGACCGATGACAGTGAGGAGGGAACCGCGGCCTTCCTCAATCTCATCCTCCATGTCTTGATTCAGATGCACGCAGATTTGAACCCCTGCTTGAATCCCGCAAGGAAGTTCGCGATTTCTGTTCATGGAAATCCACAAATCGAGCAATTGAAAACAACGGGATTGTCGAAATCAGAAGAGCAGGTTCTACTGGACTGAACAAGATTGAACCGATTGCACCGAACCATGTGGTAACCAAGACCATTCGAGTAAGGAATGGTACATTCCTTGAACCTCGACCAAGGACATACCACGACCATCCTCGAGTCCAAAGGCCGCACAATAACATCAAGGACACGCGAGGAAGGAAACTACGGATCCTAATACCAGATGTCTCGTTAGAATATACTGAACGAACAGGCACCTCAGAAACCGAAATAGAATTCTGTGCCAGATTCAGTGCCCACCAATTTGGATAACCATAGCCTGTCCAATTACCAAGTTCCGGGACTTCATCCATTATCGAGAGACGAGTCGCTGTGTACCCGCACTGTGGATCACCCCACCTCCAACCTGTCGCAAGTGATGTAAGAACGGAAAGTAAACGGCTCGCCCATCGTCGGACAATAGGCATATTCTTCAGACCTGATGAATGACGGAATCGATTTCCTTTGACATGATCAGAATTCTCCAATCCTGTAACAAGGGACGGTAGATCTCTCGGATCCATCTGACCATCACCGGCCATAACTATGAATGCCCAATCCTCAGGATTGCCCACTAAGGAACTGAGTTTCTTAACTCCGCTCAAAATTGCAGCTCCGACACCACGTCCACCACCATCAACAAGGGCAATATGCTCGCAAGCGTCTCTGCATTGATCCAGCGCATTTGATGCAACTGAGGCGGTATCATCGACTGATGCATCATCAATTACAATGATTGCCTGAACTTCAGATGGGACCGATAGGATGCTTGCTTCGATATGGTCCTCCTCATCCCTTGCCGGCATGATAACGGCGAGATTCATGGTTCGACATCTGGACACGCATGATGGCTCTTGTGCCAAACCGATGAATTCGAAGTCACGTAGCATTTTCCTCCGAACGATTCATGGCGTCCATACAACGGAGGCATCCCGTGGACATCTGCTACATCGTCAGGAATCAGGCCCTGAGGATTGGGTCAGCCGTGACTCGTGCACTAGAATTCACTGATTCCGTATTCGTCATACAACTAGAGGAAGATGAGCAAGAACGGTACATTGCCGAGAAACTAGGTGCAGTCGTGTACAATCATGAGGGATGGACTACCGCACCAGACATCGCTAAAACCCTACAAGATATCCTTCTTGATGCACAATCGATTATCATATCATTAGACAATGATTGGAGACTCTCTGAACTTCCAGCCTTGTATACCAGCGCAAGGACAGCTCCCGATGTACTCCTCGCTGTAAAACGACAAACTGATTCACAAGACGAAAAATCAGGTTCAAAGATCCTAGAAGCCGATGCATACGCATATTCCGAGGTCACCATACAGCATTCAATCTGTTCCAAGGAGGGCTTGGCACAAATTGCCCTTCAAGACAGGAATAACACACCAGGTGATCTAACACGAGACCTTCGTGTCCTTGTTGTAGAAGTTACACCTAAGCGTCAAACAACTTCTCAGCAGTCGCTTACTACTATCAGTGGATTCTCTCGACTACTCTACTGGATGCTTGAATCAAGACATCCATTGATTCTGTTTGGAATTCCTGGTGCCCTATTTTTCTGGGTTGGTTTCCAAATGGCTGACTCGCTTGTCGACATAGGTGGACCTCACGATACGGTCGGTGTAGGTGTAGCCCTAGCGGCCTTTGTTACAACCTTCATCGGTGTTTTCGCAATCACAGCAAGCATGATTCTCTTCGTACTATCAAAGCAGGTGGAACGAATCCAAGCAGAATTCACTGTAACTCTGGAATCATGAATCAGGGAGTTACTCGGCGCGAAGTTCGCGGAAAGGGGATTACTTCGCGTATGTGAGATGCTCCAGCGAGCCAACTAACGACACGGTCTACACCTAAGCCGAAGCCGCCGTGAGGGACTCCTCCATATGATCGGACATCGATGTAGAATTGGTAAGGGTCTCGAGGAGTGCCTTCTTCGTCGATTCGCTCAAGAATCTCTTTCTCAGACCACGTGCGCTCACCTCCGCCGATAATCTCCCCGTAACCTTCGGGCGCGAGTAAATCATGACAGAGCACATAGTTAGCATCATCAGGATCTACTCGATGATAAAACGGCTTGGCAATCTTCGGATAATGCGTCAGGAAGTGTGGGATCTCAAAATCCTGAGTGAGAACCTTCTCCTTTGAGTAATCAAGATCTTGCCCCCATTCAACATCAACTTTCAACTCCTGGAGGCGTTCAATTGCCTCATCGTAACGCATCCTAGGGTATGGGTTATCGGCATATCTTGCAATCGCATCTAAATCTCGATCGAGTGAAGCAAGTTCCTGCTCACGTTCATCCAACATCGTTCGAGCAATGTGGCGAACAACGCCCTCACCATGTTCCATAATCTCGGCATTGTTGGCCCAAGCCATCTCCATCTCTGCATGCCAAAACTCTGTCAAATGACGACGTGTCCGTGATTTCTCAGCACGAAAGGACGGAGCAATAGTGTACAATCGTTCCAATGCAGGCATTGCCGCTTCAGCATAGAGTTGCCATGACTGTGTGAGATAGGCCGTCTTGTCAAAATAGGGGACTTCAAAGAGAGTGGAGCCACCTTCAACAGCACCAGCAACAAAGTTTGGCGCTTGGTACTCAATGAATTCTCGACTTCTGAAGTAATCATGAATGGCCCCGAAGGCAGAGCTGCGAAGTTTGAGCATCGTTGTGGCGCGAGTTGTCCGAAGATACAGGTGACGATGATCGAGGGTGTGCTTTGATCCACCATAGGTCATCTCTCCATCCTCATCGACATCCAGCATATCTGATTCACCGATAGGGAAAGGACGACTCGAATCGACTGGACCAATAATCTCAACACTGCTGACTTGAATCTCATGACCATGCTCCCTGTCTGTTGCAACAACCTCACCAGATACAATCATACTCGACTCAATCAAGGCTGATTTGAATGCCTCAAAAGTGTCATCGCCGAGGACGCTTTTCTTACCAACACATTGGATATTTCCCGTAGAATCCCGGAGACTAAGGAAGTGTATGTTGTTGTTCCCACGAGCCCGGTGAACCCAGCCCTTCAGTTCGACGGTCTCACCGTCGTGAGCACCTGCGAGAACATCCCCAACCCAATGTGACTTCATGCGATGACCAACCCTTCGTATGGATACCGCCATTTGAAGGAATCCACGATTAGATGATGGCGGGCCTGACGGGGTTCGAACCCGCGACCGACGGATTAAGAGTCCGTCGCTCTACCTGACTAAGCTACAGGCCCAACCTTCGGACCGAGCACTCCTTCTTGAGCGCTACGCCTTAATCAGTGACTAATTCATTCGTCTGAACGATGAAGGATCTCAACACCGGTTTGACCCG
>Ga0208277_1002389_pt1 | contig 10660 bp, 7 predicted proteins | sample ETNtaG_5_FD_185782 | JGI IMG/M metagenome (GOLD analysis project Ga0208277, IMG submission 185782) | Marine microbial and viral communities from oxygen minimum zone, Eastern Pacific Ocean - ETNP201406SV205 (SPAdes) (version 2) | ecosystem: Environmental > Aquatic > Marine > Oceanic ...
AAGTTCACCCCTGTATTGCACATTAACATAATTTTTAGAGTTTGCTTTACGAATATCTTCTAATTTTCCATTTAAAATAATTTTACCTTTATTTATAAGACATATGTTATTGCATATCCTCTCAACCTGTTCCATCTGATGAGTAGAAAATAATATAGTTTTTCCCTCTTTACTTTTTTCCTGAATAATCTCTTTAAGTAATACTTGGTTCAGAGGGTCAAGCCCTGTAAATGGTTCATCAAGAATAAGTAAGGAAGGATCATGGATTAAAGATAGTATAAATTGTATTTTTTGTTGATTACCTTTTGATAGCTCCTCAATTTTTCTATTTCTTTGCTTATAAAGATCAAAACGTTCCAACCAATAATGTGTTTGATCAATTGCTTTTTTTTTGCTTAAACCACGAAGACTCGCAAAATAGTTTATAGTTTCTTCAAGTTTTTGCTTTTGATAAAGTCCTCTATCTTCAGGCAAGTAACCGAGTTTTCCTCTACCATTTTCACTAATATTCTTTTGGTTAAATAAGATAGTTCCCGAATCAGGCTCAATAATACCCATAATCATACGAATAGTTGTTGTTTTTCCAGCTCCATTAGGACCTAAAAATCCAAATATATCACCCTTTTCAATTTTGAGCTCAATATTATCTACGGCCTTTATACCGTCATATTGTTTAATTAAATTATTTAATTCTAACATTCTAAATATCTAAAGGAATACCATCGCAAAACGAAGGAATATCAACTTTTAATATTTTTGCTATAGTTGCTGCAATATCCACAGTAGCAGCGGGGGTGTTTATTGAATTAAACTTAAAATGCTTCTGCGAAAATATTAATGGTACATGAGTATCATAATCATAAGGAGATCCATGGCTAGTTCCATAAGGTGTCTTGTAGGTATAGTTTGGACTCTCTATTGCAAAAATATCAGCGCTTTTATGCGGATGCAACATGTTCTTCAATCTTTTTGAGATTTTATCTGTTGAATTATTTTCAAGAATAAAGTTTTTTGATACAATTTTTTCTATCCCTTCAACTCTAAGAAGGTATTTTTCAATAATTTTATAAATATCAGAAAATTCAGCATTTGATTTTTTTAAAGCTTTATTATCTATGAAAAACCTGTCTCTATTCCTATAATATAAATTTTTTCCATATTTCTCTTCAATTTCTTCATCTATCCACTTTAATGCTTCGCCGAGTATATTTTTTTTAATTCTACCTGCCTTTTCACCTTGATTTGTCAAATATTCGGGTATTGGAAGACCACCATGATCTGCCGTTAAAACAAACATCACATTCTCAAGGCCAATTTCACTATCAACATAGTCAATAAAGTCACCTAGATAAATATCTAGTTTTAAACATGCATCCATTATCTCTTGTGAAAAAGGTCCATAATCATGTATCATCCAATCCATAGCTGAAAAACCAATAAATAGAATATCCGGATCTTGATCTTTTCCTAGACTTTCATCAACAATTGCTTTTTTAGATAACTTAAGCACTTCTCTTTCAAACCAAGGTCTTCCCATTAACATTTCTCTTGGATCATCGTTTTTATCAATTCCAATTGGAAAAATAGGTGAGTATGTACCACTTTGATAACTATCTTCTTCACCAAAATAATGATCTTCCCTAGAATATTTAAGATAAACTTCATCATCCAAAGATTTTACCCATAATGAGTCATAATACTTTTGAGAATTCAAGTTTTTATTAAATTCAGTTACCCAACTTGGAAGAGAATCAACATAATAATCTGAAGAAACGAAACTGCCATTGTAGTTCCAATAAAGAGCTAAATCAGGTTTAGAGCCACCAAGCATTACAGCAGTTCTGTCCTTCCCTCCAATAGAAATAATTTTTGAGTTAGGATAGGTGCTTTTCACCCAATCACCCAATCCCGTGGTATTATAGCGAGAGTAGGATCTTGCTTTTCCTTTTGAAGACCCAACAACCTTTGCTTTAGGATCTTCTACACAATTTACAATTTTCTTTAAATCTCTGTCATAAAAACTATTCCCAAGTACACCGACGCGAGAAGGATATTGACCAGAGCCTATTGAGAAATGTCCAGGTCCTGTTGCTGTATAGCTATGTTCATGATGCGTACTTTTAAACCATATCCCATGATCGATAAGCCAACGAAAACCTCCTCCATAGAGATCATCAAATCTTGACAATAAATCAGGACGAAGCTGATCTACAACTAAGGTTATAACAAGTTTTGGCTGAATAGCTTTAGGTTGGCTGCATGAACAAAAATAAAAAACTGTAAAAATAAACAAAAAACGTTTCATAATCATATTACTTTTAAGAACCTTCTTTTCCCTATCTTTAAAATCTGATCACCTTTTGAGGAGATAGTTGATTTTATATCAACTATTGGCTTCGAATTTAATTTAACAGCACCCTGTTTTATCAATCGACGAGCCTCTCCTTTACTCTTTAATATACCCGCATTAAAAATCACATTAACAATTAAATCATCAGACTCTAATTTAAAAGTAGGAATATCATCAGGTATTCCTTTTCCAACCACAACCTTATTAAAATAGTTTTCTGCTTTTTCTGCCGTTTCTGAATCGTAATACAATTCTACTATTTTTCTTGCAAGCTTGCGTTTATAAATCATTGGATTAATACTTGGGTCTAGAAGTTTTGATTCAATTTCTTTAATCATATCAGGTTTAGTATTAACGGCGAGAGTAAACCATTTAAGAATCATATCATCTTTGATTGATAATGTTTTTCCATACATATCCTCTGGTTTATCGTGAAATCCAATATGATTTCCATATGATTTTGACATTTTTTCAATACCATCAGTACCTTCTAATAATGGCAAAGTAATGATGCATTGTGGATCTTGATTATTTTGTTTTTGAAGATCTCGGCCAACAAGTAGATTAAATTTTTGATCTGTACCTCCGAGCTCTACGTCTGCATTAAGTTCAACGGAGTCTTGACCTTGCGCTAAAGGATATAAGAATTCATGGATTGAAATGGGTATTTCAGATTGGAACCTTTTAGTAAAATCATCCCTCTCTAACATTCTCGCAACAGTATATGAACTAGATAGTTTTACAACATCATTAAAATTCATTTTACTCAGCCATGTAGAATTATATTTGACTTTAAGATTTTTTATATCAAGGATTTTTTCAGACTGCTCTACATACGTTTTTGCATAATTTTTTGCTTCTTCAATTGTAAGCTGAGGGCGAGTTTTATTTCTTCCTGAAGGATCTCCTATCATTGCAGTAAAATCCCCAATAACTAAAATTGCATTATGTCCAAGATCTTGAAAATGGCGAAGTTTTCTTAAGACGACTGCATGCCCAATATGTAAATCAGGTCGACTTGGATCGCATCCTAATTTGATATTTAGAGGTATATTATTCGATCTAGAATGCTCTAATTTTTTAATCAGTAGTTCTTCAGGTATGATTTCTTCAGTACCTAATCTTATTAGATTTAATTGCTCTTCAATTGGAGGAAACTTCATCCTTTTTTCATTGCTCTCTGTATATCTCTTTCAATATCACGTTTTTTCTTAGTATCTCTCTTATCATGTAGCTTTTTCCCTTTTGCAAGACCTAACTCTAGTTTAATAAAACTTTTCTTAAAATATAACTTTGTCGGTACTGCAGTTAATCCTTTTTCAGCAAGCTTAGATTCAATTTTTTTTATTTCTTTTTTATGTAATAGGAGCTTTCTATTTCGAGTTAATTCATGCCCATCATAGCCAGTATTACTATATGCAGCTATGTGAAAACCTCGTAACCAAGCTTCTCCTTTGTTAATCAAAATATAAGATTGTTTCAAATTAGCATTACCTTCTCTTATACTTTTAACTTCACTTCCTTTTAACTGAATACCCGCTTCGAAAGTTTCTAAGATATGATATTCATGATAAGCTTTACGGTTTGTAGATACTATTGTATTGTTCATATAAACGCTTTCAAAAATACGAGATTGTATAAGTAGTCTACAAGATTAAATAATCTTTTATATTTTAAAGGTTTTCATTAATCACAATAAAATCAATTGACAATTCGTAATTTTTATCATGAAGGTATTGCTTTTGGAAACATATTACACCGGATCCCATAAACAATGGATAGATGGTTATAAAAAATTCAGTAAGCATGAAATCAAAATTCTTTCAATGCCAGGACAATTTTGGAAATGGAGAATGCACGGTGGAGCAGTAACATTAGCAAATAGCTTTAACAAAATGAAATGGAACCCCGATATTATTTTATGTTCTGATATGCTAGATCTTACGACTTTTTTATCTTTAACCAGGATAAAAACCAATAATATTCCAATTGCAATTTATTTTCACGAAAACCAGCTCTCTTACCCTTGGTCACCAATTGATAGAGATAAAATGAATAAAAGAGATGCACATTATAGCTTCATAAATTATTCTTCTGCCTTATCTGCAGATCACGTACTTTTTAATTCTAGGTTTCATATGAATACATTTCTAACTGATTTAAAACCATTCCTTAAGCATTTTCCGGATTATAATGAAATAGAAACTATCGATACAATCCGATATAAATCTGAAGTTCTAAATATTGGATTAGATCTAAGAACTTTCGATACATATGAAGAGAAAAATCACTACAAACCCCTCATACTTTGGAATCACCGTTGGGAATATGATAAAAATCCAGAGCTATTTTTTGACACTTTAAAACTTATCAAAAAAAATAATCATGATTTTGATTTAGTTGTTTTAGGAGAAAATTTTAGTCAAAATCCACAAATATTTGATCAAGCAAAAACGATATTTAAAGATAATATTATACATTGGGGATTTTCTAAATCATTTAATGCCTATGCAAAATGGCTCTGGAAATCAAGTATACTGCCTGTCACCTCAAATCAGGAATTTTTTGGTATAAGCACCATGGAAGCTATATATTGCAATACTTTCCCCATTTTGCCAAATCGATTGAGTTACCCTGAGTTGATACCAAATAAATTTCATAAAATGATTATTTATAATGATAGTAATAGTTTGTATGAAAAAATTGTTTGGGCAATCGAGAATCACAAAAACCTTCACCAGTATAAATTTAAATTATTTACTCATCAATATGATTGGAGAAATATGGCACCGGTCTATGATAAAAAATTATCATCTTTATCGAATAAGGATAATTAAAAAAATTAATTAATTATTTAATTAGAAGAACTTTTTGTTTTTTTGAAAAATTTTCACCCTTAAACAAGACAAAGTAAACTCCAGACCCCAATATCAACCCTCTTCTGTCCTTACCGTCCCAATATATAAAGTGTGTGCCTTCTGTTTTTAGACCTTGAAAAATGGTTTTTACTTTAGAACCCTTTATATCGATTATTTCAACATAGATATTAGAAGGTTCTAGTAAAGAAAATTTAATTTGGGTTTTTGAATTAAATGGATTAGGATAATTAGGATAAAGCATTAAAAAATTAGATGCTTCATTATCTTCGAATATATTCATACTCTCATTGGTTGATATATCAAAAACTACAGGTAAATGATCAGAAGCCTCTTTTGTATCATTACGTTCTAACCCATAATAATTTAAATCTGATTCATTCATTGAAAGCGTATTTAAGATATAATTTTTTGAACCTATTATAGTAGCATCTGAATAAAAAATATAATCAAGCTTGCCGGGATTGAAAGATGATGCATCATTTCTCCATGTATAGTTCATAAGCTTATTTGTATGCCGTGGTGAAAGATCTTTTATGGAAGACATATCCCAATCAGGTAAAAAGTCATTTCCATATTGAGATTCATTATAGATATCTCCTATTCTTATTGTTTCCACTTGCTGTCTGTATCCTACAAAATTAAAATCACCAGCATGGATAAAAGGAACTCCATGTACAATTTCAAATGGTCCTAGTTGGTCGTTAACCCATTCTCTCCATTCTTGAGTATAGATGTCAACCTGATCTTGCCTACTTTCATTATTATCACAACAAGATAAGTGACTATTAAATATTAGAAGATCATCTCCTAATTCAGTTTCAGTATCTAATAATGCAACCATCGTTCTTCCAGAACTCATTAACGCATCATCTAAAATAGCAAACTTTGAAAAAATAACTAAATCATTGTATGTCCAACTTGAATTCCATTCATCATCCGGGAACCATGATTGGATAATATCACCTATAAATTGCCATTCATTGTGTTCCTGTAGTACAATAATATCTGGATCTAAAGCTTGAAATATTCGTTTAAAATAAATTTGCCTATCAATATCAATAATTCCCTCGTTAAGAGTATTATATGAAACTATTCTTATATCATCAATATTACTTTTTTCAAGACTAATTAATTCTGGATCATCAATTAAACTATCACTTATAGAAAATAAAAACCCTCCACGGTCATCAGGAATAAAATCGCCTCCAAACTCCATTTCCGATACAAGAAGAGTGCCATTCAACAATATTTGTTCTCCATTTAATGTAAGAGCAGATGATTCTAATGCAATTGCGATTTCAAATTCTGAAGAGGTAATGGTAGGTGCAATTCTCAAGGTTAAATCATTCTGACTAATCTCGCTTTGATTGCCATCAATATATATGTAACCTAGACGACTTCCAAAGTTCCAGATAAGTTCGGCCCCCATACCATGATGATTATAACCAGTTGTGGAATCATTATCTGAATCTATATATAAATGAAAATCATTCCAGTTTTGCATTAAAAATTCACCATCATAAAATTTTAAATATATAAATAGAAATTCATTATCATGTGTAATTTTTAATTTATAAAAGTCTGCCTCTTGTGCATCATCTTGATGATCAATATGGCTCGTAGATATACCCTCCCAATCATCAAAATTACCATCAATACTTATTGGATTTGCTCCAAATATGCCAGAAAATAAAAGGCCAAATAAAATTTCATTTGGCCTTTTTAATGGTAATATTTTAAAGTTCAAATTTAAAATTAAAACTTATTTGCTTTTTACTTCTATTGTTAGATGACAGTTTTAGATTTTCATTAAATCTAAAACTAATCTAACTCCCCATCCAGTAGCACTGCCTTTAGGATTAATACTATTAGGATTTCCACCCCAAGCAGTTCCTGCAATATCAAAATGAGTCCAAGGAATATCTTTTCCTACAAATGCCTTTAAAAATGCTCCTCCTGCGATAGACCCTGCCTGTCTTGCGGAGCCTAGGTTTTTAACATCAGCAATTTCAGATTTAACTTGTTTGATAAATTCTGGCCAGAGAGGGAATTCCCATACTTTCTCTGATGATTTTTTTGATGAGGCTTTAATTCGGGACATAAGTTCATCATTATTCCCCATAACTCCAGTAGCAATATGACCAAGAGAGATTAAAACTGCTCCTGTTAAAGTAGCAAAGTCTAAGATATATTCAGGATCATAATGTTTACTTGCATAAGATAATGCATCGGCTAGAATTAACCTTCCCTCAGCATCTGTATTTAGTACTTCTATTGTCTTTCCATTATAAGCTTTAAGAACATCTCCAGGCTTATATGCTTTTGCACCCACTAAATTTTCTGTGGATGGAACAATACAGACTGCATTAATAGAAGGTTTTAGCGATGCAATTGCTTTGAAAACACCTAAAACAGTTGCTGACCCACACATATCATATTTCATCTCATCCATTGAAGCGGAAGGCTTAATAGATATACCTCCGGCATCGAAGGTTAAACCTTTACCAACAAGAACTTTTGGCTTTTCATTTCCTCCATTCATATATTCTAAAACAATAAATTTTGGAGGTTCGTCAGAACCTTGTGCTACGCCAGCGAGTGCACCCATTCCCATTTTTGTAAACTCATCACGTTCAAAGACAGTTAATTTCATATTCCCTTCTGAAGCAATTTCTGCCGCAAATTCAGCTAGATGAGTTGGAGTAGCAATATTACCAGGATGATTTGATAAATCTCTAGCAGAACAAACCGCATTACCGATGATTGCACCTTTCTCGACTTCATCAATTTTACTGTTTAGTACGGTAGCTTTTTCTAACTCAAATACATTTTCTTTATCGGTTTTATAATTAAGGAATTGGTAACTACCTAATACAAGACCTTCTCCCATAGCCTGACAAAAACCTTCTCCTTCACAAAAACACTCTATTGCTACTGAGCTAATTTTTTTATCTATTGCATATCTAGAGACCTTCCCAGAAACAGTTCGTATGGTCTCTGCATTAATTTTTTCTTTATCACCAAGACCAATTAAAAGAACTCTTTTATCGCCCAAATAAAATAAATGAGTTTCTTCAGCCTTACCTTTCACATCACCAAATTCGATAGCATTTTGAAAAACTCCATTAAATTTTTCATCAATTTGTGCTGCAAGTGTTGTTAAAGTTTTATTTTTATATACCCCTACAGCTGTTAAACCAGCATCTAATTCTGTCCATTCGTCATTAAATGAATTAACAGTTGAAATATTTGCCATAAAAATCCTTATTGTGTTTTAATTATAAAAAAGCGAACTAAATTATACTATAATTTGAATATCTACTACTACGATAATTAAAGTAATATTATAATAATTAAATCTATTTTATTAATGAATTTTCTCAAAATTAAAGAAGAAGAGCTAAAACCATTAATTTTACTCTTTTCAATATTTTTTTGCATTGTCTCAACAAGTATTACTGGGTCATCTGTTAGAGACGCTTTTTTTCTTATCAATTTTGATAAATCTTATCTTCCTGTAATGTATATACTTATTGCACTTAGTATGGCATGGATAATTTCTATTTATAAAAAGCTGACTTCTGATAAGGACCCAATATCGATTATTACCGCATCTAACTTTATCTTTTTAATTCCAATTTTATATTTAAAATTCAACCTAAATGGTGTTTTTATTCCAATATTTTATATTTGGATAGAAATTATTACCGTTTTATCGATTCTACAGTTTTGGATGCTAGCGGCCGATGTTTTTAACCCTCGTCAAGCAAAAAGGCTTTTTACGCTCATTGGTGCAGGAGGTTCCTTTTCTGGAATAGGTATCGGATATATTATCAAGCCTTATGTCACCCAATTTGGTCCAAACAATCTATTATATCTGACTATTTTTTTTATTTTTTTAACTGTTTACCTTGTTCGAAAAATTGATCCATTTATAAAAAATAATTCAATAAAGAACACCAATTTTGATACATCAAATAATAAATCATTTTTCAACTTATCACCTTATATTAAATACATTGCTATGATGGTAGCTTCTTCGGCTGTTATTTCTAAAATTGTTGATTATCAATTTAAAATTATGGCTTCGAACACATTTACAAACCAAGATGAATTAATTAGTTTTTTTGGCACTTTTTATATATTTACTGGTCTTGCCACATTAATAATGCAATTCTTTTTTACAAATTTTGTTCTTAGATATTTTGGTATATTGTTGGGATTGATGATACTACCAACTATGTTAACTATAAGCTCAGCAAGTTTTTTATTCACAGGAACCCTCACAGCAATATACTTAGCAAAATTTTCAGATCAAGTTTTTAAATTTTCTATAAATAACTCAATCCAAGAGATTTTATGGCTTCCTATTAAAGTTCGTGTTAAAAAAATAACTAAACCCCTCATCGATGGAACCTTAAAGTCAAGCATCGAGGGTTTAGCAGGTTTTTTTATTTTTATATTGACATTTTATAGTTTTATTCCAGAATCAAAAGTATATATGTTAAGTATTATTATTCTTTTAGGAGCTATTTTTTGGATTTATAATAATTTTAGAATAAAAAAGGGATATGTCAATTCGTTAATTGAATCTATTGAAGATAGAGATCTCTTTTTGGATGACGTGAATTTTAATATTAATGACTCTGAAATTGTTAAAACTATAGATATTGCCTTAAAAAGTAAAAATGAATTCAAACAGTTATTTGCTTTGGACCTTTTATGGAAACAAAACCTTAATCCATGGGCGGATACGATCAAAACTTTATTTAAATCCAAAAATTATAAAATTAGAAGAGCAGTTTTAGAATTAACTTGGAAAAAAGCTGAAATATTATCTAATAAAATGCTAATAGAAATTATTAAATCTGATGATGAAATAAGAGCCTTTGCTATAGCATGTATTGGAGACAGGAGAGTAAATGACCTTGATGATATCTTAAAACCTTATTTAGTTTCTGATTCTATTTTACTTATGGCTTCATCCTCCGCTTCTATTTTAAAGTACAATCCTCAACATAAAAAAGCATTATCAATAGTAAACAAAATATTAGATAATTCAGATCATGAAAAAATAATCATTTTACTAGGATTTTTAAAAGAGCTCGGCTATCTCATCTCCGATGATCAATTTATTTATTTTTTCCAAAAAGGTTCTCGCGAACTCAAGATTGAATGTTTAGAAATACTTGAGAAATCTCCTAGATTATCTTTAGTTTTGTCCATTACATCTTCAATTAATAAAACTTTCTCTCTAGGCACTTCTTCTGTAAACTTTCTCACATATTCAGTTGCTGGATTTAATACAATATTAGCTGGTGTATCTAGCTGCTCAATTATACCATCCTTCATAATTGCAATACGATCAGCAAGTTTTAAAGCCTCATCAAAATCATGAGTAATAAACATAATTGTTTTTTGTAATTTTTCC
>Ga0208277_1002391_pt1 | contig 10651 bp, 6 predicted proteins | sample ETNtaG_5_FD_185782 | JGI IMG/M metagenome (GOLD analysis project Ga0208277, IMG submission 185782) | Marine microbial and viral communities from oxygen minimum zone, Eastern Pacific Ocean - ETNP201406SV205 (SPAdes) (version 2) | ecosystem: Environmental > Aquatic > Marine > Oceanic ...
TTCACCGGGCGAGCCATCGCGCTCCATCGTCATCGCCTCGAATTGATCGAGCACCATGTTCGGAGCCTCCACGCCCGCCGCGCGACCGAGCGATTCCAACGCTGAACGCACGTCGGGGGAATCCGACTCGTCGAAACTGCTTCCTAAATCTATCCACGCGTCCTCGTTGCTCGCGTCGCGCGCACTCGAGCTCACGACCGCGCGCGACGCCCTGATGCGATTGATGACGGCCGACACGTCCTCGGACCATCCGTTTTGATTGGGCACCAACGTTCGCTCGACGACGTGCGCCGCGCCCGGAGGCAACGCCACCGCCGACGACTGCCGCACGCGCATCACGCGCGCGAGCGTCTCGTACGCATCATCCATCGCTTGCACGAACGATTTCGCCGACGGTCCACAGTTGTGTTTCCCCGCGGCGTCCCACGCCGCGCACACGGTGAGCGTGGCGCACTTGACGCCCTCGACGACTTCGAGCGTGGGCATGAAGAAATAATGCGTCCCGAACGACGCCCACTCCTCCTCCGGCGCGCGTCCCGGATCAAATCTTCCCGCGCCGTACACGCGAGACTCCGCGCGCGAGTTTTCGTTCCCACTCAAAAACCTTCGCATGGACGCTATCCGCCGCTGAAACGCCGACTCGTCCTCTTCGCCCGCGTCCGTCCACGTCGCGCACGCGCCCAATCCCGCTCTCGCGCCTCGCGTCGCGTCGAAATCGACCTCATCACTCGTTGACGCCGTCATCGACGCGTCAGATCCACCGTTGGCGCGTCTGCTCGATCCTTTTTTACCGACCCCGTTCCCGCTCGCCGTCTTGGCCCGCGGCGACCAATAAAACGCCGGCGTCCCTCGCTCGGCGCGTTCGCTCGCCGCCGCCACCCATCGCAGCGCGCGCGCGTCTCTCGGAACATCGATGACGAATCGCACGCATCCGCTCTCGAACTTGGACACCGCCGCGCGCTCGGCGTCTCGTCTGGCGTCTCCCACGCGCTCGGCCAACGCGACCCATCCGTCGTCGTACGACGCGCGCGCGCCGAGATCCACCGTCTCACGCGCGCTCGCGGGATCACACCCGACCTTCTCTCGCGCGGAGACGTCCCGCGGAGTCGTCTCGCGCGCGTCTCGCGCCTCGGCGTCGGTTCGAACGTCGACGCTATCCGCGTCGGGCTCGCGCACGGATTGTCGCGTCGTCGTCGCGCGACGCGTGCGAGACGCGCGCGCGCGTGGCGACGGCGCGCACGCGCGCGCACGCGCGCTCGCGGACGACGACGACGACGCGCGCATGTCGCGACGGCGACGCGTCGGTGTGCGGACGCGATGGAAGTGACAAATGGGACGGGGACGGCGGCGAGGGCCGAGCGGCGAGACGCGCCGAACGCGTGAATGCGTACAAGCTTCGATTACAAACAAACAATGGTGAATGAATGAAAGAATAAACTATGTGCGCGCGCGTTTGCGCTCGCGTTCGCGTACGTTCGCCTCGGTCGTCGTCGTCGTCTCGTCTACCATTTACGACCTCGACCGCCGGAAAATCGACCTCGGCCGCCGGAAAATCGACCTCGGCCGCCACCTCGACCGCGTCCGCCTCGTCCGCCCGAGTACCCGCGTCCGCCGCCGCCGCCCTTGCGCTGCATCGCGGCCAACGCGAGCGGGACGTTTTGACCCGCGCCCTCGAGGATTTCGATGAGCTCGTTGGCGGCGCCGCGATTATCCTTGGTGAAAAACGTAAACGCCTTGCCCTCCTTACCCGCGCGACCGGTGCGACCGATCCTGTGCACGTAATCTTCAACTTGGAGAGGGAAATCGTACACGATGACGGCGGCGACGCCTGGGATGTCGAGCCCGCGCGCGGCGACGTCGGTGGCGACGAGAATGTTGCCGCGTCCCTTGCGGAAATTGTCGAGCACCATCTCGCGTTCGTATTGATCCTTGTCCCCGTGAATGGATCCCGCGGAGGAGAATCCGGATTGCCTCAATCGTCGATCCAAGAAATCGCATCGTCGCTTCGTGCCGGCGAACATGATGCACGTGTCGCTCTTGCCGAGCTCCTTTTTGAGAATGGCGACGCACCGCTCCCACTTTTCCTCCTCCTCGAGCACCTCGACGGATTGCGTGATGGACTTGTTCGCGGTGAGCTTATCGCCCCCCGACCCGATCTGAATGCGAATCGGGTTTGTCGTGAACGAATCAGCAATCTTTTGCACAGCCTTGGGCCACGTCGCGGTGAACATGACCGTCTGACGCGCCGACGGGCAGAGCTTGAAGATTTTCTTAATCTGCGGCTCGAAACCCATGTCCAACATGCGATCCGCCTCGTCCAAGACGACGTACGACGCCTTGACCGCGCTCACCGGCGCGGTAAATCCCGGCGGAGGCTCTAAGAAATCGTTCAATCGTCCCGGCGTGGCGACGACGACGTCCGCCCCTTGTCGCAGCGCGCGCAGTTGGTCGCCCTTGGCGGCGCCGCCGTACAGCACCGTCGACCGACACCCCACCGCCGGACAAAACTTGGCGCACTCATCGTGAATCTGTATCGCCAACTCCCGCGTCGGCGCCAACACGATCACCGTCGGCGTCACCGCCCCCGGTCGCCACCGTCCATCCACCAACTGCATCTCCGGCGCCTTTTGCGACCCGCGCGCGGCGACCCCGCACAACGCCGGCAACAAAAACCCACACGTCTTCCCCGACCCAGTCTTCGCCACCGCCACCACATCCTTCCCCTTCAACAGTATCGGCCACGCCTCGGCCTGAATCGGCGTCGGATTCGCGTACCCTTGCGCCTTGAGCGCGTTTCGCAGAGATTTCGGAAACGCCGTCGCCTCCTCAAACGTCGTGTACGGTTCCAAATCCTTCGTCTTCGCGCACGCGTTCGCGATCGAGATGGCGTGTTCCTTTCGAAAATCTTCCACGCTCGGCGTTCGTTTCATCGGCGTCGTCGGCGCGCGCACGTCCTCGTCCCGTCCCGCGTCCCCGTCCCCACCGCCGCCGCCACCCTTCTTCGCGCGTTTCGCCTCCTTCTTCGCGCGTTTCGCCTCTTTTTTCCTCGCGCGCGCCTCCGCCTCCGCCTCATCGCGCCTTCGTGTCTCTCTCCCATCCGTCGTCGTCGATCCCATGGCGTCCACGCGTCTTCGCGCGCGTCGACGATTGAACGCGCGAATCGCATCCAATCGCATCCAATCGAATCGAATCACGCGGGCCCGATCCATCCATCCATCCATAGAATACATATATATTCTCCATACAAAGACCAAACCCACTCGTACGACACACCACCTCTCTCTACACACACAGAGAGATACGTCCCCCCACACCACGTACCACACGTCCGATCACACCTACACCAGTCAAGTCACACCTCCACCCACCCTCGAGGCGGCGCCCCCTCTCGGGGGTCCCTTTCACGGTGGGACGCGACGGATGACGAGTGTCGACACTTTGACGCGTGTGTCGACGACGAAGAGACGACGACGATGGCGACGAGACGACCGTTGTCGGACGCGGAGAACCTCGCCGTGGGCGCGTTCGGGGGGATCGTGGAGACGTGTGTGCAGAGTGCGTGCGTCGATTCGCGATGGATGGATGCGACCTGACGGTTGATGCATGAATGAATGAATGGATATGGATGATCGCGCGTTCGATCGATGCGGGGGTGAGTGACTGACGAAATAGCGCGACGCGACGCGAGAACGCGCAGTGCCTTTGATTACGTTTAAGATTTGCGTGCAAGACGCGAGGAAACTGCCGACGAGCGTCGCGGGATGGTACCGAGGCGTGTTCGCCAACGCGGCGTCTCTGGCGCCCATCACCGCGGCGCAGGTGGCGGTGAACGGAACCATCGAGCGGGCGATCACGAAGGGAACGCGACGAATGAGCGATGAGGAACAAATCGGATGCGCCATGGCGGCGGGAGCGATCTCGAGCGTGATGTATTCGCCGGTGGATTTAACGGTGATTCAACAACAAAAGATGGGGTTGGGGCCGGGCGGGACGGTGGCGGCGGTCGTTCGAGAGGGCGGCGCGGCGAAGATGTGGCGAGGGACGGTGTCGTGCGCGGCGAGAGAGTCGGTGTACACGGCGGGATATCTCGGACTCGGACCGGTGCTGACGAATAAGATTAAGGAGGCGAATCCCGGATTGGGAGATTTGACGGCGTCCATCGCGGGGTCGTCGGCGGCGGGGACGTTTGCCGCGTGCGTGACGCACCCGATCGATACGGCGAAGACGCTCATGCAGAGCGATTTGGCGGGTAAGAGGTACACGTCCGCCTCGCAGGCGCTCGTCTCGGCGTACAACGAGGGTGGTATTCGCTCTCTGTACAAGGGGGGCATGGCGAGAACGGTGCGCATTTGCGGCGCCTTTTTCATCGTCGGCAACATCAGAGAGTACGCGCTCGATTACAAAAACTCGTCGGCGTGAGACGTTCGGTTCATCGGTTCATTCGTTCATCATACATACGTTGTACATTAAGACGCACGACCATTCGTTACGAGCGCGCCCGCGACGTGCGCGCGCCGCGCGCGTCCCGTCGTGTGTCACTCGTCGCCTCGCCGCGCGCCCGCCATGCCATTCACCGGGTCGAGCGCGTCGTCGCTCAGCGGCGATCCGTTCGCGGCGCCGCTCGGGGACGAATACGATCCGATCGCGCTCTCTCAACTCGCGCGCGACGCCGACGACGCGTTGAGGACGTCGACATCCGTCGACGACCCCGACGCCGACTCGTTCCAATCGACGCGACGACGCGACGCCGTGCGCGCGCTCCGTCGACTCGCGGTGGACGCCGAGGGGCCGGGGGCGCCGTTCACGAAGACGCCGCGCGGGATGCAACTCTTACGACTCATCTCCGTCGTCGTGCGTAACGTGGGACTGAGCGACAAGGTTGGCGCGCTCAGAGCGTTGCAAATATTAAAAGCCAACGACGAGGCGTTGCGACGATTAGGGGCGGCTGGATCGATTCCGGCGCTGCTGAGAGCGCTCCGAACGGTTGGAAATGAATGCGCGGAAGATAGAGCGACGCGGGCGGACGCGGCGAGGGCGTTATCGGCGATGAGTTCGAGCGCGGATGTGTGTAAAATGATGATTCGCGGCGGCGCGTTGGAGACGTTGGGACGCGTGTGCGCGGACGCGGCGGCGTCGGCGAGCGAGGTGGTGAGCGATGAGGCGATTTATGCGGCGGATGCGTTGACGAGGATGAGCGGACGGGCGTCGGTGTACGATTCGCGAGCGTTGTTTCCGATTTCGAGCGAACCGTCGCACGCGGATTTGATCGCCGAGTCGACGGTTCGCTCGGTGGTGGAGTTATTGACGTCGGAGATGACGGTGGTGCATCGAGACGCGAGCGAAACGCTGGCAACGATGGCGTCGTCGGGGCCGTGCGGGAGACGCGCGGTGGCGCGGTGTGGATCCGTGTTGCCTCTGGTGACGAGCGCGCTCGGCGGCGACAGGCAGAGAGACGCCACGCTCGCGGCGTTGCGAACCGTCGCTCGCGCCCCGGGCGACTCCCCGCCGCCGCGTGTGTCGAGCATAAAGACGTTGAAACCGAGCAGGGACTCGAGTCCGAGCGGAAGCGGGCAAGATCGCGAGGAACTGACGATGGCGGAGAAGACGCGCCCGCCCGTCGTCGGGACGGCGTCGCGTATGGGCGGCGTCAATTTTTTCCACGAGATGATCGATCTGTTGTGCAAGCTCTTGGAGTTGCGCCACAGCCTCGAACCGGCGGCGGCGGACGCGGCGCTCGCGCTCTGGGCGCTCGCGTGGCAACCGTCCAACCGCGAACACATGGTGAATCACGTCACGAGTCGTTTGACGAGACTGGCGAGCGAGGGGTGTTCGACGTCTCGCGACGACGCGCTCAGCGTCCTGAGCGTCTTGGCGCTCGACGACGACGGTCGAGAGGCCATTCGCAAGCAACACGGCGGCGATAAATTACTCGATTACCTCGCCGAGTCGTCCATGCAGGTGAACTCGCCGCGAGGCGTCTCGGGATCGAACGGGATGACATTCGACGAACTCATCGATCGTCGCGAGCGTCGAAACTCGGGCGACAGTTCGAGACTCTCGTACGCCGTCTCGCGTCTGCATTGTTAGTCTTCATTCGCATTGTTTGTTGTCTTCGTTAAATATTTACATCGCGCTGTCACCCCAGCGTCTTTTGCTTGTCCATGTAGTCCAACTTTTCGTCGATGGTCTCCACGTCCTCGACGCCGAGCTCGAAATCCATCACGTCCGCGATGGAATCCGCGCGTTCAACGCTCGTGCAACTCGGAATGGGAATCGCGCCCTTACATATGAGATAATTGAGCGCCACCTGCGCCGCCGTCCTGCCGCCGTTGATGGCGCCGATGAATTCGAGCAATTTGTTAAACGTCCGAATCTCCGAATCAGAGCTCGAGCGAAGGAGCCCACCGCCCAGGGGTGAATACGCCACGATGGCGACGTCCAAATCTTTCGCCAACACCAGCAATCCGTTCTTTTCCGGCGCGCGATCGAGCACCGAGTATTTGACTTGATTCGTCACGAGCGGAATCCCGCGTTTACCCAAAAGCGCGTGCGCCTCCTCCATCTGTTGCGCCCCGTAATTACTCACCCCGACCGATTTACACAACCCCAAATCGTACCCCTCCGCCAACGCGTCCGTCAACGCCGCCTGCGACCACGTGGGAAACGGAAAGTGTATGCTCCACAAATCGTACGGCTCGCCGCCGTTTCTCTCCACGCTCGCGCGCAACGCCTCCACCAACGATTTCGTCGTCAACCGCACCCCTCCACCCATGATGACGTTCGTCCACGGCACCGTGAAGACTTTCGTACCGACGAAGACGCCCGTCGACCCCCCCTCTCTCGCCTCCGCCGCCGTCCTCCCGACGATGTGTTCCGCGCTCTGTTCGTACGTCGACGATTTCACCCCGTACACCTCCGCCGTGTCCACGAACGTCACCCCGCGATCGACCGCGCGCTTCATCGCCTCCGCCAGATCTCGCTCGCGGTACGAGTTCCCGAACCCGAGCGATGCGTCGCCCCACGACATCGTCCCGATGCCGATCGCGGAGACGTCGACGCCCGATGCCAATCGTCGCGCGTTCGCGTTCGCGCGAGCGTCCCTCTCGACACCTCTCGACGCCGATCGACAAAGATGAATTCGTGCGCGCGATCCATCGCCCGTTCGCGTCGATCGCGTCGATCGCATCGCGCGCGCGAGTCGCGAGGCGCGTCGACGTCTCTCGCGCATTTCTAACCGTCGCCACGAATGTCGTCCCATTCGTCGGCGCATGCGCGCTCGCCACGCGGGTCTCACCCTCGCGCGCGCGTGTGTGCGTCTCGGGAATTTTCTTCCCACCGGTCGCGCGTCTTTTAACGTCTCGCACGCGCTCGCGCGCGTCCCCGTCGTCGATTCCGGTCGATTCCGCGCGCGGTCGCGAGATTTCTCTTCGTCGCTCTCGTCGTCGTCGCGCGCCATGTCCACCGCGAGACGTCTCGGGAACGCGTACGTTCGCGTGCTCGGTCTCGGCGCCGACGTCTCGGACGCCACGCGCGCGTCCGTGCTCGTCTTCACCGACGCCGAGAGGTACGTCTTCAACGTCGGGGAAGGTTTTCAGAGGTTTTGCGTCGAGCGGCGGTTGCGACTGTCTCGACTCGCCTCGGACGTGTTTCTCACGAGAATCGACTCGAGCGCGTGCGGTGGACTCGTGGGGATGTTGTTGACGATGAGCGATCAGCGAATGGCGTTGGGAGAGGGCGAGGGTGGGGTGGGGGAGGAATCGAGGACGGTGCGCGCGCGCGGGCCGCGAAGACGCGTCCGAGCGTTGACGCGCGCGGCGAGGACGTTATTCGGGAACGGACGCGCGGTGGCGCTCGAAGACGGTGGGTTCGAGCGGGAAGATGGTGGGGTGGTGTTGGTGGACGATGGGTCGGTGGTGATTCGCGGGGTGGTGTTGGGTGAAGACGCGACGACGTCGGGACGCGACGACGGCGACGGTTCGGACGCCGACGGGTACGATTCCTTTGACGACGAACGCGCGTCGAAACGCGTCAAGAAGACGAAAACGGCGCGCGCACACCGCGCGTACGCCGCCTCGGCGTGTTACGACGTGAAACTCGCGGGAATCCCCGGGACGTTCGACGCCGCGGCGGCGACGCGACTCGGCGTTCCGAACGGTCCCGACCGCGGTCGTCTCGTCAGAGGCGAATCCGTGACCCTCGACGACGGACGCGTCGTCACCCCGGACATGTGCGTCGGTCCCGAAAAGCCCGGTCCGAGAATCATCGTGTTCGACGCGCCGACGCTCGAGCACGCGCGAGAGGCTCGCGCGAGAGGCGACGCGCTCTTCGGCGACGTCTCGGACGCGAGCGTCGTCGTGCATCTCGCCGGCGCCGACGTCGTCTTCGAGGAGGAATACGCCGACATCGTGCGTCGCGTGTTCGGCGCCGCGACGTCGGTGACGCACGTGTTTGCGAATTCAAAATCCATGGATGCGAGTCCGGTGTTCGCGTCGTCGGCGAGGATACAGGCGAGGTTACACGCGGTGTGTCCGCGCGCGTTTCCCGAACGCGAGGAGCCGCCGCCGCCGTCGCCGTCTCGCGAAAACGGCGACAGTCGAGACGTCGTCCCGTCGTCGATTCCGAACGCCGTCGCGGGACGAAACATGTTCAAGTACACGCTGATACCGACGAAAAACGCGGGTCCGGACGCGAGCGAGGTGCCGCGTCGCGTGCCCGGGCGCGCGCACCGTCGACGAGTGACGCGCGCGACGCTCGAGTTGGCGGAACGCGCGAGACGCGCGAGTCCACCGGCGTCGCCGTCGACGTCCGCGGGCGGGGACTTGGAGGTGCCGGAGTGCGTGCGGAGACTGAATCGCGGGGACGTGGAGGTTGTCTTTTTGGGCACGGGATCCGCCATGCCGGCCAAGTATAGAAACGTGTCGGGATTTTTCGCGAGATTCGGAGGCGAGGGGTACGGCGGAAACATCGCGTTGGATCTGGGTGAAGGGTCGCTCGCGCAGATGATTCGACGGTACGGTGCGGAAGATGTAGAGACAAAACTCAAGGAGATGCGACTGGTGTGGATCTCGCACATTCACGCCGATCATCACGTGGGATTGACGCGCGTGCTCGCCGCGCGCGCCGACGCGTTTAGGCGCGCGGGCGTCGAACCGCCGACGATACCCGTCGTCGGTCCGCGTCCGTTGCGACGATTCTTAGAGTTATACGCCGAGGTAGAGGATTTGTGCTGCGATTTCGTCGATCTCAGCGAGACGACGCAGGACGAGTGGGACAGCGAGACGATGAGTCCCGCCGTCGCTCGATTGCGAAACGCGTTGACGGGCTCCGACGTGCGCGAAATCGTCGCCGTTCCCGTCTTCCACTGCGCGCACGCGTACGGTGCGAAACTCGTCGGTCATCGAGGATGGTCCATGGTGTATTCTGGGGACACCCGTCCGTGTCCGAGTCTCGTTCGAGCGGCCAAAGACGCCACGCTCTTGATTCACGAGGCGACGTTTGAAAACGGCATGGAGGACGAGGCGAAGAAGAAACGTCACTCCACCACGGGTGAGGCGGTTCAGACGGGCATAGACGCCCGGTGTTATCGCACCATTCTCACCCACTTTTCGCAGCGGTATCCGAAGATTCCCGTGTTCGACGAATCGTACACGGCGCGGACGACGGTGGCGTTCGACCTCATGAACGTCGACTTCGCGGATTTACCCTCGCTTCCGAGACTCTTACCGGCGGTGCGATCTCTCTTCGACGACGACGACGAGATCGCGCGCGAGGTGGCGATGGGCGACGACGCGGGCGAGGAGTGAGGAAAACCGACGCTTTAATCTAACGTACATCACTGTGTCGTATCGTTTGTGTGAGTATTAAAACGAATCTTCGCGTCGAGCGTCTTCGCGTCGCGTTAAAACCAGTTGCGCTTCTTCGGCGCCTCCTTGACCACCAACGCCATCGCCTCCTCGCACGCATCAATCTTCGCCGCGAGAATAAAATCATTCGTGCTCATCCCCTTGACAGCCTCCGTCCCGAGCTCCACGAGCGCCGCGCTCGCGCTCGTCGCCTCCGCCGTCGCCGCCGGCCACCCCTCCGCGTCGCACATGCCCTTCACCAACGCCACGAAATTCTCCGCCTCCCCGTCCCGCACCGTAAACTCCCGACGCAAACACTCAAAGTGCGCGCGTCCGGGACGAATCTTCCAATCCCACACCTGCTTACGAAGCACCTCTTGCCCTTGAAAATCCAATTTTTCCGCGTACGCGCCGTCGGCGACGCACGTCTTATTCACAATCTTCACCATGTCCGACATCTCCGTCGGCACTTGCAAGATGTGATCGGTGTCCGCGTGTCCGAGCACTTTAGACGTGAATCCACTCTCGATCTCACCCGCCGTGGGATCGCGAGCGCCGATGTCCCCACCGAGTCCGCCCATGTCCTCTTGCGATTTGCTCGTGCCCACGTTGACGGCGCGCACGAGGACGACGCGAGACGCGGACGCGGACGCGCGGTGGGAGACGCGAGCGCGCGAGAGGGTCGGGGAACGGGCGACGGAGGCGGTGATCATGACGCGACGCACGCGGACGAACGACGAACGACGTCGAGTGACGCGCACGCACGCGTGCATTCGCGGCGGCGCGCGAGGGGCCGGCCGGGTCTCGCA
>Ga0208277_1002392_pt1 | contig 10650 bp, 11 predicted proteins | sample ETNtaG_5_FD_185782 | JGI IMG/M metagenome (GOLD analysis project Ga0208277, IMG submission 185782) | Marine microbial and viral communities from oxygen minimum zone, Eastern Pacific Ocean - ETNP201406SV205 (SPAdes) (version 2) | ecosystem: Environmental > Aquatic > Marine > Oceanic ...
TAGTTGAATGCATGTGAAATACAAGTTAATAATAGTAGTTGATTTTTAATATACTTTATTGTAAATTTGATTAACAAAAATTAAAACAATGAGCTTCACTTTACCTCAATTAGATTATGCATATGATGCTTTGGAGCCTCATATAGATGCAAGAACAATGGAAATTCATCATTCAAAACACCATCAGGGTTATACTAATAAGTTAAATGCTGCCACTGAAGGAACTGAAAATGATTCAAAAGATATTTTAGATATTTTGTCAAATTTAGATATGACTAACATGCCATTAAGAAATAATGCAGGTGGTTATTATAATCACAAGCTATTTTGGGAAATTATGAGTCCAAATGGTAACAATAAAATGTCAGATGAATTAAAATCAGCTATTGATAATTCTTTTGGGACTTTTGACAATTTCAAAGATAGTTTTTCAAAGGCTGCTGCAACGCGTTTTGGATCTGGATGGGCATGGCTTTGCGTTAAAGATGGTCAGCTTCAAATATGTTCTTCGGCTAATCAAGATAATCCATTAATGCCTTCAATTGGATGTGGTGGAACTCCTATTCTTGGATTAGATGTTTGGGAGCATGCATACTACCTAAATTATCAAAATAGAAGACCTGATTACATTAATGCATTTTTTAGTGTGATAAATTGGGGGGTTGTTTCTGCAAAATTTAATCAAGTTAGCTAATATGCTCTTTTTTTATTTCCTTCAAAGAAATTGATAAAAGCTGTATTGACGACTCTGTTCCCTCCCGGGGTTGGATAGTTTCCTGTAAAATACCAGTCACCACTAGAATCAGGGCAAGCCTTGTGTAAATTTTCGATAGATTGAAATATAATTTTAACATCTCTATTTTCAAGATGAGAGCTTAATAATTGAGTGATTCTATCAGATATCTCTTCAGGTGTAAAAGCATCATAAATTTCTTTTACATGGTTTTTCATTTCCTTCACATCAAGTTCGAGTTCCTTTTTGCACTTATCATAAGTTTCTTTAATTAAAGATTCCATTCCCCTATCTTTTAATAGAGATAGAGCTGCATTAAATGCAACTAAGCTTTCTAAATTAGCCATATCAATTCCATAACAATCAGGGTATCTAATTTGTGGGGCAGATGATACAATAACAATTTTTTTCGGATTTAATCTATCAAGCATTTTTAATATGCTTTTCTTTAATGTTGTGCCTCTAACTATACTATCATCAATTATTACAAGTGTATCATCAGAATTTACAACCCCGTAGGTTATGTCATAAACATGTTCTACAAGGTCATCTCTACTGTTATCTTCAGTGATAAACGTTCTTAATTTTACATCTTTAACGGCTATTTTTTCAATTCGGGGCCTTACAGATAATATTTTTTTTATTTTATCTTCTGAAAGACTTTTCTTTCCTATGATTTCTTCAGTTTTTCGATTATTTAGGTATTCTTCAACACTCTCAATCATACCAAAAAATGAGGTTTCCGCTGTATTGGGTATATAGGAAAAAACAGTTTTTTCAATCTCGTAATTTATTTCTTTTAAAACATCTGGCATTAATAATTTTCCAAGTTCCTTCCTTTCTTGGTAAATGTTAGAATCATTACCTCTTGAAAAATAAATTCTTTCAAATGAACAGGCTTTTTTTTCCTTTGTTTTGAGCACGGATTTTATTTTGACACTTCCGTTATTTTTTATCACAATTGCACTACCTGGATCTAATTCTTTGATATCCTTAATATTAAGATTGAATGCAGTTTGTATTGCAGGTCTTTCAGAAGCTATAACAACTATTTCTTCATCTTTATAATAAAATGCAGGTCTAATTCCATTGGGGTCTCTCATAACAAATGAATCCCCGTGACCTAACAGTCCACCAATGACAAATCCCCCATCCCATTTTTTAGAAGCTTTTTTTAGAATTTTGAACAAGTCTAACTTTTCAGAAATTTTTATTGAACATTCTTGTTTTGTCAAACCTTCTTTTTTAAAATCTTTATACATTTTTCTAACAGAGTCATCTAAAAAATGTCCAATCTTTTCCATTATAATAACTGTATCAGTGTATTCTTTTGGATGCTGACCTAATTCTATTAAGCTTTTGAAAAGCTCATTTGAATTAGTCATATTAAAATTTCCAGCTAAAATTAAATTTCTATGTTTCCAATTGTTTTGTCTTAAAAATGGATGAACATTTTCTACACTATTTCCCCCAAATGTCCCGTATCTTACATGCCCTAATAGAGCTTCAGCTAAATATGGAACCTTTTGTTTTAGTTTTTCTATATTATCTGAAATTGAAGGATTTAATTTTAGTTCATGATTTATTCGTTCATTTATTTTACTAAATACATCTTGGATCGGTTGTTTCTCAGTTGACCTTATTCTACTTATGAATCTTCTTCCAGGTTCAATATCAAGTTTGATAGATGCAAATCCAGCACCATCTTGACCTCTATTGTGCTGTTTTTCCATTAGTAGATACAATTTATTTATTCCATAAAATGCACTACCATATTTTTTTTTGTAAAATTCTAGTGGCTTAAGTAGTCTTATATGGCCTATGCCACATTCGTGTTTTATAGCATCACTCATCTCCTAAGTAGTAAGCATACAAAAAAACGAAATAAATATTTAATTTATACATTTAATTATTATGTTTTTTTATAAAATCTATTCGCTTATCGATTTCCTTTTTTGAAATGTTCAGCATATTATCAACCCCAAATTTTTCAACGCAGAAAGAAGCTATAGCATTTGCATAAATTAGAGCATTTGAAATTGATTTAAAAGAGTAATCTTGTTTTTTAGCTATATAACCAGCAAAACCCCCAGCAAATGAATCACCAGCTCCAGTTGGGTCAATTACCTTATTTACTTTATATGACTTACATGTAAATTCGGATTCATTTGAATATACAGTAGCGCCAAATTCACCCCTTTTCATAATAAGATATTCTGGGCCCATATTTAATATTTTTTTGACACCATTATTCAAATTATCGCATCCCGATAATTGAAAAACTTCTTCGTCATTTATGCAGATTAAATCTACTTTTGAAATAATTTTAATTAAATTTTCTAAAGTATTATCCATCCAAAAATTCATTGTGTCAAGCATAATAAACTTTGGTCTTTTTTCAAATTGATTTATTACACTTAACTGAACTTTGGGGTCAAGATTACCTAAAACTAAAATGTCGGGTTCTTTAAAATTTTCAGGAACTTTAGGATTAAAATTAGCAAGGACATTTACCTGAGTTTCTAATGTATCTCTTTTGTTCATGTTTTCATGATATTTACCAGACCAAAAGAAACTTTTGCCATTTTTATCCGTCTGAACCTCAGAAATATCAATATCATTTGAAGATAAAATATCAAGATAACTTTTTGGAAAATCATTTCCTACAATTGAGATAATTGCACATTGAATATCTTTTGTTTTTGCAGCTAGGCTAGCAAATGGAGCAGAACCCCCGATAACTCTATCAACCTTTCCGTATGGCGTCTCAATAGTATCAAATGCTAATGTTCCTACTACTACAATTTTACTCATATTATAAATTTAACAATTTAATATTTTTATCTATTTTCTTCCAAAATCTGCAGGAATTTCACCCCATAATTTTGTTTCCCATTTTTTAATTATTATTGAATAATTATTTTTTTTAAGCCATAAAATTGCACGAGCAATTAAATCAAAAACCTCTTCATTTTCTTTATTTTTCTTAAGTTTTGTTTGGCATCTTTTTTTTCTAACCCAACTGATTGCGGTAATTGAATCAGAGTAAATAATTTTTTTATCAGATTCTTTTTCCATCATTGCTACTCCATGAACAAGAGCTAAAAATTCGCCAATGTTATTTGTAGCATTATTAAATGGCCCCATTTTAAATAAAACTTTTTTGGTTTTAGTATCAACGCCCCGATATTCCATTTTACCCGGATTGCCACTTGAAGCAGCATCTACTGAAATTGAATCTAAATTTGGACCATCTCCTTCATTAATTACGGGTTTTGTTTTTTTATACTCATCATATCCTATGCTATATGCATTATCGGCTTTTTTTACATCGTCAAAGCTTTTAAATCGCGCACCTTTAATATTTTTAATTTCTTGCTGACATTTTTGCCAAGAATCATAAACACCAGGGTTTTTCCCTTTCCAAACAACATAATATTTTTGTTTCCCCATGATTTTAACTGCTTATCAAATTTTTAATTACTTCAGGAAAATATTTTATTTCAAGTTCATGAATATTTTGTGAAAGAGTTTTTGGGTCACACGGATATTTTATTGCAATACTTTTTTGCAAGATAATTTTTCCCTCATCGTAGTTTTTATTCACATAATGAATGGAAATTCCACTTTCAGATTCATTATTTTCGATAACTTTTTTGTGAACATTCATTCCATACATTCCTTTACCTCCATACTTTGGCAATAATGATGGATGGATGTTTATAATTTTATCAGGAAATTTATTTATTAATCTTTGAGGAATTTTTAAAAGAAAACCTGCCAATATGATAATAAAAGGATTCATTTTAGTAATAAATTCCAGTACTTTTTCCCCCTCAAAGTCTTTTTTCTCAAATACTACATATGGAACATTTAATCTTTGAGACCTTTTGATAACTCCAGCTTTTGAATTATTTGTTATTATAGTCCAGTTAATATTAATCTTTTGCTTTTGAAAAAATTTTATAATATTCTCAGCATTTGACCCATTCCCAGATGCTAAGATTAAGATACTAACTTTTTCAAGAGAATTTATGTTCACAAATTTTTTTTGAATTAGTTAAATTAAAATAAAGTTTTTTATTTTTGCACTTTAACTAAAATTATAAATTAAAAAATAAAGTTATGTCAGATATCGCATCAAAAGTAAAAGCTATTATTGTAGACAAGTTAGGAGTAGATGAAAGTGAAGTTGTTAATGAAGCAAGTTTCACTAATGACCTAGGAGCAGATTCACTTGATACCGTAGAATTAATTATGGAATTTGAAAAAGAATTTGATATTCAAATCCCAGATGATCAAGCTGAAAATATTGCGACTGTTGGTCAAGCGATTTCTTATATAGAGAATTCATAATAATTTTTTTATGGCTTTAAAGCGAGTAGTTGTTACTGGTCTTGGAGCTCTCACCCCAATTGGGAACAATCTTGATGATTTTTGGACTGGACTTATTGAAGGTAAGAGTGGTGCAGCTCCAATCACATATTTTGATACTGAAAAATTCAAAACAAAGTTTGCTTGTGAGCTAAAGAACTTTGATGTTTCACTTCATTTGGACAGGAAACAACAGAGAAAAATGGATAGATTTACACAATATGGTATGGTATCCACAGCAGAGGCTATTGAAGATTCAGGATTAGATTTAGAATCTGTTGATAAATTAAGAGTCGGTGTTATATGGGGCTCAGGTATTGGCGGGATTGAAACTTTTCAAAATCAAATGCTCGACCATGCATCAGGTGATGGCACTCCAAGATTTAATCCTTTTTTTATTCCTAAAATGATTGCTGATATTATCCCAGGATATATTTCCATTAAATATGGTTTTATGGGTCCAAACTATACGACTGTATCAGCCTGTGCATCTTCTGCAAATGCAATGGTAGACTCCTTAAATTATATTAGACTTGGTTATTGTGATGTTATCGTAACGGGCGGAAGTGAAGCTGGAGTAAATATTGCAGGTATGGCCGGTTTTAACGCTATGCACGCACTATCAACTAGAAATGATTCACCTGAATCAGCTTCTAGACCATTTGACTCTACACGTGATGGATTTGTTTTAGGTGAAGGTGCGGGGACACTTATCCTTGAGGAATATGAACATGCGAAGGCTAGAGGAGCAAAAATATACGCAGAGTTTCTTGGAGGAGGTCTTTCATCAGATGCTCATCATATTACAGCACCTCATCCGGAAGGTAATGGTGTTAAGGCAGTTATTAAAAACTGTTTAAACGATTCAAAAGTAAATATTCAAGATGTTGACCTAATCAATACTCATGGGACTTCAACTCCATTAGGGGATGTAGCTGAATTAAAAGCTATTGACCATATTTTTGGGAATCATGCTGCAAACATTAATATAAATTCCACTAAATCAATGACAGGTCATTTATTAGGTGCGGCTGGTGCAGTCGAAGCAATTTCGGTTATTCTATCCTTAAAAAATGGAATTGTTCCTCCTACAATAAATCACCAAAATGTGGATGAAAATATTAATCCAAAACTAAACTTAACTCTTAATAAAGCTCAGAAAAGAGAAGCAAAAATTGGCATGAGTAATACCTTTGGATTTGGCGGACACAACGCATGTGTTTTATTTAAAAAATGGGATTAATATGGTTTTTAATTTTTATGAATTACTAAAATTAAAACAAGATCCTTTTTATAGACCTATTAAAAATTTACTCAACTTTCAACCCAAATCTCTAAAGTATTACAAACGTGCTTTTACTCATCGATCTTCAAACAAAAAAGATCTCAATGGAGTTGCTGTAAATTACGAAAGGTTAGAGTTTTTAGGAGATTCTATTTTAAGCTCTATAGTATCATCGTATTTATTTAAAAACATCCCCACAGGATCTGAAGGGTATTTAACTCAAATGAGAGCGAAGATTGTAAGTAGAAATCATCTTAATGAGTTAGGGATGGAATTGGACCTACTTAAGTTTGTTGAATCAAATATTGCTGAGGAAAATTATGGAGATAATATTCACGGTAATTTATTCGAAGCACTTATCGGAGCTATATTTTTAGATAGAGGATATCCTTATTGTAAAAAGTTTGTCTTTGATACTGTAATTAACCCACATGTAGATTTAGAAAGATTGAAAAATAAAATTATTAGCTACAAGAGCTTATTTATAGAGTGGTGTCAAAAAAATAAGAAATTATATAATTATGAAACTTTTGAAGACAGTGGAAAGGATCCTATTAAACACTTTTCAGTGAAACTTTCCATAGATGATAAAATCATTTCAAAAGCTAGAGATACCTCAAAGAAAAAAGCTGAAGAAAAAGCTTCAAAAAGAGCTTTTTTTATGTTTCAAGAAGATATTTTAAAATATCAAAATCAAAATTCCTAGAATTCACGTATCTTTACAGAGAAACATTTGATTTTGAACAACCATAAATTAAACTTAAATCAATTTTCTGAGAATTATTATCTAATTGCAATCCACTCTGACTTAGACGAGTTTAGATTGGCATTTTTTTTAAATGATAAATTAAGCATTGGTTTAATAAGGAAAAATAATGATATCATTTTACATGAAAATAAATCTAATTATTCGATTTATGAATATTTAGATGAAGCAATGTTTTTAAAGTGGATTTTTTTTTCAAATAAATCTTTGGTGGCAGAAAAAACAAGTAACAACGAATTGTTAAATCTATTCAGCCAAGAGAATATCGTCCAAAATGAGATTAGTCTTATCAATCAACCCAAGGGTGTTGACTATTTTCTAGTCATAGAAAATGTAAAAAATAAGATATATGTTGAAAAAGTATTAAAAAAAATTTCAGAAATTAGAGGAGTAATTACTGCCTTTATTTCTGACAAAAAATTAGAAAATAAAGAAAATTTAATTCTTTCATGAGCAAAATAAAGTTTAAAAAAACAAAAATTGTAGCAACTCTAGGTCCAGGTTGTAATAATAAAACAACACTATCTAAATTAATCAGAGCTGGTGTTAATGTATTTCGGATTAATTTTTCCCATGCGACTTACGATGAAGTGGATGAATATGTAGAAATTATAAGAAATCTAAATCAAGAAATAGGTTCAAATGTTGCTATATTGGCAGATTTGCAGGGGCCAAAAATAAGGGTTGGAAAAATGGAAGATGGCGTTGTTTTTAAAAAAGGTGATACTCTAACTTTAAATACCTCAAAGACAATCACCGGAAATAATAAGGTGGCCTCTATTTCATATAAGGGCTTTGCAAAAGATGTTAAAAAAGGTGATAACGTTTTAATAGACGACGGTAAACTAATTTTTGAAGTAATTTCAACTAACAATAATGATGAGGTTAAATTAAAAAATATTCAAGGTGGAATTCTTGCATCAAGAAAGGGAGTTAATCTACCAAACACAAAAATCTCTACACCTTCTTTAACTAAGAAAGATAAAGAAGATTTATTGTATGCTATTTCTAAGGAACTTGACTGGATTGCTTTATCATTTGTGAGAGATGCAAATGATATGATTAATCTTAGAAAAATTATAGAAAAAGAGTCAGAGGTAAAAATCCCTATCATTGCAAAAATTGAAAAACCCGAAGCAATTGAAAATATTGATGATATTATCCAAAATTCAGATGGAATTATGGTTGCTAGAGGCGATTTAGGAATTGAAATTCCTTCTGAAGAAGTTCCTTTAATTCAAAAAAGAATTGTTTATCTAGCTAAGAAGCATAGAATACCTGTAATTATTGCAACTCAGATGATGGAGAGTATGATAGATAGTTTGAAGCCTAGTAGAGCTGAAGTAAATGATGTTGCAAACTCGATAATGGATGGAGCAGATGCTGTTATGCTTTCGGCAGAGACTTCCGTAGGCCAATACCCTGTAGAAGTAGTTGCTCAAATTGCTCAAATTATTTCTAGTGTTGAATACTCAGACATGATCTCTGTACCAGAGTCACCCCCAAAAATTAAAACAAATAGATATACCACAAAATATATTTGCTACCATGCTGCACAAATTGCAAACGAAACAAATATTGCTGCAATCACTACATTAACCCAAAGTGGTTATACTGCGTTTCAAGTTTCTTCATGGAGACCACATTCAAATATTCTTGTTTTCACATCAAATAAAAGAATATTATGTAGATTAAATCTGCTTTGGGGTGTAAAGGCGTTTTACTATGATAGAAATGTTTCAACAGACAAGACTATAGAAGAAATTAATAAAATTGTCAATCAAAAAGGATTTGCAAAAAAAGGAGACATGATTATAAATCTAGCATCTATGCCTGTAAAAGAAAGCGGCATGGTGAATACATTGAAAATTTCAGAAATAAAATAGATTATTTATCATAAAGTAAAATTTGTTTTTGGCCATTTTTGTTTACGAAAGCTCTATACATTCCAGAAGTATTAAAATCCATTACAACATTTGAATTTTTATCAATACCTATCATTCCCCCATCCCCTCCAATATTACCAATTTTTTGATGTATAACCTTAGCCATTGCCTTAGTCAAATCATAATCATGATTTTCCAGTAATGATGAGACTTGATAGGCAGCAACGGTTCTAATAAAATATTCACCAGACCCTGTGGATGAAATACCACATGTGTTATTATTTGCATATGTGCCAGCTCCTATAATAGGAGAGTCTCCAATCCTTCCCCATTTTTTATTTGTCATACCTCCTGTGGATGTACCTGCTACAATATTTCCATCCAAATCTATTGCAACACAACCAACAGTTCCGTATTTAACTTCTTCTCTTTCGTTTAAAAGTTGATTATATCTAAATTCGGTATGAAAATATTCGTTATCAACAATATCAAGATTTCTTTCTTTTGCAAAGTTCTCTGCACCCTCCCCAGATAAGAATACATGCTTAGAGTGATTCATCACATCTGCAGCAAGAGTAATAGGGTTTTTAACGTTTGATGTTCCAGAAGAAGCGCCTGCATTCAAATCAATTCCCCTCATAATAGATGCGTCATTTTCTACCTTGCCTTCGCTATTAAATACACTTCCTTTCCCAGCATTAAATAGTGGAGAATCCTCTAGTATTTTAATCGTTTCAATAACAGCTATTTCACTAGATTTACCTTCTTTTAATATTTCCCAACCCTTTGAAATAGCTTCGTCGAGTTTATTAATTATTGAGTCTTCTTTTGTCTTTGAAATATTTTCCTTTAAGATAATTCCGGCTCCTCCATGTATCACAATTGCAATCTTATTTTCATCATTATTATTGCAGCTAAAAAGCAGAATAATTAGAAGAGACAAATATTTTTTCATAACCCTTAAATATTAATAAATCCTTATCTTCGTCAAGTTAAATAATTTATCATGAATATTGAAAACTCACTAAAAAAATTAGGCTTATCTAGCCATAATATCGGAACTTCAACAGGCAGTAATTATTTCAGCAATGGAGATTCCATTAGTAGCTATTCCCCTGTAGATGGAAAAGAAATTGGAACGGTGTCAACAACAACACATGAAGACTATAATAAAGTTATAGAAAGTGCACAATCTGCTTTTAAGTATTGGAAAACTATACCTGCACCGCAAAGGGGTGAAATTGTAAGACAATTTGGAAATAAGCTTAGAGAATTAAAAGATCCACTTGGAGTTTTAGTTTCCTATGAAATGGGTAAAAGCTTTCAAGAAGGATTAGGTGAGGTTCAAGAAATGATTGATATATGTGATTTTGCTGTTGGACTATCCAGACAGCTTCATGGTTTAACAATGCATAGCGAAAGACCTGGCCATAGAATGTATGAGCAATATCATCCACTTGGAATTGTTGGAATCATTTCAGCGTTTAATTTTCCAGTAGCTGTATGGTCTTGGAATACTGCACTTGCTTGGATATGTGGTGATGTTTGTGTTTGGAAGCCTAGTGAAAAAACTCCACTTTGTTCTGTAGCATGTCAAAAAATTATT
>Ga0208277_1002394_pt1 | contig 10646 bp, 8 predicted proteins | sample ETNtaG_5_FD_185782 | JGI IMG/M metagenome (GOLD analysis project Ga0208277, IMG submission 185782) | Marine microbial and viral communities from oxygen minimum zone, Eastern Pacific Ocean - ETNP201406SV205 (SPAdes) (version 2) | ecosystem: Environmental > Aquatic > Marine > Oceanic ...
TTACCAAAACTTCACAGAGTTTTCTTCAACATTATTGAACGCACAATCATACTCGGATAGTGCAAGATTCTTCGTAGCTTACTACAATGTCTCTTCTACGTTATGGGATTGGGCAAAAGATTCGGACGGCTCTGGAGACTCAGTGCCATATCAAATCGTTGTTGAATCATCAACTAATGCAGCTTACATTGCAGGATATAATACCGGATATGAAACTTGGAATAATTCCTTTACTTCATCTCCACAATCTACGTATGCTGGATTCGTGGTGAAGTATTCTGATAATGGAGATTTAATATGGGGCCAAAATACTGGAGGTTCCGCATGCTTTGGTTCAAATTGTGGAGTTTACTTCAACAATATCGTAATTCACCCTGATGGTGGAGTTGTAGTTGGTGGAAACTTTTACCAGACTTTCAAGAAGCAAGGAGGAACTGTTGTTACAGGACAGGGCAGTTGGGATGTTTTGGTACTAAGGTACGATATGAATGGAACTCAATTGTGGGAATACCATGCTGGCGGTCCTGAAGATGATAGAATACAAGCACTTTCAGTTAATCCAAAGGGGCAAGTTCAATTTGGTGGGAATCAACTTGCTGAAATGAAGTTCGGAAGTTTCACTTTGCAGAAGAATTCGAGTACAATTTACTATGATAGTTTCATTGCCCAACTTGATTTCGATTCTGATTTCCAATGGGCTATGAGTTTCGGAGGTGCGGGAAATGACACTGTTGGTGCATTACTTGCTCTAAATGATGGTTCATTGATTGCAGGGGGGGACTTCAGCGGGACTGTATCGTTCGGAGGGACTCCTAGAACTGCAACTGAGCAAGACATTTTCGTTTGGCAGTTCCAGCATGACAAAGATGATGACGGCGTTACAGATTATACTGACAATTGTTTGAATACTCCAAATTCTAATCAGAGTAATTTCGATGGAGATTTGAAAGGAGATGCCTGTGACTCTGATGATGACAATGATGGCTTACATGATGTGCTAGACGATTGCCAATATGGCGAAATAGATTGGAACCAATCCAATACTACCTTCGACCATGATTCCGATGGATGCAAAGATATCGAAGAAGATAATGATGATGACAACGATGGTATTTCTGATGATGTAGACAACTGCCCTTCTGGCGAATTAGACTGGATTCTTGATTCCTCTAGCGATCTTGATGGAGACGGATGTAGAGATTCAGATGAAGACCTTGATGATGATGGCGATTCAGTTCTTGACACTGAAGACAATTGTCAATACAATGTCAATCAATTGCAGTTAGATTATGATGAAAATGGAGTCGGTGATGCCTGCGATCCAGATGATGACGGTGACGGAATTGATGACTTAGTTGATGATTGTTATCAAGGCTCATTGAATTGGACCTCAGAAGTTCAGACCGATAAGGATGGAGACGGTTGCGAGGATGAAAATTCAAATGAAGACTCAGATGATGATAACGATGGAATCTTCGATGTTGACGATAACTGCCCACGGGGAGAAGTCGGTTGGACTTCTAGTCAATCAAACGACAGGGACGCAGACGGTTGTAGAAACGACAATGAAGACAATGACAACGACAATGATAGTGTAATCAATGAAGTAGATTTGTGCAAAAACGGTATTGCTAACTGGAGGAAAAATGCTTCAAATGACAACGATGGAGATGGTTGTATTGATGACAGGGAAGATAATGATGACGATAACGATGGCTTCTCAGATTTGGTGGATTTCTGTCCTCTTCAAGAAGGAACAGCAACATTTGGTGGAATGAAAGGATGTCCTGATTTCGATTCAGACGGTTGGGCTGATTCTGTTGATGCCTTCTTCCAAGATGAAACACAGTGGAATGATGGAGATGGAGACGGGTACGGTGACAACCCTAGTGGAAATAACCCTGATGATTGTCCATTCTTTTTCGGTAATTCAAGCGAAGATAGAATCGGTTGTATCGATACAGATGGCGATGGATATTCAAATCCAGAAATTTCTTGGAGTGTAGCTCAAGGAGCAGATGCTTTCGTGGATGAGCCAAGTCAATGGGCTGATGCAGATAGTGATGGATTTGGAGACAATTTCGTTGGAGTAATGTTCGACTACTGTCCCGACAAAGCAGGAACTTCAACAATCGATAGATATGGTTGCCCCGATATTGATGGAGACGGATACTCTGAACCAGATGCGTTTTGGGGACTTAACAAATGGGAAAGTCTTGGCTATGGGCCTGACGCATTCCCAATTGATCCAACACAATGGTATGACACCGACGAAGATGGTTTTGGTGATAACTGGGGTAATCCTGAATGGAATGAATCTCGAAGCGATGATTGGCCAGGAATATTTGTAGAGAATGCGACATCTGCGGACATGTGTCCATTCGAAGTTCCAGATGGCAGATTCGATGATGATGTATATTACCCCGGTTGCTTGCTTACAGAACCTAGTGATGGAGGAAAGAGTACGGATGATAGTACAGCATCTAGCTCAGATGATGGTATGAGTACAACTACAGTGTTCGGCATTATTGGAGCAGTGGTTGTTCTGTTATTGGTTGGCGTGATAGTAGTCATGCTCAAGAAAAAGCCGCAACCAAAGAAGAAACCCTCGTCTAAAAAATCATTGAAGGATTTGCCAATGCCTCCCCCACCTGGTCCGCAATTGGATCAAAGTGATTCAACCTCTGATAGTTCTGAAGGCGAACAGTCGGGAACTGTTGAACAACTTTCGACTGCAGATTCAGATGAAGAGATTGAAACTGAGGGTGGAGATGAAGAATCTGAAGGCCAAGATACAGTCGCATCATGGGAAGGTTTGCCAGCGGGAGATTACCTTGATCCTGATGAAAATGGCACAATATGGTTCCGAGCTAATGATGGTGATAATTGGTACCAAAATGCCGATGAATCATGGACAAAATGGAAAGATTAGTCCAATAATTTGTTGACTACTGACAAAAATACATCACTGTCTTCACCCTTGGTACTAGTGATTTCAATATCATGGGCTCTCTCTATTGCTTCTGCTATTTCGATTACATTTCCATAGCCGGCTGTTACTCCTATGCCTTCAGATTCACATAATTCACCCATTGGCGTATTGGCATTCACTACACTTGGTCTTCCAAATGCTGCTGCATCGAGCATTTTTGTGGGAATTGCTCCTTGCATGATGTTACCTCTCCTTGGATCATACATTGCGTACATTACGCTTATTTCTTCGACTAACTTAGGTAATTGTTGTTCATCAAACGGTCCTCTGTAGTCTAAATCAGGGAACTCCTCTAACATCGGGCCAACAGCTACTCCATCCCCTGCAATTACAATTTCAAATCCTGCAATTTCTGCGGCTTGTATCATGAACCTAATCGAGTTGATTTCTCTAATTCTTCCAAAATACCCGAGAATTTTGTGTTGACTCTTCTTCAGTGGCTGATGGTTTCTTCTGTTCATCACAACGACTGGTTCAGATTCTTGCAATTCTATCCAATCGGTAAAACCAGGCGCTGATACGATAATTGCATCAGATTTGGAAATGATTCTCTTAGCCTGTTTCAGCATTTTGTTAGCAGCCCATTTGTGGACAAATGAATTTCCGCGCATAAGCGGCCATGTGTGAGCCATGTCGTGTATATCAAGTAACTTTTTGCCATTAAAACCGACGTCTGCGGTATCTGTATCGTTTAGAATCAGCAAATCAGCGTCGATTTTGAGGCTTGAGATGAATTTGTTTTTTGTAATCCAAGTACTAAATGAACTCCTCGATGAACGCTTTCTAAATCTTGTACGATTGATGGAATATCCATTCAGTGTTTCATTTACGGGTTTATCTCCATCACGGTCCCATGCAAATATTTCAACCTCGTTACCATCCTCAACCAACCAACGAGCATGTCTCTCAACTCTAGGGTCTGGAGCACAAGCGTTGGTTACCACCATCGCAATTCGCGCCATATTTCGGCGAGTAAGTCCCCCTCAATTGCCTTTGCTACCAAAAACAACATTCATGTTGGTTACGCGCTGGGAGTAGACCGGAGGCCGTACTATGGTTGACCAACTACCCAATCTCGGAAGAGAAAAAGAGATGCTTACAGCCATGGGAATGTCCTCGATGGACGATTTGTTCGCAGATATACCCGAATCGGTAAGGATGAACGGAGAATTACCTTTGCGTGGTCCACAATCTGAAGAAGAAATCATCGCAGATGCGCGACGTATATTGGGTGCAAACGTCGCACTTGGCGATCGAGTGAATTTCCTTGGTGCTGGATTAAATCGAAATTATGTTCCGGCAAGTGTCTTCCAATTGATAACTCGCGGAGAGTTCCTGACCTCGTATACTCCCTACCAGCCAGAGGTTAGTCAAGGAATGCTACAAGCAATGTGGGAATTCCAAACGCTTATTTGTGAATTAGTTGGTCTTGAAGTTTCCAACCTTTCGGTATACGATGCCTCTACAGCAGCAGCCGAAGCGATTACTTGTTCTGTAAGGGTGCACAACCGTAAGGCCAGCCAGAAGAATACAGTATATGTTAGCGAATTAACCCCGCCTGCAAGGGTCTCGGTAATTCACAACTACACTCAAGGCGGCGGTATCACAATCAAGACACTTCGTCACAATTCTGACGGAACTCTGAACTTGGAGTCTCTAGCAGAAGCCGCCGGTTCATGCGGTGTCTATGTTGAGCAACCTAATCCTCTCGGTATTCTCGATGGAGGGCTTACTAGTGTCAAAGAAATAATTGGAGAGAATACAGCATTTATCGTCGGTGTTTCACCAGTCAGTTTAGGATTGGTAGAAGCACCTGGGAATTATGGTGCAGATATTGTAGTAGGTGAGGGTCAAGCACTTGGTTCTCCCATCACATATGGTGGACCTCTGTACGGCATATTTGCATGCTCCAAGCCATATCTAAGACAAATGCCTGGGAGAATAGTCGGCCGTTCTATCGATGTTGATGGAAGCGAAGCTTTCTGCTTGACTCTATCTACAAGAGAGCAACATATTAGGCGCCACAGAGCAACTTCAAACATATGCACTAATGAGACATTGATTGCACTCATGGGCGCTATGCACATGTCGCTTCTTGGTCCAGAAGGCCTTGAAAAACTCGCACAGAGGAATATGGCTGCATGCCAATTAGCAAAACAGAAGTTATCTGAAATCGCTTCATTGAACATACCGCATGATGCTAACACTCATTACAATGAGTTTGTACTTGAATTGCCTGGCTCTGCATCTGAATGTATTTCTTATCTCGATACTCAAGGTGTGATAGGTGGTTTTGATTTATCTAATTGGTATCCTGAAAATAAAAATTGGTTACTTGTTTCTTTCAGTGACCAAACGACATCGACGGATATCGATTTACTGGTGGCTCACCTATCTGTATGGACCGCTTCAATGAAGGGGGTGGCCGCTTGAGTCACCTTTTCGAGCACAATGGTGCTAGCGGTCGCGGATATTCTCAGCCCGAACCTATCTCTCCGGTAGAGAATTTACAGATACCATCCTCATTAGTTCGTGCTAAACTACCAAGGTGGCCCCGTATATCCGAGCCAGAAATGGTAAGGCACTATACTTGGCTTTCAAATCGTAATTTTGGAATCGACACTGGATTTTATCCACTAGGCTCCTGTACGATGAAGCACAATCCTCGTGTCAATGAAGTGATAGCGCAGTTGCCCGGAATTGCAGACCTTCATCCACTACAGCCAGAACATCAGATCCAAGGTACTCTAGCAATATTCTATGAAATGCAAGAGATGTTAGGAATTTGTGCTGGAATGGATGCAGTAACACTCCAGCCAGTTGCTGGAGCACAAGGAGAATTCACTGCAATTCGTTGTATTCAGGAATACTTCAGAACACGTGGAGAATTGAACCGGACAAAAGTAATCGTGCCTGATTCCGCTCACGGAACTAACCCTGCAAGCGCCTCTATGGCAGGTTTCGAAATTGTCGAAATTCCAAGTCAAGAAGATGGTAGACTAGATTTGGATGCTTTGAGAGCGGTTGTTGGTGAGGATACTGCTGCAATGATGATCACAAACCCTAGTACACTGGGAGTATTTGAGCCAGAGATTGCCGAAGCTGCAGCAATTGTCCATGATGCCGGAGGTCAGATGTATTACGACGGTGCTAACTTCAATGCAATTCTAGGGAGGACTTCGCCCGGTATCATGGGGTTCGATGCTGTGCATTATAATCTACACAAGACATTCAGTCAGCCGCACGGTGGTGGAGGTCCAGGTTCTGGACCAATTGGTGTGAAATCTCATCTTGCGGAGTTCTTACCCGGCCCAGTTGTCGACCGCAGAGAAGTCGCCTCCGGTGACTTGCTAACAGCGGTGAATGATGAATGGTGGTACCATTGGTTAGAACCGGAAAACAGTATTGGAAAGGTACAGCAATGGCATGGTAATAGCGGAGCAGTAATCCGCTCTTGGGCATTTTACCGTCGCTATGGAAAGGATTTGAAAACAATGTCTGAGCATGCAGTTCTGAATGCTAATTATTTGCGTCACATGATAATTAAAGAAGCCGAAGAAAATGGTGTATCTCATGTATTCTGTGATGGAGCTCCAGTAGATGTTGTCAAGCACGAGTTCACCCTTTCACTAGCCCCTCTAAAAGAACAGAAAGGTCTCGGTGCTATGGATGTCGCAAAAGGGCTGCTAGACAAAGGGTACATGGCCCCTACAGTCTACTTCCCACTAATTGTACCTGAATGTATGATGATCGAACCGACAGAAACAGAATCAAAAGAAGTTCTTGATGAATTCGCTAAGAGATTTATCGAAGTTCTGCAAGAGGATGCAGATGTATTGCACAATGCGCCAGTAACGACCAACGTTAGAAGAGTCGACGAAGTTTATGCTGCTCGTAATTTGACACTATCTTATCCGTTCGATGAGTGATGCCAAATACGCCTCTTTGACAAAATGATTCAAGGCGTATGCCTCACACCCGCTTGTATGGACTGGGCCGAAGTTGAAGTTCCCGGCCCCGGCCTGAAGATGCTTTGGCCGATGGCATGGTCATTATTGCCGTTAGTCGGTGGAATTCTGATTATCTTGTTCAAAGACGGAGGCCTTCTAGCAACATTCTTTCTAGCGCTCGGTCTAATGCTATCACTTATCGCTGTCTGGTTAGGTACTAATGCAATGCCAGGGCGTGTTGATATGCTGGTTTTACTTGTATCACCATTTACAGCTTTCATTCTATTTTTCCAACCACCTGGTTTCGTTCAAGTGGTTTTAGCAATTATTGCATGGACTATAAATTATCGAACTGCAGCAATGTTATCTGCACTTTCAGGTAAATCATACCGTTGTGATTGGGACCCTAGAATACCTTTGCCAGAAGTAGAAGGTGCAACTTACATGCACAAAAAATGGGCTGCAAGGCCTCTTTTCAGAGTAGGTTCAAACATAGTTAGGGGACTGAGAATCAATGACAAAATAATGCTGGAAGCAGATGCACCCATCACTTTCACATTCAGTGAAGAGTGAGCAAAATACCTCCTTAATTAATCCGGAATATCAAGAGATATGCGCGAGTATCCCTTGGACATTAGAGGCCTAATCCTTCGACACTTACAACCAGAAAAAGAATATCGCTGGGTTGCACCATTTTTGTGGGATGGGAGTTTTGAAGTTGAAGATTATTTGAGTGACAATCAATCAATAAGAAAGTACCAAGTTTTGATCGAAGTTGATTGTTCAGGTCGTGGGAGGATTGTTCCAAGGGCAGCAGGTATTGCGGCCAGACAGGGAAGAATCACGTTAGCCAATGATTTGTTATCTGCTCATCTTCTCGACTACAGAGTAGATTCAGCTTTGGAGTCTAGGGCTCTTAATTTACTGAACGATGAAAAACGAAAAGTCCGACGACTTCTGAACCGCAATAGAGAATGGCCACAGGATGTATGGAATCTACAGGATACTCCTGCTTGGATAATACCCTCATTCATTCGTAGATTCCGAACACTTGTGAATAGTCGTCCGATTTCTATCATATCAGGCGGGCACATTTTAGCTGCGGGTAATTGGATGTGGCACTACCCTGAAAAATCACATCATTTCACTGAGATTGAGCCATTCATAATTCCAAATTTACAACTAGATTGAGTTAATTCAGTAGTTGTTGATACTCGGTACGTTGATGAACTACCGTCCATGGCACAACATCATGGACGTTACAATCCTATTAGGTTCAAAGTCAGACATGCCAGTTGCAGAAAAGTGTACCAAGATTCTCGAGCATTTTGGTGTATCATACCAATTACGAGTTGCGAGTGCACACCGCTCTCCTGCTTTTGTAGAACAGATCATCCACGATGCTGAAGCAGATGGGTGCACAGTTTTCATCGCAATGGCTGGATTAGCAGCAGCATTGCCAGGTGCGGTGGCTGCTCTTACTACCAAGCCAGTTATTGGAGTTCCATGCGGTGGTCGAGTGCCATTCGACAGTCTTCTCTCAATTGTACAATTACCTCCGGGGGTACCTGCTGCAACTGTTGGCGTCGACCGTGGAGACAATGCAGGATATCTTGCAACACAGATTTTGGCACTTGGAAATGAAACTTATGCTGCAGCATTAAAGCAGAACAAGTTGGACCAGGTTGCTAAGGTCAAGCAGATGGATGCAGAGGTCAACGGAAGGGATGCTTGATGTTCGATGCTGCTTCATTCATCGAAGAATCATCTCAAAAAATGAAAGATGAAATCGATGAAACTGCAATTATCGCATGCAGTGGAGGCGTAGATTCAACCGTAGCAGCAGTAATTGCAAACCAAGCGATTGGTGACAAGCTACACTGTGTATATGTGGACACAGGCCTAATGCGTAAAGACGAGACTACCGAGATTCAGGAGATGCTATCTGCACACGGCCTGAATTTGACTACAGTCTTTGCTGAAGAGCGCTACTTTGAGGCGTTGGCAGGAGTCACCGAACCTGAACGAAAAAGAAAAATCATCGGTGAATTATTCATCCGGATTTTCGAAGAAGAGCAACATAAAGTTGGAGCTAAGTATTTGGTTCAAGGAACAATTGCTCCCGATTGGATCGAGTCTGGCGGAGGTGTCCGTGACACTATCAAAAGTCATCACAATGTAGGTGGGCTTCCTGAAGACATGACACTTGAGGTTGTAGAACCGCTACGTGATTTGTATAAGGATGAGGTTAGAGAACTGGCTCGTGCATTAGAAATTAGAGTTGCAGATAGACAACCATTCCCAGGTCCTGGATTAGCGGTTCGTTGCCTAGGAGAACTGACTCTAGAGCGAGTTCATGTTGTCCGTGAAGCATGTGCAATTGTAGAAGAAGAATTCGAAGCAGCTGCTGAGGCTGGCAAGATGGAAATTCCTTGGCAATACTTTGCCGCACTTTTACCTGTGAGGTCCGTTGGTGTTCACGGTGATGTTAGAGCATATGGGGAAACTGTAGTTGTGAGAGCGGTCCAGTCATTAGATGGAATGTCTGCTAGGTATTCTGAGATTCCACACGATGTTCTTGCAAAGATAAGTACCCGGATAACTAACACTGTTAAGGGTGCGGTAAACAGAGTAGTCTACGATATTACCCACAAGCCACCTGGCACTATTGAGTGGGAGTGAATCTCAGAGAGGGGTTTTGAATCCCATTGCCCTGATTATACACCAGCCAGCCCTTGCTTCGAAGATTGCGAAAGCTCCTCCGAAGGCGATTCCACCTACAGGATACCACCAAAGGGGAGATGATAGGAGCCCTAGAATTACTAATGCTGCGAGTAAAACTGCGAAACCAAGTGCTAGTATGCCCATTTTCAGACGCACAGCCTTACCCTTTGCTCCGATATTGCATTGCATCTTATCACCAGATTTTATTCATTTGAAGACATTTTCACCTTCAATTTCAGATAGTTAATTTTCACCCATAATGAAACCTTTGAGGACATTGGTAACTTGAGAGGGGTAGTAAATACATCTCCCGATCTTCGAATTATTTCACTACAGATTTTAGTGTAAGCATCAGACATTATTTTCGGTTGTACACGAGACCTTGAGTCGAGATAAGAGAACAAGTGGTTTGCCGATTCTTGGTGCCTTTGAACTATTTCGAAATACTCTCCAATGAATGATTTCCAAGAAGGGTTCTGGGCTAGATTCGGATTTGCAAGGTCATCAACTTGTAAGTTGTGTGACGCTAGAACATCCTTAGGAAGGTAGACCCTTCCACGTTCAAAGTCTTCAACAACATCTCGCAGAACATTGATCAATTGCATCTGTATTCCTAAATCAACAGCGTGAAGTCTTGCAGCTCTATCTTCATATCCATATATCTCAATCAGTATTAGTCCAACTGCTGACGCAACTTTGTAGCAGTAAGATCGCAGTTCATCCCATGTATTACATCTAACCGGGAACAAATCATCTTCCATTCCTTGGATAACTGTCTCAAAGTCTTGTAGTCGAATACTGTATCTTGAAAATACATCTTGTAGAGCAATGAAAATAGGGTGGTCATCAGATTTGACATCACCGGAATTTGCTCTTTCTAGATTATTTCGAATAGAGACTAGCGCCATAAGTCGTTGCATGTGAATCGGTTCAGGGTTAGCAGGTGCTCTTCCTGAGTGAATTTCTCTAAGTAAAATATC
>Ga0208277_1002396_pt1 | contig 10641 bp, 10 predicted proteins | sample ETNtaG_5_FD_185782 | JGI IMG/M metagenome (GOLD analysis project Ga0208277, IMG submission 185782) | Marine microbial and viral communities from oxygen minimum zone, Eastern Pacific Ocean - ETNP201406SV205 (SPAdes) (version 2) | ecosystem: Environmental > Aquatic > Marine > Oceanic ...
GCTCGAATTGTTCGAGCTTCTCGTCAAAAGTCTCGCTCATCTTGTTTCCTCGCGGCCCGCCGACCTGACTCTTGTTTATGACCTTCACGGCTGGACTCTGGCTCACCACTACGTGGTGGGACGATATTATCTGTAGATGAAACACCTTCTTTTGCAGCTATTTCTTCAGGAGTGGGCTTCAATTCATCAATTTCTGGTAATTGCATCTCCGAGAACTGCTCCGGAACCTTATCAAGGGGCGCAAGGGCTCGATTTTTCTCCTCTTCTGTTCCTTCCCAATCAACGTCTCGAGAGAGCCTCTCGAGCCTAGTCCTAAGTTCCGGACGAGTTTCTTGCCGGAGTAATTCTGCCGCAACTTCTCGTAATTTATCTCCGGTCAAGATAATTGATAATTGACCAATACAAGCTTTGCGAAGATCAGGGTCTCTATCTCTGGCACCATCTTGGATTAGTTGAGCGACCCTTGGACTTTCCATATCAAGCGTTTTCAATGTCTTAATCACATTCTTTTTCACGCCAGAATCTTCGTCAAGCATTGATGATTCAACTAGTATTGTAGCAACCCTAGATTCTACATTTGCGAGGGTGGGTAGGCATGCTGAAGCAGAACGTCTAACCTGTGCATCTTCATCCTGCAGAGACCAGGTGATCAGATCCCAACCTGTAGCGCCACCCTTTGAAGTAATTGTACGGAGAATTTTCGCACCTCTACGACGCAAATCTACGTCCTCTTCCCGAATTAATTCGTCTAGGTGAAGACACCCTGTCTCAACCCAATTCCGGGAAGTGTCTTTCAAAGTTGCAAAGGCATCGTTTCTATGTTGTTTAGTCTCGTGCCTTAACTCCCGTCTAAGTATTTCTTCACAACCTGAGGGGAATATCGGCGCTACCTTCCTTAGGCAATCTCTCGCGGCTTTTCTTACCTGTTCATTTTCTTCTAGTAATCTATCTGAAAGATAGATGAATAGGTCGTCATGTTTTTTGATAGCAAATGAAGGCATAGCAATTAGTCCAGCAATACGGATAACACCTTCATCGTCATCCAAAGCCTCACATAAGGCCCTATGAGCATCGGTGATCATTGCAGGAAGTACTCTATTTAGAGCTAGAATTCCATCCATACGCCTAGCCAAACCTCCACCATCTGAACGAGGTATTTCTACCATCTTTACTTGACCGGATGCAAGCGGAACAATGTCCCTTCGGGGAATACGCTCCCACACACCAGATGGAGGCAAAGTCGACCGGATATCGACTTGCTTTGTAGCACGACGCTGATTGATTGGGCGGCCCGTTTTTGGGTCCCGAGCAATGTAATCGCGTGCCATATCGAGGGGTCCCCAGAGCACGATGCTTCTTCAACCAAATGATTACAGGTTCTCAAAACCGACTAAGGTCAATCGGGTAAGACTCAAGCGAGATAACCGCCCGAGGGCGGAAGAGGAGCATGAGTGAGCAGAGCGATATCTCTCGCATACTCTTCACCATTTTTGATGGAATAGAAACACTAGGAATTCAAAAAGCGGATGTTGTTCGTCTCTGGTCTCTAGAGATGCATTGGTTTTCTCCTGAAGAATCAGAGAGAGTCCTAAATGCACTTACAGAAGCTGGTTGGATATTACAGGAGGAGGGGACTTTGCACCTAATTGAGGGAGTCAAATTGGAGATCCCTTCTCTGGGTTGGAGACCAATTACCCGAAGGATGTTATCACCCCCAAGGTGTAACCTTTCAGTCAGTGAAGAAAAACCAAGCACAGATTCTAAATTTTCCCAACCAAGAGTTAGTTCGCGAAAAGAAAACCACACCAGTTCAATAACAAAAGAAAGTCACTCACACCCTAAAGTCAGGAAATCGACTCACGAAACATCCTTAGAATATCCTAAATCATTCAATCCAGTAGATCGAGCTGAGAGTAGTATTCCAACTTTAATCGAATTAATCGCTTCGCAGTCTGGTTTAGATAACAAGGAAGTAGTTAGGCGCGCTCAACGAAAAAGAAGAGCATTGGGTCCCGTTACCCTTTGGATGGCTCTAGCCCTTGTTGCGAGAGAACAGGGTTTGGATATGCAAAGGGTTTCCTCAGCCATTGATAAAGCCGCAGAATGAAATGTTCCTCATTCTAGATTTGATCTTCGAACTTCTGCGGCTAGTAGCCCTGGTAGGACTAATAATGCTAGAATCAATGAAAAGGCAACAGAAATCGAACTTACTAGGCCGAAATCCTTGATTATGGGCAGTGGGGATAGAAGCAGAACCATGAATCCACAAATTGTGGTGCAAGCGGACATAATCAGGGCAGATCCGGTTGTAGCATACATGTCTCTCATAGATGCCCAAGTACCCATGCCTGATTCTCGATTTGCCTCAAATTTTCGCCAGACATGTATTGAATAATCAATACCCAATCCTATTGTAAGAGCGGTAATCATAACAGTCAAGACATTCCAATTGATGTCTAGAATCGCCATCGCTCCAACAACCCAAGTTCCGGCTAAACCAACGGGTAGAATAACCACAATTGAAGGGCCAAGTCTTCGTGTCAAAGCCACCAACACAAATAGGGAAACTGCTAAGCTGAAAGCGGTTGACTCTACTTGAGAGATTACTAGCCCAGATAGTACATTATGGACAAGAATCAGGTCGCCGCTTAGATGAACTCTAGCTCCTGTGGAATCTTCTAAACTGATTTCAAACTCCTTGAATTGATTCGCCAATCCAGAAGATTCCTCACTATTTCCTGCGGTAACGTCAATTCGCATCCTGAGATATCTGAGCGCATTACCATCGTCGGTTAATGCAACATATGTTGCAGTTCTTTCACCCCAAGTTTGACCGCGAATAGGATCTCCAATTGTATCGTTAGTTAAGAGATAACCCACCGCCAAAGCAATATCTCCTTCAGAAAATTCTCCAGTGACATCAACTGCACCATCGAAAACACCTAAATTATACATCTCTCCAAAGTTTTCATCAGACTCTATTGCATCTCTTAGTATAGGGTATAATCCATCATAAGAAGGCCTAGAGGTTCCCTCTGGCGTTACTACGTTTGTTGTCCATGTTAAATCGTCATCAAGTCGATTTAACTCCTTGAGCAAATCTCTTTCACCAGTCAAAGCCTCCATTCCGGGAGATGGCTCGATAAGAATGTCAACCGATTTTAGAGCTTCCACTTCATAGGAATCATACATCGAGTTCCTAACCTCGATAACCTCCATTTCTTCACCTAAAAAGTCGGTTAATTCGAATTTGGTATCTAACTGACCGACTGAAACTACAATCGAAGAAAGAGTTAGTCCGGCTACAGCCAGAAGAATTAGTACAGTGTGTCTTCTTTGAAATTCAGTAGCCAGCGTGGTGAAACCGGGTAATTCCATTGACCTACGGGTACTTTTCCCAGTATTTTTCTCAACCATTACATGTAGAGCTCCAACGGTGACTGTACTGGCTACAAAAGCAGACACTACACCCAGCGCCAATGTCAATCCAAAAGATTTCAGAGGCGGTAAAGGGGATAGGAAATTAGCTAGGAAAGCGAATGCTGTTGTAATCACTGATAGGGTAAGAGCTAGCCTTAGGATAGAAAATGAGCGAACCCAAGCCTGCGCAGGACTAAGGCCAGTTTCTCTAGCCTTCTCGTAGGCCCGTTGCAAGTGAATGGAATAATCAATACCTAAGCCCAATACAACAGGAGCAACAGCAACTTCAAGAATAGAAAATTCGGAGCTGGCGAGCGTTCTAATTCCGTAGGTCCATACCAAAGCCGCTGACAACCCAAGCAATGGAGCAGCCACCATCATGATTGATCGGAAGGCGAGTGCTAGAACCAAGACGACTACAACGATTGAGAGGATAAGTAACCAGAGGAGATTATCCAAAGTTGATTCGTTAATGTCATTGGTTACCAAGTCATCCGAAACTACCCCGTAATCTAATGCAGAATCTTCTGATTGAGACGCTTTTTCCAATAAACCACGCAGTTGCAAGGCTTTTTCCAACCTATCATCTACATTCAAGTCACCATCTATTTCGATTACCCACATGGTACTCGATGCAGAGGGTGTAGGGTCTCCTTCCTGTCCATTTGCTAACCAATCACAAATCGGTTCGTAGTCAAAATCGGAGTGAAGCATTACGGAACGAGCAAAAGAAGCCGTGGCAATTGCTCTTTCTTCACCTATTGCATCTGTACACTCTTCGTCGCTGATAATCGATTCAAGCAACTCTTCCCAATTATTGAATTCTGAGAGATTGCGTCCATTCTCATCCCGTTCGTCTAGGGCCACTTGAAGAATTTGAGCTGTATTGATGTGTGATGTGATGAAATTCCCATTAGAGGCGGATAGAGAGTTCACAGCCTCTAGGTCAGTATGTAGTTGCTGAATAGCTCCCATTTCCAAAACATTAGCGCCTTCTTGTGTTGGTTCAATATGAACATAGATACGATGTGGAGACGGTGGCATCACCTCATCCATTCTTTCAACTGCTGCATCAGCATCCGAGTCTGGTGCGAATGCATCAAGATCGGTTTGAAACTCGGGCATAGGGCTCAAAGCCAAACCGCTGACGATAGTCAGCAAGATGCTGATTAAAACGATTGCAGGAGCAAATTTTTCGAATGCCACAGCCACCCGATTCTCTAGTCCAGGCTCCCCAACCATTGGCATCCCCATCACCACCGGCTAAATAATTCAAGCAGTGAATTGGACCCATTGGGTCCAGCAATCAGATGAAAGGTCTCAAAAGGGAGGGTTCGGTGGCGCGCTCGTCATGCCAGTGAAGGTACTCAAGAACGAAGGGTCTGAAATCCGACTACGTCTGATTGGTGAGGACCACTCTACACTGCAGTTGTTCAGGTCCCGCCTGAATGCTAATGACAAGGTCGAGTATGCGAATTTCTTCACCGGGCACCCTGACCTTGACGAACCAGAACTATATGTTCGCGCCAAGAAAGGAGCCAAGGCGGACAAGATTGTGAAGGATCTCTGTTCCGACATAGCGAAGGAGTTCGCCGACCTCAGCTTCTGAGGACGGTGAAATTTTGGCTGAAGCCACATTTGATTTACGAAACGATGAGGATATTGAGAGGTATCTAGGCCTAGATGGCTGGGCACATGATAGCGCAGGTATCGGAGGCTTGCTTAAAGTTCGAATAGAGGACTTTAGAGTAGAGGAGGTTTCCAGCCCTCCAGCCCTAGACAAAAAGGGTAGATTTACAGTGGTTAGAGCAACATTACACAACTGGGAAACCAATCGTTACTTGAGAAGATTAGCAGGTGCTTGTGGGATCAGTCGAAAGCGAATTTTCTCATCAGGACTAAAGGATAAAAGGGCGGTTACAACTCAATTATTGGTTATTGATGCGCCTAGACATAAGATAGAATCAGTTGAGATTCCCGATACTGAATTGGAAATCATAGGGCGTACACACCAGAAGGTTGGCATGAGTGACCATGATGGTAATCGATTCACAATTACAGTACGTGGGTGTTGTGACGTTGATGGTACCCCCCTCGACGCCAAAGAAGCGATGAGAAGGGTTTTGGATATCAGAGAAGGTATGGCTGAACGTTTGGGTGACGATGCCTTTCCAAATTGGATAGGTCCGCAGAGATTTGGAGCAACTAGACCTGTTACACCCAAGGTTGGTCGGGCGGTTGTACAGGGTGATTTTGAGAAGGCCGTAGATTTGTATCTAGGTATGCCCGGGACTAGGATGACAGATGAGGTACGGGCATTTCGAAAAATGTGGATGGATACCAAGGATGCGGCGGCATGTCTAGAGCAGGCACCTGATCACTTGGGTTACGAAAAGAGCATTCTACGAGCTTTAATTGAAAATCCAGGAAATCACGTAAAGGCATTTAGGGCATTACCTCCTTCATTGCAATTATTGACAATTCATTCTCTTCAATCATTGGCTTTCAATTATTCATTGGCTGGTCGTCTTGCGGCTGGTTTGGATCTACTTGAGCCAGAATTAGGCGATTTGGTCGCACCAATACAGGCAAGTGGTCGTGTCGATGTCTCCAAGCTGGCTTTGGTAACTGAAACCAATCTTGATAGATGTAAAAGAAATTGTAGGCTTGGCAGGCTTGGAGTTACAGGACCGTTGCCAGGAAAAGATGCAAATTTAGCGGAGGGAAAGCCGGGTAAAATCGAGATTAAGGCACTTCAAAGTACGGAATTAGATAATATCGACTGGCGAGTCGCTAAAATTCCAAATCTCTCTACTAACGGTACCAGGCGTCCTTTGAGTGTGGTATTCCAAGACTTCAATGTAGAGGAGGCCACATTACTTTCAGAGGATTCTTTTTCCAAGCGTTGGGAAGAAGGACCCAATGAGACAGACAGGTGGCATTCCGATGGTGCAAATTTGAGACTTAGATTCACCTTGCCACCAGGAACGTATGCCACGGTCTTAATGCGTGAATTCATGCGGTCACCACTGGACCACTACTAATCATGTGGATTCCCTATAAATCAGAGGCGGCCCATTTCTAGAGCCTCGATTTGTCCGACATTATCATCTATTTCACGGACTCTCGACTCAAACCCATCAACAATGCCTTCTCCTTCTCCGAGAACAGCTTGAACTTCGATGAACATCATACCAAATGCTAGAGGTTTGATATCGCAAGCTTGTACTTCTTCCATGGATGAAATAAGGTTAGCTATTCCCTCGTAGTCAGGACTTCCTTCTTCTGGTTGGTCAATAGTGACCTTGTACTTCACAACAACATGACCCATGTACATACACCTATTGGGGAATCAGGGACCCACAAAACCGCAATTCGGGCATACATAGGCAACTGCCTGTACACGACATCTTTCGCTGCGTCCGATAGATTCTCCACACTCTGGGCATGGGAATGCAGTGCTCTTGTCCTCCACCAAAGGAAGACCGGAGGAGGTACAGATGTCTGTTGTGGCTGCCATTACGTAGTCCCTCAGCGAGGCGGGCGAGCCACCTCCCCCTTTTAGCGTTGACCGACGACTAGGTGGCCGATACTTCCCCTCAGTATACGGATTTCAAACTTGGAATGCCTTAAAATCATCAAGCCTTCAGCATATCTTGGAGATAGTAATGGACAAATCCGAACTTTCACTCACGGGAGAACAAGTAGACCTTTCGAAATATATCGAAGATGCAGGAGGGATTCATGGTCTACGTGATGTGTATAAGGTCCGAGGTTGGAACAATATTGAATATGGAGCCGGTCTTTCAGGAAAGAATACTCCATCTACTGGTTTATCGATGAATAAGGCATTCATTCCACCTGGAGGTATAGCAAAAGCCCACATTCATGTTGACTTCGATGTTATGATCTTCCTCCTCAAAGGATCTGTAAGGCACGAATTCGGGCCTGGTTGCAAGAAATCAGTAGTACATAGTGCAGGAGATATGTTCTACATTGAACCGGGGCTCCCTCACGAGGTTTTCAACTGTTCAGATATAGATTGGGTAGAGGCAATTGTAGCACGTTCAGATGCTTCTGAATGGCAAAATATTGTCCCATATGACAGAGATTCCGAGTGATTTTCCAACCACTTGAAATTAATCATTCCTCTTCTTTCTTACTGAGTCTACGAAAACCACTAACAATTTCTTGCTTTTCTTCATCATCCTCAACATTGACACCAACGTCCGTAAGGTGTTTTTGAACTTGTGAATATGCACTCATTCCTAGCGCCCTCTTACGTGGTTTAGGCAAACGATTACGGCAGACCAGATAGGTTTCAGAGGAAGCATTGCGACTAGCCATAGGGGCAAATCGTTGAACGTTAGTGAATCGATCTTTTGCAGCCAAAATCAAACCTTCAATTCCAACACCTTGGAATATTTTGGTAACAAATGCACCTCCCGGGGCTAACATTCCCATAGCGACATCAAGAGTCATAGTCGATAGCTCCAAAGAAATGGCTTGGTCAGTATCGTATCTACCCGTCAATTTAGGTGAAATATCAGATAAGACAACATTCAGTTCCTGCCCGTCAAGTAATTCTTCAATTCTATCGATAGTATCCTGCTGTGAAATATCACCTTGAATTATGCTCGCGCCTTCAACAGGAGAAGTAGATTTCAAATCTACACCAATCACCACTCCTTCTGGGCCGGTTTCCTCTACAGAAACCTGTGTCCATCCACCAGGATGGCATCCAACATCGAGTATAACATCGGATTCTCTAATCAGTTGAAACTTGTCTTGAATTTGCTTAAGTTTGTAGGCAGAACGAGCCCTATATCCCTTGGACTTAGCTTGTCGGCGCCAAGGGTCGCGCCGATTCTCCTGATACCAGCGCTTGCTCATCGAATCATCGGCGACGACTCTCTGTTATGAAGCCGAGGCGCATTCATAGGCCTATTTCGTTAATCAGGGCCCTAGCAGTGTGCCTGATTGCGGCCTCTGATTGCATAGTTGGTTCAAATCCAGTTGAGAATAAATATTCCACATCCAAACTGGTCTTGGGGACATCTCCAGCCCAACCTCGATCTCCTCCTGTGTATTCTATTGAAACTCCTTCTAAACCAGACTCTTCGACAACAATTTCAGCAATTCTTCGAACTGAGCAAGTGTCGCCCGTCCCTAGATTATAGAGGTTAATGGCATCATCGGTTTCGTCTACAAGATGCACCATTGCTCTAACACAATCCTCGGCCGACATATACGATTTCTCTTGTAATCCATTACCTAAAACTTCCAATCGACGGGGGTCCCTTTTCAATTTGTGAATAAAATCGTAAATTACACCATGTGTCCCTCTTGGTCCAACAATATTGGCAAAGCGATGAATCCAAGACTTAGCGCCAAATGTTCCACACCAAGCGGTAATTAGTGCCTCGCTGGCTAATTTACTTGCTCCATAAAGAGAAATTGGTTTTACAGGCCCGTATGTTTCGGGTGTTGGCATTACACTAGCTTCTCCGTAAATCGCGCTTGAAGAGGAGAAAGAGATGCGTCTAACATCGGAATTTCTCATGGCTTCCAATACATTGTAAGTTGCAAGTGTACCTTGACGTAGGTCGGTATCGGTAACTTCTGTTCCTAATCGAATGTCGGGGTTTGCAGCCAAATGGTGTACCGTACTGACTCCCTCCATAGCGGACTTTACTGCATCAATATCAAGCAAATCCCCTTTGAAAATTTCAACCATTCCTGAATCTTGGTGGTGAGATAGGAAATCTTCTCTACCACTGGAAAAATTATCTAATACACGTACTCTTTTTCCTTCAGCGACCAATGTATCGACTAGGTGTGAGCCGATGAATCCGGCACCTCCAGTGACTAGTTCCATGGTTGCTCCACCTAGGCATCTACTTTGAGCCATTCGCCGAATTGTCAAGTTACCAATCTTTGATTATTCTTCAATACCAAGCACTAATTTCTCTTCGTTCCCTAAGCGTCCAGACTGAAATCAGGTATCCAATTAGGGCTAGGTGTGCTATTGTACAGAATGGACAAATGTGTTGAACCACAAAGATCTCAATGCCTACTAAAATGAATAGAAACGGCACTCCTGCAAGACCTAGCCACCAAGCATAATTGGTATATTGTTCAGACCATTTTGCTAGCGGGTCCATGCGTATGCACAAAATTAGGAAAAATAGAGTTGCAAATGCAGTAAAACCAAGCATTCCCCATGATATGCCAAAGAAATTGTTGTATCGAGGATCGCCGATTACCGATCCACACTGAACAAACCCTTCTGTGGCGCAAAATTCTCCACCAAGGGGATTCCTGACTAGGTCATTGTAGATTACCCAAGTCCATGCGGAACCAAGTAGCCCTGTTGTGGCAAACGCGAGGCCACCATCTAGCATTCTATTTGTTCCTTCGAGACCTTTTTTCCCTCTTCCATTCGCTAGAAGATAACCCGAGGCAAATAATGCTGCGATGAAAAACAAAAGTACAGGGTCTGCTAGTGGGTTGGACATTTACTCACCCTCTTGTAGCAGGCGCAATAACGCCTCACCCATGTCTTCTCCTGGCGGGTGATTTTCAGACTGAGCCTGGTTCCAAACAACGGTGCCTTCTCCGTCTAGAATCACATTGAAAGGCGTCCCGGGAAGTTCCCATTCACTAGCGATAGAAGAACTTAGGTCATCTACATACATCCATGAATGAGCTGCTCCAGGCCTTTCAGCACAGTTTTTTCTTCCTGAATAGCAACCATCACCATTATTTTGATTATCTCCAAATTGCGTTTTATCTCTGAATGCTTCTATTTCCTCTCTGGTACTTTCGTGGCCTGTAATGGAGAGTTCAACTGCGATGGTGATGAACATAACCTCTCCAGATGTACCGTCAAAAATTTCTGAAAGATATTCTGCCTCTGTCCAGCAGTGAGGGCAATCAGTATCTAAGAATGTAATCAACACTAAGCGACCATCGTATAACTGGCTGAGTCTAACCTCTTCCCAGCTTCCTCCATTGTATGATGAAGCAACGAAATCAGGAGCAAGGGAACCTTCCTCTGGCCCAACATTAGCGGGTGGGGCAATAAACATCGAAGCTACGATTACTATGCTAACTACTCCTGCTGTAATTAGCCCAGCTGTCATCCGGACATCTTCATCCTTGCCTTTTGGTTCAAGTTGCCTACGCCTACGAGCCATGGTTATCGACTCGTGGACAAAC
>Ga0208277_1002397_pt1 | contig 10641 bp, 6 predicted proteins | sample ETNtaG_5_FD_185782 | JGI IMG/M metagenome (GOLD analysis project Ga0208277, IMG submission 185782) | Marine microbial and viral communities from oxygen minimum zone, Eastern Pacific Ocean - ETNP201406SV205 (SPAdes) (version 2) | ecosystem: Environmental > Aquatic > Marine > Oceanic ...
TACGGTGGTGGCGTGTCAATAACAAAAATCTCTTTTCCTGAGTCTGGATTAAATCCATACCTTTCAGAATATGCAGCCTCATCTGCATAGTGTTCTTCTTGAATTCTCTTCTCTAGGTCGATTGACCATCGCTTATCGTTTAGTCTTGGAGCGGGCATGTTGCTCACCAGCCCTGTGTGCGTTATCCCCACAGGTCCGGTTCCCGCTGTTGGGTCTTACATTTGAAGTGATTGGATGACCATGATGGGTATGCTTTCAAATGGTCTAAGCATCAGGGGGTAATGGAGGGGCACGATGGTACAAGATGGGTCTAAGCCAAAAGATGACTCCTCTACCCTGCAGGATAAGTTGTCCCGAATAGTTGGTCACGGTCAGGAAAAATTCCGAAACAGCGTCAAAGATTGGGATGCAAGGAAGGCATTAGATGCCGTTCTTGATGCACCTAAGTCGATTCAAAGAGAATGGCAAAAACATGGAGCTACAGGTATTCTTACTAAATTTCCAATTTTTATGGTAATCGCATGTTTACTCGCTTCAGTGTTTTTCGCCTACCACTCTGGTTTCGTTGATGGAACTTCATTAAAGCCCGGCGACGAACCTTCATTGAATGTAAATGGCGACTTAGATGTTTATTTGCCAGAGGGCTCACCAGTCCTTGAGAGTATCAAGGAGGTAGAGGAAAACTGGTCAACGAATGTGATGATTATCTACATTGATTCTCCTGAAAAACCAATCGATGATCGGAGAATTTTACAAGAAATGTCCTATGTCGAAACTAAACTTAATCCAAGGCTTTCTGACCCAACTGATGATGTAATCTATGCTTTATCACTCTCTACTGTGGTCAAGGAAGTCAATTCTAGTCTTCCAAGAATACAAGACGCTTTTGTAGATGAATTAGTTTCTGAAATATGCCCGCCTAATGATGATAACTGTATCGGTAATGATGCTGGAGATTTAGTCAAAGACATATTGAATATTGGAGACCCAATTTGGGGTAATTACAGTATACCATCACAAACTACGATCGATACTATTGTTAACGAAATGTATGAGGATGATGGCTCACCTTCGCCAGGTCTAGAAAAGATGGCAAGGGATACAGATGATGACGGCTTCTTAGACAAAGCAGTAATCATTATCGCTGTCGATGAAACGAAGACTGCCAAGGAAGTTATTGAAAAGACTCAAGAAATACTTGATGATATTTCAAAGGAAAAACGCCCTTGTGAATACGACCAAAATGGCGACCCAATTGGAGCAGATTTGTGTGACTGGGAAGATCTCGATATCTCCATGACTCTAACTGGTCCCGTTCCTATTACAAATGCAGTTACTGAGTTTTCATTCAAGTTGTTCTGGCAAATTTTCCCACTCGCAATTGTATTGGTTGCACTCGGATTGTTTGTATTCCACTCTGATGTTCTTCAGACTGGAACATGGAGGCCTGTTCAAGGGTTCAAAGTTGTTGTAATTGCAGGTCTACCAACCCTCTGTTCTGTATTTTGGACTTTAGGAATAATGGGTTATACCGGATACGAAGTCACGATGACTGTAATCATAGTAGGCCCTATTCTTCTTGCTCTTGGTGTTTCATACGGGTTACACATAACTAACAGGTATGCGGAAGAAACCGGTACTAAAGATGAAAAAATACGGCAATCACTAGCATCCACCGGTAGGGCAGTATTCCTTTCTGCAGTTACTACAGTTATCGGATTTATTTCCCTAACATTCACACCAATGAAGCCAATTGAAACTGTAGGAATTGCTCTTTCAGGTGGAATTGTGATTGTTTACTTCCTAACTATGGCAATGGTTCCTAATCTAACGTTACTGCTTGATTTACGCAAACCGAAGCACCCTCCTCTTCCGGTTTTCGAGAAAGTGGTACAGGTTCCAATTAGATGGTCGAAAGCTGTAATCTCTGTATTTTTAGTTATGATTTTCATATCTGGTTTCTGGGGTCAAGGAAATGTTGAGGAGAATATTGACTTGCTTGGAATGGCACCTGAGGATGAAGCATCAGTTGTAACGATGAAACAGTATTCCAAAGATTTCAATGCTGGTCAAGTCGGAATGATTCTAATTGAGGGGGATATATCCGGTGATGCAGATCCAACGGAAGGTGAGCCGGTTGAGAAATTGTTAGGGATATCTGCTTTAGAAGATAAATTGAATACGATTGAACAAACCAATGCTGTCAGCATTGTATTCTTGATGAAATCTGTTGGTTTGGGGGCCAATATTAGCGGAACACCACTTTGGAATCTAACCGATAATCCACTTGTCCCTGAAGATTTAAAAGATGCCTTAGAACCATATCTGAACCGCCAATTCAACGAAGATGTAACTTTCTGGGAGATTCTAACTTCGCCTCGTTCTAATGGCACTAACAATCCTCGAGCAGAAGGTTTCTTGTTGGATGTCTTTTACTCGAGTTTGACCGATGAAACCAGGGGACTGTTTATTTCAGACGATTATAGTCGTAATCTGATATATGTCGACATGCCTTTCGTTCCTGTAGCTGAAACTTCAGAAGCAGTTGCACAAGTTAATGAATACACTTCAAGAGATTACGAGGGTGATATCTACGCTGGCGACTTAACCGGTGTTGCTGCAACTGCGATTGCAGTTAACGAAATGATTGTTGGAAGCCAATGGTCATCTTTAGGATTCGCTGTCGCTTTGACTTTGATGACATTAGCGATAGTTTTCAAAGACATAAGATTCTCTTTCTGGACAACAGCGCCTGTTATCGCAACAGTTGCGTTACAGTGGTTGGTGATGTGGCAAATGGATGTTTCATTATCTTTAGTAACCGTAATGATAGGATCTATTTTGGTTGGTGTCGGCGTTGATTTCTCCATACACATAGCCAACCGTATACGCGAATTAGGCGGAGGGATTGAGGCTATTCGAACTTCGACGGTCAGTACTGGAATGTCTTTGTTTGAAGCAGCAACAGTCACAACCCTTGGAATGATTACCGCATATCAAATTCCAATACCAGAAATTAAACCATTCATTACTGTAATCATTATTCTGCTATGGATTGCTGCAGCCAGTGCGCTGATATTGCTACCTGCAATATTCGTATTATTGGAAGAGTTAGGCATTGGTTCAACAGGCGGTGCAAACTCAATGGCCCGTAAACTTGGATTGGGTACTGTCGCATCTAGGGGCGACATTGATGTTGTAGATGCTACACTTATTCCCGACCATGGCGATGCATGGTGAAATCTAAGGTATGTCGCCTAGACGCATGGGCATGGTCCGATACTGGTTGATGAAATCCGAGCCTCATGTTTACCCATTCTCGCAATTAGTTGCAGATGGTTCAACACATTGGGATGGTGTTCGTAATTACCAAGCGAGAAACATGATGCGTGACGATTTGAAATTAGGTGATTTGGTCCTATTCTATCATTCTAATACCAAGCCCCCACACGTTGCAGGAATTGCTAGAGTGTGTCGTGAAGGTTATCCAGATCATACCTCATGGGACCCAAATAGCAAATATTACGATGAAAAATCTTCACCAGACAATCCAAGATGGATTATGGTAGATATCGAAGCAGTTCAAGAAATGGAGAAAGTAAGTCTAGTTGACATTAAAGCAAATCCTGCATTGGACGAAATGCCACTGGTTCAAAGAGGTCAACGCCTATCAGTTCAACCGGTTTCTAAGGAACAATATGAAGAAATTTGTAGAATGGGTGGTTTGGCGTGATACCTGTCTCTAATCGTGCGTCTACGATTGAGTATGCGATTAGAGATGTTGTTGTTCCAGCAACAAAATTAGAAGCAGAGGGTCATGAAATAATAAAATTGAACATCGGAGACCCGATTGCCTACCCCGGTCTACCAACGCCAGGACATATGGTGGAAGCTTATCGGCAAGGCCTTGCATCGGGAAATAACGGATACTCTCCTTCATATGGACTTCCAAGTCTTAGAAAAGCAATCGCCGCAGATGAAAGGAAGAAAGGATGGGATTGTTCTGATGATAGCGTATATGTTTGTCATGGTGTTACCGAAGCACTTCAGATTATCTTTGCAGCAACTCTGGAAGAGGGAACTAAGGTATTAGCTCCTGGGCCTCATTATCCACCTTACATGGCATATCCCCAAATGTATGGTTCTTCAACAATCGAATATGCTCTAAAATCAGATGATGGATGGGCAATAGACCTAGATGACATAGATGAGAAGATGGATTCTGATGTACGTCTTCTTGTACTGATCAATCCAAATAATCCTACTGGAAATGTGGCTAGCGCAGATGAAATTGACAAGCTTCTTACGATTGCAAATAAGTGGCCAAATTGCATGATAGTCGCAGACGAAATATATGATGGATTAGACTTCAGTGGCAAACATGTATCTGTAGCATCTCGGTCCAAAGATGTACCTGTATTTTCCCTGAATGGTGTATCAAAGGTGTACTACGCTCCAGGTTGGAGAATTGGTTACATGGCATTACATGATCCCTCGAATGTGATGGTTGATGTTAGGGATGGTATTGAAAGACTACTCCGTTCAAGATTGTGTGCGAGTACCCCCGCACAACTTGGATATCTTGCAGGTTTAGAGGGTGATCGTACATGGATGGATATCCATTCTAGTAAAGTGAAAACCCGTAGACAATTATGTTTGGATAGGATTGCACAAATTGAAGGCTTAGAAGTCGAGGCCCCGGGTGGTGCTTTCTACATGTTTGTTAGGCTGACCGATGAGCAGTGGGCGAATAATGACAAACAATTTGTTCTTGATTTGTTGCATGAAGAACACGTTTTGGTTGTGCATGGTAGTGGTTTTTCCCCGGAAAAAGGTGCAGGTCACATTCGGATTGTTTATCTTGCTGATGAGGATACTTTGAACACAGCTTTTGATAGGATCGAATCTTTCCTAACTCGCCACAGGTTGGCGAAGAGATGATGAAGTATTCTCTTCAGGACTGTCTGATGAGGCGTTGGTTAATCGCTTGCCTGTTGTGCTTGATTATGGCACCAATTGCAAGCGCAGCTACTGTTGAAAACCCAAACAATTTGTCATTGACACATGCAATTCCGTTTTTAGTTGCCTTCGTAACTGCAATCGTTTTGTGGAAGTGGATGATTCCCACTCAATTATCGGGACTACAAGTTGGGTTCGAGATAGACGATGGATTGTATGAGGTTCATAGTTTGACCAAAGGTCGTGGTGGTGTAAAGAAATTATTGAAACTACCCAATGTCGGTTTTGGTATCGCACTTTACATGATGGCAATGACTGGTGTCCTCCTTCTAATTTCTGAATTGATTTTTGATCCAGAAGTATACTATCTTCCGAATTTACTGCTTATGGGAATACTAGTATTGATTCCTATTTTGATTTCACCATGGGAATCTCTTAATGGACAATTAGTCGGTAAGAGAATAAGTGGCGCTAAGAACAAATTTATGATGCTATTTTTCAGACGTACGGGTACTTTAATCGGATTATTTGCAGTATCTGCAGCGTCATATTTTTTACTAATCCAGCGAATTGATGAATCTCAGAAACCACTTGCATTGGCAATTGCCGGTTTGGTATTCATGGGTCCAACCATTTTGGCCTATGGGAGAATCATGGGTGCCTCTTGGAATATGTTGATGGTAGGGAAATATCGCACTTGGCTAGGAAGACCAAATCCTATAGATGCTAAAAAATTAGGATTTGTTGGTCGAGCATTTGCTTTCATATTGATGATGTTCCTTCTAACGATGCCAATCACAGCGATTAACGGTATAGTAACTGTAGCGTTGGTAATGATAAACGACCCAGCCAACTCGGAAGAGATTCTCAATTATGGAGGAATATTGGGTCATCAGGTTTATCTCCAAATTCAAGAAAATCCTCTCCTTGCTGAATGGGAAGCATTGAAGAGTTTACCAGAGATTTTAGCGGCTTATCTTTCATTAAACATCGCTATCGTAGGCCTTGCGTTCATCTTTGAATTAATTCGTAACCTGTTCCTCGGTGGGCAGTCATTCGGTGGACTCGGTGGTGTATTGTTGGCCACACCTAGAGAAATTCGTTCTGAGGATAAGGCACAAGCAAAAGTACTCTACTTTGCTTTCGCAGGATTTAGTGGTTACACAGGGTTGCTTCTAGTTCTCGTATGCTACAAAGAATTCGGTGACCTGATGCCATTCATTGAATGGTTCGAAGGTAGAGGTTTTGATGAGGAGTATAGATTATTGGTGACATGGATATTCATAGCGGTTGGACAAGCAATCTTCTTGTTAACTTGGGTACTGTCAATCTCAAAATTCAATTCACTTAGGAACTTAAAGTTCGACTTGAATCCAGATCAACGCCGAGAGGGTGCTATTATGAGCGGTGGTGGAAATTGGATGTTTGATCTAGTGGAAGAATCTGCTCAAAATAATGACATTGATTCACTAATTCGATTCCAAAACCGTTCAGTTGGAGAAGATGAAGCAATTGTCCGGTTAGCAAAAAGTCGTGCTAGAATGATTGAAATGGCACTTCGTGGATTATGGCCAACTGCTATTGAGGAAGCAAAAAAGGTTCTAGCGCAATCGGGTGGTGATGATGACGAAGCAAGGATGATTATTGCTTCAGGTCATATTGCATGCCGTAGGCTAGATGCTGCAAGGGAAGCACTGCATAATTTACAACAACCTGAAGGATATGATGAGCCAGAACTACTAGCATTCATTTGTGAATGGTTCGATCCATACAATGGTTCTGTTGATGAAGATGATTTGTGGGATTGGGAAAACAATCCTTGCATTGACCATCTAAATGATTTGATGAGAATGTTACGTGCATGGAGTCCTCAACCAGTCGATGGAATTCTACATAAAGACAAGATTTCGATTTCAGCAAGGTTATCTCATGTTGCACTCCTACGTGCGCAAAACTTGCACAAGGAAGCACTTGACATCTCACTTAGGTTGGTTAGAGAGAATCCACTAATGGCACTTCCTAGAATCGCAGCGTCTCTTTGTTTAGTCGACAAAGGTGAGTGGCACAGTGCATTGAGTGTACTGACCGAATTAGAAGAAACAGACCCTCACGACCCTCGGGTTAAGGCGCTAGCGAACATTTTGGGAAGACCAAAGTCAGATGATCAAGGTGATATTATGGAAGTGGCTTTGACTCAAAAAACCACTAAAGGGTCACGAAGATGGGTCGATGACGCCCCAGTTAATCCAGTTGCAGCATTGATGGTCAAAGGCGGAGTTGATGAGGCATTGAATGCCAACGTATTCATTGCTGCGGCTGGAGCTGTAGAGAGGAAAATGACTCCAAGATTCACTTCTGGTATAATTTCCAAGGTCTTCCATTGGGGAGTGCTGACTCCAATTTGGCTAATGTTGGGTATTTACGCGACTGGTGAATTAGGGATGTTACAGGGTATTGCAATTTCATTTGGATTAGTATTCTTCCATCAAAGTGCTAGAAGATTTAGTCGACAGCAAATGAAGGTAATCAGACATAGGGACCAAAAAGCAATGGTTGCATATGCGAAGAGAGTCAAAAGACATAAGATAAATCTTCAGAGATCAGAGTTACCAGTTGGAACTCATCTCCTTCTTTCAGGCATGTTGTTGACAGTAAATGGCGTCGTTTACGATGTCGGTTTCCCTGGCTGGATGACTGACCTAATCTCAAGAGAAAGCGAAAGGTCAGTCCGTCCAAAATTAACCCGAAGAGCCAATTCAATGAAGCGTGAAAAGGATGCTAGGACCGGCAACTTATCTCCAGGATGGTGGATGAAGCGACCTAAGGAGCAAGGTTCTGACATACCCGCTATGGAAAGATTGGTTGGCCCCGTAGCGTACAGAGGAAGAAGTCAACAAATTCAAAGGAAATCAGGACGTTCAGCAAAGCCATTGGGTCGTTCACGAAATCAACGCGGAATAATGTCCTCAGATTTGGGGCGTCGTGGAATTCCTCACAATACAATTCGGTCTGAGCGACAGTCTCGTGCAACTCGGTCTGGCGGTCCAAGGCGCCCAAGTTGATTTTCTCTTAGTCTCTTTAGATTCCAAAGGGTCAAAGGCCGTGTAGTCAAGGAATAAGCATGGCTGAGGCTAGAGGTGGATGGCAACCAAGCGATGAAAATGTGAATCACGCGCAAACTGTTCTAGATGCAGTTACCAACAGCGGAAACTTGTATCGTGAAGGGCTTGGCATGATTGCTAGTGAAAACATAGTTTCTCCGATGGTTCAAAAGATTGTCACAAGCGATTTACATGGAAGGTATGCCGAAGGATTACCAAACAAACGCTACTACCAAGGATGCGGTGATTTTGATACAATTGAAGCATTGGGAATTGATTTGGCCAAGAAGTTGTTTAATGTGCCATTTGCGAATATTCAATCCACAAGCGGAACCGTATCAAATATTGCTGCACTAAAGGCACTTGCCAAACCAGGTGATTCTATTACAGCGGTATCTACTGCAGATGGAGGGCATATTTCTCACGCTAGAATGGGGGCGGTTGGGCTACGTGATCTCAATCTGTCAACATACCCGTGGAATGAAGAGAGAATGGAACCAGATATCGATGCCTCTGCAAATTTGATTAGGGAAACTGCACCATCTATCGCACTCTTTGGTCAATCAGTATTTTTGTTTCCTACTCCACTCAGGGAATTAGCAGATGCAGCCCATGAAGTTGGCTCCACTGTGATGTATGATGGGGCCCATGTCCTCGGGTTAATCGCAGGTGGTTGCTTCCAAGACCCACTACACGAGGGTGCTGATGTGATGACTGGTTCATCTCACAAAACATTCCCTGGTCCTCAGGGAGGTTTCATTCTGTCATCATCAGAAGATGAAAAGTTTCAGAGAAGGCTGAATAATGCAGTTTTTCCTGGGACATGCTCTTCATACCACTTGCATCATGTGGCCGGTAAGGTTGTGGCACTTTCTGAATTCATTGAATATGGTGAGGAACTCTCCAAAAACACTGTTGCTAACGCAAAAGCATTCGGTGCAGCATTAGCAGCAGAAGGATTTGATGTACTTGCAGAATCTAGAGGATATACTGCATCTCATCAAGTTCTAACCAGGCATGGTGACCTTGATTCTGGGGCTGGTGCAAAGGCAGCTGATCTTCTAGAAAAGGCTGGAATAATTACCAACATGAATATGCTACCTGGTGATACAAAAGCAATGTCTCCGTCTGGATTAAGGTTAGGTGTTCAAGAGTTGACAAGAGTGGGGATGGGTACTGATGAAATGACGGATGTAGCTAGATTTTATTCGAGAGTTTTACTAGAAAATGAAGACCCATCTCATGTTAAACGAGATGTTCGTCAATTCAAATCTGATTATCACATCATTAGGTATTGCTTCAATGAAGACAATGCAAGTGGTTACCCAATGTGATCTCATGCCGCTAATAGATGAATCTGAGAGCATCCTTGATGGGGATTTGATGACTCAAGTTGCGGGGGAATTTACGGTACGAAACGGTTTAATTATCGATTCTCATGGCAATTGTTGGTATCGCTGGAGAGCAGATGGTTTGGATTCTTGGTGGAGGATGTTTGAAGAAACAATCGATGTTCCAATGGGGCGTAAACTTGTGAATTCAGCATGTGATGAGGAAGAGAATCTATTGAATTCTAATGAATTGGATTTCACTGGTTTTTTCAGAAAGAAAAAATCCTTTAATGCACTCAAAAGGCGTTGGTGGTTACATGGTTGGGGTAATCCTAATTTGTCACCTCTCGGTTTTGATAGCATTGGTCTCACTCCTCTATTTGCGGGTATGATGCAGGCAGATGTTGAAAGAATAAAATCTAGGAGATATCGAATGTTATGGGAAGAGAAGTCGAATGAAACGACCATTCTTACATTGGAAGAAAGTAATCTACCTTTAACAGCTTCAAAACCGTCTACTTCACCAGTAGCAAAAGGAGAACCATATATGTTAGAAATTGAGAGGGGTTGGAAAATCGACGGGCTTAGCCACTTTCTGTTACCAGCGGGTTTATTCGTGAGGTTGCAAGAATCCTGTGCGGGTCTAACTGCAAACATTAGTGATGATGAACGTAGTTCATGGCCAGATCTTGGAGATGGGTTTTTGTCACTTGCTATTGCGACCAAGAAATTGTTCATTGCTGGTGAAGAGTTATTTTTAGCAGCAGATGACAGAGGTTGGATAGAAAGTTGTGAGGCATTCTTTGGAAGTCGAGGTATGTCAACTCCAATATCCGTAAAATCATTGGATTCTAATGGTGGAATCGAATTGAAATATTCTGAGGTGCCATGCTTGGCAATTACTGTTGGAAACATTGCAGGGGCTTGGGTTAGATGTGAAGGTAGGCCGGTAAAAGTTGAACTTAGAATGGATGATGAATTTAGCTACATCTCTCTTCAAAGTAGGTATGAATTATCTTAATTTGGAACCAATAATTTCTGATATAGGTCAAATCATTCACCGTGAAGGTTTATTTGTAGAACAGTAGTGGACATAGATGCGTAGTCGAAGGAGTTTATCAAAATGTCAATGTCACATAATCAAATGGCTTACGTAGCAATAGTCTCAACCATGATTTTCGGTTCCTTGTTTGTTGGAGCATCAGGTTTCTTCCAAACTAGTGAAGGCGCTGGTGATTTCGACCCAGCAG
>Ga0208277_1002398_pt1 | contig 10640 bp, 7 predicted proteins | sample ETNtaG_5_FD_185782 | JGI IMG/M metagenome (GOLD analysis project Ga0208277, IMG submission 185782) | Marine microbial and viral communities from oxygen minimum zone, Eastern Pacific Ocean - ETNP201406SV205 (SPAdes) (version 2) | ecosystem: Environmental > Aquatic > Marine > Oceanic ...
TTTTTGTGATTATCCCTGTTCAAAAAAAGCTAGTTGCTGCTTGTGAAAACTCGACTGAAGTTAGTAAAGAGCTTGGATTGATGGGCTATACACGCTCTCGACACAATAATTACTTCACACTGCCAGTTATTTTTATGATGATTAGTGGTCATTATCCAACCATCTATAGTGGGGAATATGGCTGGTTAGTCTTGATAGCAATAGTGGGCATTTTGGTAATGATTCGACATTACTTTAACCTAAGAGGCGTAGGCCAAGCCAAAAAAAGTCTTATTGCGATTATAGTCGTTTCAGTTCTAGCTCTTATTTATGCACTCGCCCCTAGACAGAGTCAAGTTCAAAATCAGGAGGCTGTTACTATTGAAGAGGTACAGCTTATTATTGAGAAGCATTGCGTTAGTTGTCATGCTTCTGAGCCTTCAAGTGCAATCTTTGCAGTAGCTCCAAATGGCTTTATATTAGATACAAAAGAGCAGATTATTAAGCACAAAAATCAAATTTATCAGCAGGCTGTGATATCCAAAGCTATGCCACTTGGAAATGCCACCAATATGACTGATGAAGAAAGAGACAAGTTGAAGGTTTGGGCTGAGGCAGAATAATGAGTGAAAATAATTTCTTTCGAGGTTCTATCTATCACTGCATTGAGACTAATGACAATATAGAGCCCATCTATATTGCTGATGGCTTGATGGTTGTGAATAGTGAATCGGGAAGAATTGTTGATATTGGAGCTTATTCAGATCTCATCAAAACTTGGGATACCTCAAGTACTTTGGTTCATTTTAAAGACCGCTTAATCATGCCAGGTTTTGTAGATACACACGTTCACTATCCTCAGTATAAGGTCATCGCTTCTTACGGAACTAGCCTATTAGAATGGCTCAATAAGTACACCTTTGTGGAGGAGCAAAAATTTTCTGATGAGGACTACGCCAATCAAGTAGCAAACCTTTTTTTGGATGAACTTATCAAAAATGGCACGACTACAGCAATGACTTTTTGTGCCTCATACAAGCAGTCAGTTGATGCATTTTTTAATGCTTCAGAGAAACGAAACTTGAGGATGGTTGCAGGAAAAGTAATGATGGATCGAAATGCCCCTGAGGATCTATGTGATAGCTCAGAAGATAGTTATTTTGATTCCAAAGAGCTGATTGAAAAATGGCACAATAAGGGGCGATTAAGCTATGCAGTAACGCCAAGATTTGCTCTGACATCCACAAATTCACAGCTTAAGCAGGCCTCAAAGTTATTAAATGAATATCCTAGTAGTAATGAGCAAAAAGGCGTTTTGCTTCAGACTCATCTGAATGAGAATGATGAAGAGATTAATTGGGTTAAAGATTTGTTTCCTGAATCAAAAAATTATTTTGGTGTCTATGAAGATCATGGAATTGTAGGAAGGAATTCAGTTTTTGGACACTGTATTCATAATACTGATGAAGAATATCAAAGAATGGCTGAGACAGGGTCAAAAGTTTCGTTGTGTCCTACCTCAAATCTCTTTTTAGGAAGTGGGTTGTTTGAGCTTGAAAAATTAGAGAGCTATGGTATTGATGTCTCACTGGCATCTGATGTTGGTGGAGGCGATAGTTTCTCAATGTTTCAAGTCATGAATGAGGCCTACAAGGTATGTCGCATGAATGATTATAATTTAGACCCAGTTAAAGCTTTTTATTTGACTACACTGGGTGCTGCAAAGGTCTTAAATTTGAATGACTGTATTGGTAATTTTGAAGTTGATAAGGAGGCAGATTTTATTGTTGTCGACTTAAATGCAACTGAAATAATCAGTCAAAAAAATAAGATATCAGAAAATATTATTGAGACATTGTTCAATTTAATGACTTTGGGAGATGATAGACTGATTGAAGAAGTTTATATTTTGGGTCAAAAAACTTATAAAAAACAAGGATAAGCTATGGGAAAACTTACTACACATATACTTGATACCTCATTGGGCACTCCTGCTCAAGAAGTTGAAATAAATCTATACAAACGAAATGATTCTTCTCTAGAACTCATTAAATCAGCTCAGACTAATGAAGATGGGCGCTGCAATGAACCCATGTTGTCAGGTGCAGAGTTCAGTGAAGGGTGTTATGAAATTGAATTTTTGATAGATCAATATTATTTAAGTAAAGGGATTGAATGCCCCTTTTTGAAAGATGTTGTGATTCGTTTTTATATTGCAAATAGCGATGAACACTATCATGTACCCCTATTAATATCGCCCTATGGTTACTCAACATATAGAGGAAGTTAGTGAAAATTTTATTAAATCAAAGCTTCGATCCCTTTGACCTTGGTGAAATAAATCCAAATACAACTGTTCTTGAGTGGCTAAGAAGTAATCACTTGGTTGGAACAAAAGAAGGTTGTGCATCTGGTGACTGCGGAGCTTGTACCGCGGTAGTGGGGGAGCTTGAAATAAAAAATAATAACACGGCTATTCGCTATAAAAGCATCAACACCTGTATCGCACTTGCGTATTCACTTATTGGTAAACACTTGATTACTGTTGAAGGCTTGTCAGAAGGCGAAAGTCTTCATCCTGTGCAAAAAGCAATGGTTAGTGAAAACGGCTCTCAATGCGGATTTTGTACGCCTGGATTCATAATGTCATTGTTCGCGATGTACCATAATGAAAAAACTGTAAATTTGCCAAAAATTAATGAAGCTTTATCTGGAAATTTGTGCAGGTGTACAGGCTATAAGCCAATTATTTCTGCAGCATTTATCGCGTTTAGTGAAAAAAAACAAGAGTCTCTAGACTTTTATGAAAGAAATCAAGCACAGTTTATAGAGTCGTTAAATCAACTGAGCGACCAAAAAAATATTAGTCTGAACTTCAAAGATGGTAATAAAAATATTCTCTTTGATGCGCCCTCTGATGTAGTAGCTCTCTCTCAAGTCCTATCAAAAAATCCGACAGCAAATATTGTTGCTGCTGGTACTGACTTAAATCTAGAGATTACTCAGTCAATGAAAGAGTTTTCTCACATAGTAAGCGTTAATAGAGTCTCCGAACTTAAACAAATTGATGAAACAGAGACTGAAATTGAAATTGGTGCTGCGGTAAGTTACGAAGAGGCAAAATCGATATTAGTCAAGCACTGGCCAGATTTGGATAGCTTTCTAGAGCGTTTTGCTTCATTACCTATAAAAAACTGGGCTACCATTGGCGGCAATATTGCGAATGCTTCACCCATAGGAGATATGCCTCCAGTGCTGATCGCGCTTGAGTCAAAATTAAAGCTTAGAAAGGGAGATTCAGGTCGCACGATTATGCTGGAAGATTTCTTTATAAGCTATAAAGAAACCTTACTAGAGCCGTCAGAATTTATTGAAAGTATTTTAATTCCAAAGCCCTCTGATCAAGACAGGTTAATCACCCATAAAATAACGAAAAGATATGAAGATGATATTTCAGCTGTTTGCATGGCAATCAATGTTAAGAGTGAAAAATCTAAACCTCAATCAGTAAAGATTGGTTTGGGAGGTATGTCAGGAATACCACAGAGAGCAATTGAGCTGGAAAAAGTGTTTTTAGATAATTGGGATAAAGATGGACTGGTTTCAGCAGCATATGAGGCCTTAAATAATGAATTTACTCCATTCTCAGACGTTAGAGCATCATCTGAATACCGCTTGAAGGTTAGTGCTGCTTTAATAAAGAAATCTTCTTTAATGTTAAAAGGCATAGCAGTTGAAGATCTTGCTCATTATTCAGAATTGCAATCATCATAGGAGCTCATAAAATCAATCAGCAAGGAAAAAATCTAAATCAATCAAAAAGTGCTGTTGGACTTCCTTTAGAGCATGATAGTGCTCGAATGCATGTACAGGGAAGTGCTAATTATATTGATGATGTTGCTGTGCCAGATGGAACTCTCCATGTTGCTTTTGCGCTGAGTAATGTTGCCCATGGAAAAATCAAAAGTATAGATATTGATGCTGCCAGAAATGCTGAGGGAGTTCATAGTGTCCTAATAGCAGAAGATATCGAAAACTTATTCATTGGACCTATCCGCCATGATGAGCCAATTTTGGCATCAAAGGAAGTTGTGTTCTTTGGCCAAGCAATTGCTGCAATTTTGGCTGATAGTCATAATCAAGCAAAAAAAGCTGCACTCCTAGTGAAAGCTGAAATCGAAGAATTCGAATCCATAGTGACAATAGATCAAGCTATGAAAAGTAAAAGTTTTCTTGATGACCCCATTATTGTCAGTACTGGAGACTCTAAAAAGGCAATTAAAAATGCTAAAAATACTTTAACTGGATCACTCTCAATAGGCGGTCAAGAGCATTATTATCTTGAAGGCCAGGTTGCTATATCAATTCCTACAGAGGGTAACGAAATGGTTGTCCATTCGTCTACTCAAAACCCAACTGAGGTTCAGCATTTGGTGGCACATGTATTAAGTGTCCCACAAAATGCGATCGAGGTTATCACTAGAAGGATGGGAGGAGGATTTGGAGGCAAGGAGACTGACTCGTCTCAGTTGGCATGTATCTGTGCTATTTTTTCTGAAAAGACAAATAAACCCGTTAAAGCGAGACTATCCAGGAAAGATGATATTTTGTTGACTGGAAAGCGCCATGACTTTGTTGCAAATTATGAGGTTGGGTACAGCGATGAAGGTTTAATAGAAGGGATTAATCTTGAACTTGCTGCAAGGTGTGGATATTCCCTAGATCTTTCTATGGCGATTGTATCTAGAGCGCTATTTCATGCGGATAATGCTTATCACATTCCAAATGCAACTTTTACAGGCTATTTATGCAAAACAAATACCGCTTCAAATACAGCCTTTAGGGGTTTTGGCGGGCCTCAAGGTATGCTCGCTATTGAAAATATTGTTGAAGAGATTGCAAATAGTATCGGTAGAGATCCACTGGAAGTTAGGAGAATCAATTACTATCAAAAAGATACCAATAATGTGACCCCATATGATCAGGTCATCGAAGACAATATTATTAATGAAATAACAAATGAACTGATTGAGGATAGTAACTATTTGACAAGAAGAAAAGGGGTAGAAGAATTTAACAAAGAAAATAAGTATTTAAAAAAAGGACTCGCTTTTTCTCCTGTTAAATTTGGTATTTCTTTTACCACTCAGTTTTTAAATCAAGCAGGCGCATTAGTTAGTATCTATAAAGATGGAAGTATCCACTTGAATCATGGTGGAACGGAAATGGGCCAAGGTTTATTTATCAAAGTAGCGCAAGTTGTTGCCCATGAGTTTGGCGTTGATATTTTAAGAGTTAAGGTATCCGCAACATCCACAGCTAAGGTTCCAAATACCTCTCCTACTGCAGCCTCATCTGGTTCAGATATGAATGGAATGGCCGCAAGAGAAGCATGTCTTCGAATAAAAAATAATTTAAATAATTTTGCAAAAGAGTATTTTGATTTAGGTGAAAACAATATCAAGTTTCAAGATTCTTTTGTAGTGATTAATAAAAAGAAAATGCCCTTTAATGAGTTTATCTCTCTTGCATATTTGAATCGCGTTGAGTTATTTAGTAATGGGTTTTATAAAACACCTAAAATTCATTTTGATGCGCTTAAGCAAAAAGGTCGTCCTTTCTTCTATTACTCTTACGGCGCTTGTGTTAGTGAGGTGATCTTGGACTGTCTGACTGGCGAATATAAAATTACAGCTGTTGATATTCTGCATGATGTTGGAGCATCTCTTAACCCTGCAATTGATATGGGACAAATAGTCGGTGCCTATATTCAGGGTATGGGCTGGTTATGCTCTGAGGAGCTCAAGTGGGATGATTCTGGAGTGCTTCTCACAACAGGAGCCTCGACCTATAAGATCCCTGCCATCGGAGATACTCCAGAACATTTTGAGGTCAAAATTAAACCTAATATATCTAATCATGAAAATACAATTCATAAGTCAAAGGCAGTTGGGGAGCCACCTCTAATGCTTGCAATTTCAACTTGGCTAGCTATTAAAAATGCTATATATAATACTGACAAAGATAACATCTCTGGTCTTGATGCTCCTGCTAGTTTTGAACAGGTATTTTTTAGTCTAAATAAAAATTCTTGATTGTTAATTATGAATAGTTGGCTTAAGCCCATAAAGACAGCTCTTGCTTTAAACAACGGATTTGTTTTAATAACTATTATTGCAACGAAAGGCTCAACGCCTTGTAGTAATGGAGACAAGATTGTTTATACATCCAATGAAGCTGTTTTTGGAAGCATTGGTGGAGGAAATCTTGAATTTAAAGCCTTATCTTTCGCTAAAGAAATACTCAATCTTAAAAATAATAGCAATCAACTTATTAAATACCCTTTAGGCGCAACCCTAGGTCAATGCTGTGGTGGATACGTAAAGGTTATGTTTGAAAGTTTTTTAAGGCCTAATTCGTCACTTAAGGATAAAGACTCATGGATTGAAAAGGCATCAAAGCTCCTTAATAGTAGTGAAGATTTTGTTTTAGCAACTAGCATCGATAACGATAAAAATGCAAGGCTTGATAAGCATAAGTTTCTGCTTACGCAAAAAAGCTTTTATTCATCATCTGGTGACAAAAAGTTATCTCAGTTTGTAGAAAGTCATGCATCGAAGCTTTTACAAGCCTCTCAGAGCCCGACAATAGTTGAGTTTATGGATGATGAAGGTTTAAAGTCAGATATCTGTTTGGAGAAGGTTGCCTCTAGTGAATTACTGCCAGTAGCAATCTTTGGTGCTGGACATATTTCTCGTGCATTAATGCCGATACTCATCAATCTGCCTGTTAAATTATTTTGGATTGATGATCGTCAAGACCAGTTTGATAAATACTTAGGGGAGACCTCTCAAATTAAAATTATTTGTGATGATTTGGTGGCAAGCGTATCAGATCTTCCAGATAATATTTACTGCTTGGTAATAACCTACAGCCATAAAATTGATTTTGAAATTTGTGAAAAAATGATTATTCAAAATAACTTTAGTTATTTGGGTATGATTGGCTCATCAATTAAGGGGAAAAAATTTAGAGACCGTTTTATTCAAAAGAGTTATTCAGAAGAAGTGGTCAACAAATTTACTTGTCCAATTGGTGAAAAACAAAAATTTTTAAAATCTCCTACTGCAATTGCTGTAACCATTGCAATGGATTTAATAAATTTTATTGAGAATAAAAAACAAATTGAAGTGTTATGAAATATCAGTTAGAAGTATCTAATATTACTAAATCTTATGGTGACCTCAAGGCAAATGATGGTGTTTCTTTAAATATTAAAGACTCTAGTATTCATGCTCTTCTTGGTGAAAATGGTGCTGGTAAATCTACACTAGTTAAGATTATCTATGGTTCTTTAATGCCAGATCATGGAGAAATGAAATGGGGTGGAAGCAAATATAGTCCTAAGAGTCCATTTGAGGCCAGAGAAAATGGAATCGCAATGGTTTTCCAGCATTTTTCATTATTTGAGTCTTTAACTGTAGAAGAAAATATTATTTTGGGACTTGATGGTGTTGGTCTCAATGAAAATTTTACTGAAGAAATATCAAAATACTCTAAGCAGTATGGCCTTGATGTAAATCCTCAGCAGGTTGTTGGTGATTTATCAGTTGGCGCTCGTCAAAGGGTTGAAATTATTCGCTGCTTGTTACAAAATCCAAAACTTTTAATTATGGATGAGCCTACTTCAGTTTTAACTCCACAAGAGGTCTCTGATCTTTTTGTAACCCTTAAAAAACTTGCTGATGATGGTTGTGCTATTTTATATATTTCACACAAACTTGAAGAAGTTAGAGAAATCTGTAGTGAAGCGACAATCCTAAGAGGAGGTCAGTTGGTTCAAAGCTGTGTACCCCAAGAACATAGTCAAAAGGAACTTGCTGAAATGATGATTGGGAAAAAATTAACTGAATTAGCAAGAAGTAAAATAAATATTGGATCTGATATTTTTTCGATCAATAATTTAAGTCAAAAAAGCGATGATTTGTATGGAGTAGATTTAGAGAACATTAATTTGAATATTAAGCAAGGGAGTATTGTTGGAATTGCTGGAGTAGCTGGTAATGGTCAGGATGAACTAATGGAGCTTCTCATCGGTGAAAAAGCTTCTGAAAGTGGTGTTCTTAATTTTAATGATCAGGATATTGGCTCTTTAAATTCTCATGAAAGGCGTCAACTTTCAATGTTTTTTGTGCCTGAAGAAAGATTAGGGCATGGCGCAGTTCCAGATATGTCACTTGATGAAAACATGCTATTGAGCCGTCCAAACTCTGATGAAATGACTAATCGTGGAGTGATTGATTGGAATATTGTTTCTAGCTTTACAGAGAAGGTGATTAGTAATTTTGATGTGCAAACACCTTCAAGCAGAATGCTGGCTAAATCGCTTTCTGGTGGAAATTTACAAAAATTTATGGTGGGTAGGGAACTAATTAGGAGTCCAGAACTTCTCATTGTATCCCAACCAACATGGGGAGTTGATGCTGGGTCAGCCAACAATATTCATCAATCGTTAATCTCTCTAGCTGATAAGGGTTCAGCTATTTTGATAATCTCTCAAGATTTAGATGAAATTTTAAGTTTATGTGAACAAATACATGTTCTTTCAGAGGGGCAGCTTTCGGACGCTGTTGATATGAAAAAGAATGGATTAGAAAAGATTTCTCAGCTTATGGTTGGAGGTGAGAACTAATGATTAAACTGATTCCAAGAGTTGAAAATTCTAAAGCGATGGTTTTATTATCTCCATTGCTTGCACTGACACTGACCGCGGTATCAGCATTAATAATATTTATCTTTATTTTGGATGATATCAAAGTTTCAAGCGTTTTTTTCACGCTATTTGTTTTACCACTGACTGACTCCTACTTATTCCCAGAATTATTAGTAAAGGCAGCCCCATTAATGATTATTGGTCTTGGTTTATCAATTGGCTTTAGAGCTGGAATATGGAATATTGGAGCTGAGGGTCAATATGTAATTGGTGGAATTACTGGGGGTGCAGTTGGACTCTATTTTTATAATGTTGAGGGCTTTTGGCTTTTACCTTTAATGGCTGTAGCGGCAATTGTGGGGGGTATGTTGTATGCGAGTATTGCGGCATTTCTTCGGATTAGATACCAGGTCAATGAAATATTAGTTACTCTGATGTTGACTTATGTGGCTGTTTTGCTATTAAGTGCTATGCTTCAAGGTCCTTTAAGAAATCCTGCAGGGTTTAATTTTCCAGAAAGCAGAATGTTTCATGATAGCGCTTTGCTCCCAATTATTTGGGAGGGAACTCGTTTACATATTGGATTCATTTTGGCTATTATTCTTTCCTTTGTTGGTTGGTTTGGCATTAAAAAACATATGTTTGGAATGCAAATTAAGATATCAGGAAGTGCTCCACGTGCAGCAAAATTTGCTGGCTTTGATGATAACAAAACGGTATGGTATTCACTTCTTATTTCTGGAGGCCTTGCTGGCCTTGCTGGATTCTTTGAAGCTTCTGGACCGGCTGGCCAATTAACACCAGGACTCCCCCAGTTCTATGGTTTCACCGCAATTATTGTTGCTTTTTTAGCACGATTACATCCAATTGGCATTTTGTTTTCATCTTTGCTAATTGCGCTAAGTTATGTCGGTGGTGAGGAGGTTCAGATTGAATACAATCTGCCAAGCTCCATCACTCAAATTTTTCAAGGAATGCTGCTTTTTTATTTTCTTGCATGCGATATATTAATTAGATATAAAGTTGTATTTAATAAAACTAAAAACTAAAAAACTATGAATGAAAGCTTATTTATAAACATTATTATTGGAATAAGTATTGCCTCTACTCCTCTTATTTTTGCCGCAATTGGTGAACTATTAGTTGAGCGTTCAGGTGTTCTCAATCTTGGAGTTGAAGGCATGATGATTGTTGGTGCGCTTCTAGGTTTTATAGTCCAATTTCATACTGGGAGCCCATTATTAGCAGTTTTAGCCGCTCTTTTAGGAGGTATGGCTATTTCTTCTATTTTTGCTTTTTTAACTCAATTTTTGCTGACAAATCAGGTTGCAACAGGGTTGGCGTTAACTCTTTTTGGTCTGGGTTTTTCTGCATTTGTAGGTAGGGGGTATACTGAAGAGACAATTGTTTTAATTAAAGCTATTCATATTCCGTTTTTATCAGAAATTCCATTTGTTGGTCCACTAATCTTTTCTTTGAATCCTCTTGTTTATTTGGCATTCTTAATGGTTTTTTTAGTTTGGTGGTTTCTTTTTAAAACGAAGCAAGGACTTATTTTGCGCTCAATTGGAGATAATCACGATGCTGCGCATGCAATTGGCCATAACGTAGTTCGTTACCGTTTTATGGCAATTTTATTTGGCGGAGCAATGGCTGGTCTTGGTGGTGCTTTCTTATCACTGGTTCAAGTCCCAATCTGGGGTGAAGAAATGACTGCGGGTAGAGGATGGATCGCACTTGGCCTAGTTGTGTTTGCATCATGGCAACCATTCAGAGTTATTTTGGGAGCAATTTTATTCGGAGGAATAACAGTCCTTCAGCTTCATGCACAAGGATTTGATATTAGAATTAGCGCTCAATACTTATCAATGTTGCCATATCTTGCAACCATAATAATATTAGTTAGTTTGAGAATAAGATTAAAAAATAAAACAAATCGCACAGTGCC
>Ga0208277_1002404_pt1 | contig 10624 bp, 4 predicted proteins | sample ETNtaG_5_FD_185782 | JGI IMG/M metagenome (GOLD analysis project Ga0208277, IMG submission 185782) | Marine microbial and viral communities from oxygen minimum zone, Eastern Pacific Ocean - ETNP201406SV205 (SPAdes) (version 2) | ecosystem: Environmental > Aquatic > Marine > Oceanic ...
TATGTTGGAATTCTTCATTTCATTAACCCGAAATGGTTTACTGCCATTGTACCAAATATTCTTCCTGGCTCAGATGTATTCTGGGTTGTTGTCAGTGGTATACCTGAAGTTCTTTGTGGAATAGGATTACTCCTTCCAAAAACAAGGGTTTTGGCAGCAAAGGCAACTGTGTTTCTCCTCATCATTTTGTACTGGGCTAATCTAAACATGTGGATCTATGATATCGAACTAAACGGAAATATATTTCCTCTATGGGCGCATATTCTCAGAGGTTTAGCACAAGTTGTAATGGTTCTTATTGCAGCTTATTTGGGTGAATGGATTCTTAACTCAAAGAAGGAAGAACAATAATTACGTCCATTCGTCATCACCTGACTCTCCTCTTCTTACTCGTATGAAGGCAATCAGAATAAGAAGAATGACGATAAGGCCACCGATTTGCATAAGCGCTGATGAACTCAAAGACGATTTATCCTCATCGACAGAATCATCGGTATCAACAACAGGATCTACTGGTTCGATGCTAGTTGAAACATCAACTGTGAATGAAAGGATACTGGAATTCATATTACCAGAGGCATCTGAACTCTTGACTAAGAGTGTCCAATCTCCATTGGAAAGAGTTTCTGATACATATTCATGATTCTTGTTGGTAGCGAATTGATTGGAAAATACAAGCGCATCATCCAAGTAGATCTCTTCAGTCGAACTTTCGGATGTATACCAACTGATTCGAGCTTTTCCGTCATCGAGTACCTCAACGTCCAAATTAAGCAACTCTGGAGGTGTCAAGTCGACAATGCTACTTGTCGTGAATGTCACCAGGACATCAGCCGTATCATTGGCCCGAATATATGCCCAATACGAGGTATTGACTTCAAGTCCAGTCAACGTAATAGCATGCTCAGTCCCAAGTTCAGTCCATTGATTTTGCAACATAGAATCTGTAGGCTCATTTTCAGAAGTTGTGTATTGTATTGAGGTTGCATCAGCGACTGTTGTTGACCATGTGAGTACTGCTGAATTTGCAGTTACTGTATCGACTGATGCTCCAAAAATCTGTTGAGGCACCTCTGGCATCTCAAATCCAGTCAACTGTGCATATATGTGTCCATCCACATCATAAGAAGAGAGCATGGTTTCTTGCCCATCACCATCAAGAACAATGTCGATGATGTTTGGATCGTAATCGATTCCGTCATCGAGAGCCGGATTTGAACCACCACCGAGAGTCCATGTACTTGCAGTCGCATCAACATCTCTCCACTTTCCTGTTCCAAATCCATCCTGACTACCAACCACAACGATGTAGCGATAGTTCGGTATGTCATCTCCAATGACATCTTTGCTGACTGTGAAGGTAATTGTTTTCGTAGCGACATCCCCCGAAACATCAATACCACGTGAGGAAGTGCTTCCGGTCAAAGATTGAACAGCCATAACAGCACCAGGTTCACCAGTTCCGCTCACAGCAACTTCCCAAGCCCAATCGGGATGAATCTCGGCGTTAGCTCCATCGAGCATGTCGGTTGAACCATAGGACGTGTTTCCTTGATCGACATAAATTTGAACAATTTGATGACTAAATCCATTTGAAAGACCCCATATATCTGTCATTTCACCCACCTCAAGAATAAATTGAGCATTCCAAGCACTTTGTCGAATCGTTAATTTTTGAGCGTCCCAAAGACCTCCATTATTTGGAGTTGTAAAATCGCTAGAAAGTGGATATGTGTAGTCACCATCTCCAGTCTCATCTCCAATTGTATCATTTAAGACCAACAAAGTGACCCATTCCTCAAGATCTGGAAGCACGAGTTCAGCAGGTGCGGGTGGAGCAATTTCCATATCGATTCCATCTCCATAGGCGAGTGATTCGGCCCATGCTGAAACAACCTTAACTCGGGTGGAGTAACGAGGAGATAGACCAATTTCAGACCATGGAATCATGAATTCGTATACGTCATCAACTGCACAGTCGCCCAGAGAGGAGCTTCCACTGAGAACCCATTGTTCTTGCTCGCCAGTTTTCCCTTTAGCAGTGAAAAGATTCCACTTTGCACGACCATCGTCACGCAGTGTATCAAAATCAAATGCAACCATATATTTCGACGGGAATCCGAGTATCTGATTGCCGTAATAGGTTCGGAAATTCGTCTCAGCTTCATTAAAATTCACGGCATTGGGTTGCATGAAGTAGATTGCAAGATCAGGTGCATCTCCATTTGAAGATTGATTCTCAAAGTCTGTAGGAGTATCTGCATCAATTCGAACAAATACATTTGATGAATCATAGCCTACGAAAAATTGGTCAATATCAAAGGTCCCTCCAGATACAGGTGCACCATATTGTGCAGAACCATCCCATTCACCGGGCAATGCTACGCCATCGATCATCGGCTCGATAATACCGGATGCTGGGGTCGTTGGAATGGCAGGGTTTGTCCACAAATCTTGCAAATACGGTGGCAATTCAAGATTTACTGCTCTGTAGATATTTGAGAGATGTACCTTGAATAAAACATCCCAATTTTCATCGTATCCACTATCTTGGTCCAGTCCATACCACCAATACCAGTCGCTTCCTTCAGCGATGTAGAGCGATTCCCAAGCAGCATTAAGGCCTGGATGATTTGGATTCAATTCCTCGAATGCCACTAACTCTTGTCGAGCCTCAATCAAACGTAGCCATCCAAGACTCTCCTCTTCTTCTCCTGCCCAAGTCCTTAGGGTTCCATCAATCCATGAACCCGTTCCAATTGCTTGAATTTCAGGTAATGTCGTATTCTTTTCTAGAAACTCTGATGGAGTCGTTGTGACGATTGTTGGATGATCTGCAAGACGGCCATACCATTCAGCCATGAACGGCCTTGCATTGTCATGATGCTGAAATTCTGACATGAACATCCAGTTTTCACCGTCGAGAGCCACTGTTAGCAAATGCTCAGATGGGTCTTCTCCTTCATCGAGAAGTTGTTGACGGACATTATCGATGTATGCAATGAAATCAGAAACTGCAGCCTCAGGCGTCATAGTCCCATATTGGAAAGCAATTCGGTCTGAAATAACTCGATCCCTGAAAATCACAGAAATCTCTCCTCCGTCTTCACCTGTAACCGTCCAAGGGGTTGCAAGATTTGATGCAGTTTCTACATTGATCAGATTGCCGTTAACATCTGTGGATTGCTTCAGAAGTTCTTCATCTGTAACCATCCATTCAACCCCAACATCGGTGACTGGTTGAACCATTGCAGGTGAAACTGCTTGTTCGCTTGGCCACATTCCCACTGGCCTATATCCAAGCTCTTCCTCAAAGAGATTCATTCCTGTAACAAGATGATTTTGAACGTCTTCAGGCCAAGCATCTTTGTTGACTCTAATGCCATCTTCCATTGTCCATCCGTCCATCATCAACAATGGCATAATTGGATGATAATAGGGCGTTGTTGTCAGTTCAACTTGACCATTATTTGCCAATTCACTATACATGGGTAGAATGTTTGCCATGTGTGCGTGTTGTGCGTCTAAAACATAGTTTAAGTCATCCAAATCATAATTCCCATTCTGCATAAACAAATCAATAAGACCTTGATCACGATGACTTTGGTTGTATTCGCCTAGTACATAATCTGGAGAGAATTGATACAGATACCATAAGACTTGCAAGTCAAGGAAGTCAGCTGCAGGAAGTAAATCGTCATCCATAATCGTTGCTGGCTTGAGATTGTGTAATGTCTCATCATACAGTTCCTTGTACCGAGAACTGGAAGGGAAAAGCCACCCAAGTTTTGTGTCCTCTTGAGTCACGTTGTAAATCCAGCCACTGTTCCAAAAGGACTGAAATTGCATCGTATGGAGTTCAAGATCTGTGGCATTTGGATATCCTCCGTTTGCCCAAGACCGTTTTGCGATATCCGTATGAACGTCAAGAGTTTCATTTCTGTGATAATCAACCAATTGCTCAATAAATGAAGGGACTAAATTGTACGTTACCTTTGTTCCTGTTTGTGAAAGAATACCTGGTGAATCGACATATTCAGTCATCCCATGGACTCTGACCCAAGGCATCTCATACATCCCAGTTAGTTTGTTTTTGTAGTAGGGTTGATGTTGATGAAATACAATTGCGAGATTTAATGCATCATCCACTTTACCCACCGATTCAGGTTCAATCACTGGTAATTGTTGAGGGATGGATGAGGCATTTACATCATTGATTCTCCAAGCATGAGTAAAGGTTTCAGCACCGTTATTTGAGGCGGGATTTTGACTGGGAAACGAAGCCCAGACATTTCCTTCATCTTGCCATTGTGCATATATGACGACATCCACTTGAGTGGGTGAACCAAGGGCGTCCCAAGGCAGAGATATCTCAGTAAATGGATTCCCACTCCAACCAGCATAAACATCTACTGAAGTGGGTTGATCAACCCAAGAACTGCCATCATGACTTATGTGACTAAAATAGGAGTCATCTTCCAAAACAAATCCGTGGTTGGCTTCAAATGGCAATGTATGAGAAAAGCCCCATTCCTTACTCAGAACTGAACCACCGACAGATGTATTGAGATATACGAAAAAGTCTGCTCCTTCAAAGGTCGATTTCCAATCAGTTCCATTCCAACCGATGAAAAGGTTGGAGGAATTCCATGTCATGAAAAGATCGATTCCGTTTAGATTAGATTCCATCAAAGAATCTGTTGGCCAATCGGTCTTATCACCGTCAATGGTGATATCATCAGGCGTTGTGGCAGTCACCATTGAACAAAAAGAAGAGGCAATAAAAATCGCACAGAGCATAATCGCCTTTGTCCGCATGAGATAACGTTGGAGTGATAAATAAAAAGGCTTTATCGCTTATTTTACGTCATGTCCAAAGGCCGTGGTGTGCTGTGTCACATTACTTCTCTCCCTTCTGGAGACATCTCAAGCGGCCCTCGTTTCGTGGACTGGCTATCAAAAGAAGGATTTGATGTGTGGCAAATACTCCCGCTTACTCCTCCCGACCGATTTGGCTCACCTTATGCCTCTCCATCTGCATTTGCTGGCTGGTCAAAACTGAAGCATGAACAAAGGATTTGTGATTTGTCGCAAGAACGTTACTGGCTTGAAGACTGGGCACTCTACTCTGCCATTAAAGACTCTCAAAATGGCTTGCCTTGGTATGAATGGCCGGTTGAATTACGAGATCGATATCCTGAAGCCATGGCGACTTGGAGAGAACATATCTCAATTCACATAGAGGAGCAAGGACAATTTCAATCAAGCTGGAACAATCTGAAAGAGTATGCAAACTTGAAAAATATACGGATTTTAGGAGATTGCCCTATCTTTGTCTCACACGACTCTGCTGATGTCTGGGCTCATCGTGAATTATTTCTTCTCGATGAAAATGGATATCCAGAGTTTGTAGCAGGTGTGCCTCCTGATTATTTTAGTGAAGATGGACAACGATGGGGGACCGTGTTGTATGACTGGAGTGCTCATGAAAAAGAGAATTGGACGTGGTGGAAAGAACGTATCAATCGAATGCTACGGCTTTATGATAACGTTCGAATTGACCATTTTCGAGGGTTTCACTCAAGTTGGGCAATACCTCGTAGCGATGATCATGCCAGAAACGGATTTTGGCAAGATGGACCAAAAGACAAACTATTGGAGGCATTACTTGAGTGTACCACTGCTCCAAATCAAATCATTGCCGAAGATTTGGGTATAATCCCTCAGGATGTCATCAACCTGCGTAAGAGGTACGAACTTCATGGAATGGCAGTACTGCAGTTTGGTTTTGAAGGTGATTTAAACAAGAATCCTCATCATCCTCGAAACATCGTATCAGATCAAGTTGTTTACACTGGTACACACGATAATGATACAACCATTGGTTGGTATGAGGAAGCAAGTACTGAGGTTAAATCCAACCTTTCCGACATGGCTCAAGAAGGTGAAAAACCGCTGCAAACAATGCTCCGACTTGCTCAGTCAACAAACGCTGACACGTGTATTATTCCGATACAAGATCTACTCGGACTCGATTCATCCTCACGAATGAACGCACCCGGTACTATCGAAGGAAATTGGCAATGGAGATTTGATTGGACCGATTTACTTGTCTAGTTAAGCCTCCGCATATCTCATAATCCCATTTGTCAACGGCAAGATATGTCCGCAATAGGGTATTTCACGGCTGAGATTGGCCTCTGGTCCGAATTGCACACCTATTCAGGAGGATTAGGAGTCCTTGCTGGAGACCATGTGAAGTCTGCTGCTGATGCAGGCATACCTCTGGTTGCAGTAACACTCCTTTACCATCAAGGATATGCACGGCAACATATTGACAACGCTGGAATCCAAACCGAAACATTTCCAGAAATCGATATGAACCGCCTTCTCACAAAAACAGACATCGTTCTCGAACTCGAACTTGATGGAAAACCATTGTTTGCTTATGTTTGGATGGCTGAAATCCTTGGCCAATCAGGCCACATGGTTCCCGTTTATTTCATGGACACGCGACACCCGGAAAACGCAATCCAGCACCAAGATCTCTCATCAAGATTGTATGGAGGTGATGATGGTGTGCGAATTCGACAAGAATACGTACTCGGTGTTGGCGGCGTACAACTGTTTGATCATTTGGAGGTCGAACTGAATGGACTCCATTTGAATGAAGGCCATTGCACATTTGCAATGCTCGAGTTGTTGAATCGTGGTTGGAGCCGTGAACAATTAGCACAACGCAGTCTGTTTACAACACACACACCTGTTCCAGCAGGACACGACCGATTCGATTGGTCATTGGTTGAGGAAGTCATTGGGGACTTGTTACCGCCTGATGCGAAGGAATTAGTGAAAAGTGCAGGCGATCCAGAAGATGCAAGTCGCTGTTCAATGTCACATCTTGCTGTTTCACTTTCAACAACCGTGAATGCTGTTTCCAAATTAAACGCGGATGTTGCAATGACGATGTTTGATCAAAATATTCAACCCATCACGAATGGGGTCCATCACATTACTTGGACAGCACCAGCGATGGCATCGTTCTTTGATGAGCATCTAAACGGATGGAAGATGAGCCCCCCGGAGCTTGAACATGCATCCTCAACGCCAACAACCAATCTTCTTCAAGCAAGGGCTCAGGCACGTCAAGAGTTACATCATTACGTACGTTCAACAACAGGTGTTGAACTTGATTCAAACCGCTTGACTATCGGTTTTGCACGACGATTTGCAACCTATAAGCGAGCAAATCTCGTGTTCAGAGATCTCAAGCGATTGCAGGCGATTGGTGCTGGAAAAATTCAATTTGTGTTCTCAGGGAAAGCGCATCCAAGAGATCAGGGTGGTAAGCAATTAATTCGTGATATTTTCGCTTCTGCCGAACAAATTGAAGACGATATTCCAGTAGCTTTCATTGAGAATTATGATATGAAAACTGGTTTGATGATGACGAGTGGAGTTGACATTTGGTTAAACAATCCGATCCGACCAATGGAAGCATCAGGAACATCGGGCATGAAAGCAGCCATGAATGGAGTTCCAAATTGTTCGATTCTTGATGGATGGTGGCCTGAAGCCTGTGTTCATGGCGTGAATGGATGGGCGATTGGTGAAGGCGAAGACGATCGGGATGATGAGCGAGATGCAAACAACATCTACAACGTGCTTGAACATCAGGTCATACCACTATGGGAAAATGATCAAGAGGGATGGGCCGAGATGATGAAAGCAAGTATTGTCGCCTCAGCAGGCTTTACTGGACAGCGAATGATTCAAGATTATCTTGAATTTTACAATCAATTTTCTTGATCGTTTGATTCAAAATCGAACGCTTCTTCATCTTGAAAACTACTTCTCTTCCTTGTAAATAAGAGAACGATTACTGCAAGAATAATGCCTCCAATCAACAGTGATTGTGTTAATTCAATGGTAGAAGACTTGGATTCACTTCCCTCTGAATCTTCACACCCCGAACAAACAGGAGTTGGACATAGTTCATCGGTAGTAACCTCGAATGTATCCCCACAACACCCTTGGCATGTTTTCATTTCATCAGAAACCGATTGATTCCCGTTCGTTTCATTGGTCGAATCAGGCAATTGAGTTTCATTATCTGAACTCGTTTGATTTGTAGTATCTGTTTGGTTATTTTCACTGGGCTCCTGACAACTTGGACAACATTCGCCCTCCTCAGCTGGCAGCGTTATCCATCCATCAGGGCATGCATCACAGAATACATTGGCGCATTGGTCAACGGGGTCTGTTTCATACTGGCAATTACCATCATCCTGGGTTGCCTCAGCATCAAAATTTGTTGCTGTGCTATCAGTACATCCGAGAATTGGTTCGGGAGGATATTCGCAGGAGCCATCATCTTCAGTAGCAGATGAGTCAAAGTTCGTTGCTGCTGAATCTGTACAACCGTATACAGGAGTCAGATCGACATCTGCATCGAGTTCGATAACGGTCACAGAATGTGCCCCTACTGAAAGTGTACCATCGAGCATTTCAGATTCACCAAAGCGAACAATATCATTGCTTTCAAAACCACTCACAGTCGTCGGAGCACCACGATTGAGAACAACGGACATGACCTGGTCATCATGTGTCATATTGTAGACTAAGATATTCGTCATTGCTAATCTTGTAGTGTATTCACCACGTTGTAATGCGATAGATTCGGAGCGTAATTTACCAAGTTCTGAAATGTTCTCAAACAATTGCGTTTCCATTGTGCTCCACGAACTTTCATTTCGATACATATGTCGATTATCAGGATCTGCGCCTCCGTATTCTCCGTATTCATCTCCATAGTAGAGAAGTGGAGCGCCGGGTGTTGTCAACAACCAGCCATATGCTTGCATGGCTGCATTGTAGGCAGAGACATCACCAGGTTGACCAGGAAGTCCATCTTCTGCCCATTGATTGAAAGCATCATTCGTTCCAGTATCTGCTCGGCTCGTTAATCGAGGCACATCATGACTACCAACATATGGAACCATGATTGAACCATCGAGATATTGATCTTGACTTCGGTTGGTCCAATAATCGAGATGCATGTAATTCTCATTACCAGAAACGAAAACATTGTCGACAACTGCGTGATAGAGAACAAAGTCAGCTTGTCCGTCCAATCCATCTTCACCCATGTACGCATTGATTGTTCCATACTGGTCTTGATTGTCTTGGAGCGAGTGACCTTCCCAACCCATCGCTGTTTCACCCTTGAGATAGTAATCCGTTCCAACCGTCTCAAATCGTTCGTTGACTTGTGCCACTAAATTTCTCGTGGCCAAATCTTCGACGTGTTTCACTGCATCAATTCGCAGGCCATCGAGATCATAGGTTTCAAGCCACCATAGTGCATCATCAATGAATTGTTCAGAAGCATTACGGATTTTCCAATTGACATCAGGCATGTATGATGTAAATTGGCAATCCAAGCGATGTTCGGTCCAATCACAGTCTGCAGAACCACAAATACAACCAGCATTGAACCATTCTGGATGCTCTTCATGGTAGGTATGTTGCTCATGAACATGGTTGACGACAAAATCCATCATCACACGAATGTCACGGTCGTGGGCTGCTTCAACAAGTGCATGGAGTTCTTCTTCAGTTCCAAGTTTGGGCTCAATACCTCGCGGTTCCGTTGGCCAATAACCATGGAAAGCCGATACATCGTGAACGCCGTCTGCAGCCTTTCCAGTTCCGTTAGCTGCCGTATTGAAGGGAGAAAGCCAAAGAGCTCCGACGCCTAATTCATCGAAATAACCGGATTCAATCATCTGAGTTACCCCAGCAAAGTCTCCACCTTGCCAATCAGCGCCTTGTGCTGCACCAACCATGGGTTCATCGTTCGATGTATTTCCATTAACAAATCGGTCGGTCATGACCATGTAGATGAGCGCGTCTTGCCATTCGAAATCAGTACTCGGGCCTGTCCAGAATGGCACGAGCAAGTCATAAGCAGGATTTCCATCAACATCGAAACCGTCGATATTCAGCGTATGTTTACCATCGGCCAATCCACTTACATCATACGTCCATGTCATCTCTTGAGCATCCCAAACAGCACCTGCAATATCCGTTGGTGTACCATCAAAATCTGCACCTGATGAACCAGGATGATAGGTTACAACAAGCGATTGGTCAATCAATTCAGCAGTAAACTGAGGACGCGTATGATCACGAACACGAACAAGCGAATTTTCAATATCACCACAATAGGAACGTTCTGAATTCATTGGATCAAAGATAAACTCTCCATCAACGAGGAATTTGTAGCAATACAGTCCTTCCTGCAGTTCAACATCAACTGTCCAAATCCCATTCTGTTCAGCCATTGGGATATTGTCGCTCCAATTCCATTCGCCAGCAATGAAGACTTCGCTTGCAAAGCCCTTGTACGAGAATGTGGTCATCGTTGAGGGAGTATGTCCAGAAGCCTCTGCATCGTTTGATGAGAGAGGAGAAAACACAACAAGGAGCATTATGAAGATCAAGAAACGGGCGACAAATTTCATTCGTTGCCCTCCCCTGTTTTCTTGAACAATGCATTTGCTGTATCGACCAAATCATCGATGTGTTTGCAAAGGAAGGAACGAACAAAATCGTTCGCAGG
>Ga0208277_1002406_pt1 | contig 10619 bp, 6 predicted proteins | sample ETNtaG_5_FD_185782 | JGI IMG/M metagenome (GOLD analysis project Ga0208277, IMG submission 185782) | Marine microbial and viral communities from oxygen minimum zone, Eastern Pacific Ocean - ETNP201406SV205 (SPAdes) (version 2) | ecosystem: Environmental > Aquatic > Marine > Oceanic ...
TTACTCATACGTCAACTCCTTTAGATGGACTGTAAGTTTTACCATCATTAAAATCAAATCTACTTTCACTAAATCCGAAGTCATCTCCAAGATCTAGTAGTGCATCATCTGCTGCATTTATAGCATTAACTGCAGTACCTTGGTTGTGTGTATCAATTGTAGTACTGTATTCACCTCTATTAACTAATAATGTATTTCCAGTAATTTTTCTGATATACATTGTTTCGTTATCAATTTGTATATATGTCTTCTCTACAAGACTTACTGCATCACCAACGTCAAATTGAGTTTTAGTGGTATCGAGATTTGCAGCAAGAACTGTAGTTGCATCATCATTATAATCTTTGGTAGCAGTTGGTTCTGCTGTATATCTGAGATCTCTAGATGCGGTTTTCCTATTCTTAGTTTGAGCACTATAATCAACTTGAACTTTCTTAATAAGTCCTTCAGATGAAGTAGGAACGGGACCAAATAAGTATGTCTTTGCAGTAAAGTTTAAATCATGTGTAATTACTCTTTTATCATCATATGTACCACTAAAATTATCATCAAAAGAAAGATTATCTAATACCATAGGAATATCTCTCTTTTCTCCTATGGATGAAACTAGATCTACTGTTAAATTAAATGATGGTTGAAAATATGGAAGTATCTGTTCAATAATTTGTAATGCATCTTCATTGTATTGTGTCATTACTGATAATGTAAATCCAATATTATAAGGAACTGGCATAAAAAGTTTCTTTGCAACCTTAGTACCAGTAGTGGTTGATGCTTTAAAGGTTTGCATCGTAGAAACTTTTCTAGAATTATCATATTGTATACTAGACATTTCAAATGCTAGTCTAGGTAAAGTTATTGCTACTCTCTGTCTTAAATCTGGTTTTTGTTCTAATCTTGCAAGAAACTTTTCAACTGGACCATATGCAATCGGAACCCTGACACTACTATGAATAGATCCGTCTGGTTTCTTATGTTGAATATCAATTGTATTAAAAAGAGTACCAAACGCTATGATAGTCTTTCTAATAATTTCGTGATAGTAATATTGTCCTAACATAATGTTGTGGTTTACTTATAATAACTATTTAGAACTCGCCAAATGGATTTGTTTCAGTAAAGTCTAAAATTGAGTCTGCTTCAGTCTCAAATGGAGTATTTTCATTGAATGTATCTTCCTCGTCTTGATCCGATGCAGTCTTAACAATATATTGAGTATCAGTACCACCCATAGTAGTTCCAATTCCTACAACTGCTTCTCCAGGAACGAAACTACCACTAGGTCTTGTGACTTTAAGTATTCTTTCATCATAATCCCAACTCTGTACATGAGCAGTTGTTCCAGAACTAACTCCTCTAACAAGTTCTTTATATTGGTAATTTCCTGTTGCAAATCCTACAGCAGCAGGTGGATCTATTGTTATTGATGGTGCTACGTTATAACCTGCACCAGCATTACTATATCTAATTGCAGCAACTTCATTATTGGTATTAAGAACTGCTTCTGCTTTTGCATCAGCATACCCAGTAACAGGATTTCTATTACTTGGATCATTAGCAAAAGTAACAGTTGGTGCAGAAGTATATCCAACACCAGCATTAGTTAATGTCATTGAAGTAACAATTCCTGCAGTGATACTACACGTTGCTGTTGCTTGCGTTCCAGCATCTGAAGTATTTTGACTATTTCCTTTGAAATTGGAATTATAGAAATAATCATATGAAGCAGTTCCTCCACCAGGTGGATCTATCTGATAATGTCTACCATACTGATAACTATTACCACCATAATCTATTACACTTGCTGTTATTCCACCACTAGCATTAACTGCAGTTACTCTTACATATGCATCAGTACCTGTTCCTACAGTATAACCAGTTCTAGGTTTAATCAAACATTCATTACCAACGACAAAACCAGTTCCGAGTCCACTCGGTGTCCATTGTGTTACAATTCCTACTCTTAATGCAGGTGCTGCTATTGTAACTGCAGGAGCAGTCTTATATCCTTCACCACCTGTGGTAATGTTCAATCCAGTTAATATACCAACATTACTTGTATTTGTAGTTGCAGTTCCAACTAAAGCAGTTGCAGCTGCTGCAGGTGTTGACTGATCTATAGTAACATTTGGTATTGCTCCATATTGTTCTCCACCATCAGTAACAGTAATTGCACTTAATCCCTTTACACCAATAACAGCAGTCGCTATACCACCAGATCCCAGTACATTTGCACTTCTAACTGTAACTGTAGGTGGTACTGTATATCCAAATCCTGGATTAGTTAAAAGTATTCTATCAATAGATTGACCTGTCTGACCAGTACGACTTGTCATAATAGCAACAGCAGTTGCATTGATACCTCCAACTGGTGCTGTTGTAATACCAATTGTTGGTGGAACTGTATATCCTGTTCCATCATTAATTAAATCAATATATCCAAGACCATCTCCAACGGTTAGTCCACTTGGAGTAGTTGCTTTTTGTACACTTGCAGTTGCAGCACTTGCACCAAGACCAACCATAGTTAATGTCGTAATATAACCAAACTGATCTACAGCAGTATCTACTGCTTCAATACTTGTATCGATTGCCTGATCAATTTCAGCATCCATTACCTCACAACTTAAGGTATAAACATATAAATTGTTTAATTGATAAAATGGTTTTCTTGCCTCAACATACTTAATCTCAAACATAGTATTATCAAGAGGAAGAAATATCAAATCTCCTTCTTGTGGTCTTGTAGATACTTCTACTTCGGAACCTAAGAATGGAGTAATGAAATCTTCATATCTTTCTTTAGAAACAACAAGATTAACAGCATCTGTCGTCTTTACACCAAATTTTGATAGTATATCTCCAGATCCTTCAAATCCTTGATAATTTAATAGATATGCTTCTAGTCTGTAAGCATCATCAAATGTAGATGCTACAATTTCTTTAATAATAGATGTTTTATTAACAATTTTTCTGGGAAGATATACAACATCTTGCCCATATATTTTTAACTGTTCATTAATTATATCTTGGACTAATCTTTGTTCGCTAGTCGATCCTTGCAGAAAATAGGGAGAAAGTGGCATGGCATTATCCTATCATGTCAAGCGGTGGTAACTCGTATTCTGTCTTAAGTTCGTATTCAAGTTGTTCAATTTCTAACTTTGCATCATCAAACATTTGTCTTCCATTTAAAGAAACACCACCAGGAAGCATAACTCCTTGGAACTTCATCATATTAATACCCCACTGCCTTTTAATTAAAGCAGTAACATACCTTTTTAACCACCAATCATTATAAAAATCATCACATCCAACTGGATCTACAAGTCTAGTACATTCGACAATTAAATAAGTATCATTAGAAACTTGATCCCAATCAATATCCATATAAAGTCTATGCCTTTTTTTATTAAACCTAAGTTGAACATCTGGAGTAATAAGTCTACTTAAATCCTCAAGATAGGTTTTAACCATAGCATAATTCATCAAATCAAGAGCACCATAATAATAAAGATCATTTAAGAATATTTGATATTTAATATTAAATAATCCACTTGATATAGTACTAGCATCCATCTTAAATACTTTTTCTACTCCGAGTACGTGATCGGGTAGTTGTATATAATTATTTCTTTCTGTCCATGATGCACCACCAGGAAATCCACTACCACCACCAGTTGTTGTAGTATTGCTAGTTTTTATTGTATTTAAATTTGCTTCAGTCAATTCATGCTTCAGAAATGTTTTTTCTGAACCATCATAATGTCTTTCTTGGAAATATTGAATAGCATCATCAAGTTGATCATCAATCTGATCATCATCAACGTTAATTTCAAGGACAGGATAACCTAGTTTTCTTAGAGCATAATCTTTTAATTGCTCTCTACTTTTGCATACTGCCATTAATCCTTACCCTTCTTTTGGTATTTATCTTCATTTTGTTCATCGTAAAATTTTTGTAACTCAATATTCTGTTCAATTAACTTTTTTCTTTCTTCGCCAAAATCATTAGTTAAAGTTTGGATTTTTGCTTCTAAAAGAACATTTTGATTTGTCAGAGTTGATAACCTTTGATTGTATAATTGCACTAATACATTAATATCAACTTCACGGTTATTTTCCATATTTTAAAAAACGCCTCCATCTAGAGTTGTAGTCCACACAGGTACTCCTGCTGCATTTGTAGTCAATACGTAGTTTGAAGTACTTATACCAGAAGCAGGTGTTCCAGTAGAAGTCATCTTACCAGTAGAGTCAAAGTATATAGCACCACTAGTAGACCATTCACCACCACTAGCACCTTGATAATAGATACCTTTGATATCTAAGAAACCCCTTACACCTTCAGCAGTATTACCAGTTACAGTAGCCTGTGGAATATAAGTCCATGCTCTTGCTGGAACATTAGTATTACCACCATTAGCAGATGCACCAGCACCATCAATATAACCAAAGAAACCTGTTTTATTGTTTGCAGATCCAGTGCCTGTATTGTATGTGAATGATAAACCACGATCAGTGTTGGTATCAAATGCATGGGTAACTGTTATTTGACCACCAGTACTAATACCAGCAGTTGATACACCAGTATATGTGATAACATTTGTACCAGTATTATATCCAGTAACAGTAGTCAAACCAGAGTTTGGAAGTCCAGCAGCAGCAATAGTATCACCAGTATTAATGCCAGCAACGCTATCTACTGTTATTGTAGAAACACCAACAGCAACATTATATGTCATTACTGTCAATGTACTAGTAACATCACCAACGTGCATAATTGGATCATTTAGAGTTGCATTTGTAGAATTAACAGTAGTTGTAGTACCATCTACCTGTAAACTACCTTTTACAATTAAAAGACCTTCACTACTTAATCCATCTGGATATGGATCAATATACATTACATTTCCACTTGTGGATGCAATAGTATCTTGTTTTATTTGAATATTATCAATGGTTGTACCACCAGTAATACCAATACCAGCATTAAATTGCCATGAAGCACCAGTAACTAAAACCTTATCTGTTCCATTTTCATCATATTCAATCTTAGCATTTTTATCAGTACCAAAGGTAAGGAAACTATCATCAGGAATTATAACTTCACCAGTTCCATGAGTATCTAATATTAGATCACCATTAGCATTACTAGTGTGTATGGTATTACCATTAAGAGTTATATTATCTACAGTCCACTGATCAACTCTAGGTAAATTAGCAAGAGAAGATCCATCTCCAACATATCCACTATACCCATGACTTAAAATTGGAACGAAACCATTAGTAGCAGTGGTTGGGTTTACCTGACCCTGAACCAATCCTGGTGCAATACTAAGCATGTCAGTGTAGTATCGACCACCAACTTCTTGTACGTTTGAACTGTTATCACCAGCAAATAGTCTTCCACCCTTATTACCGTGGGTTCCTACTCCAACGGTGAGACCTAATTCACCGAAATTTAGACTCCCAGGAGCGGCTGTTCCCGTCGATCTTTTTACTCGAATAATACTTGCCATGGCTAGAAGTTACCCCCGTTGATGTCCAAATTCTGTGTTGTTCCTGGTGTTAAATCTAAAGTGGACTCCCACTTAGAAGTAGAAGAATTATATACCAAAACCATACCGTTAGATAAACCACCTGAAATGTCAACGTCACTTAAAGCACCTAGAGTTCCACCAGCACCACCAAATGTTGCAGGAACTTTTATTGCATTTTGAGATCCAACTCTTACTTTAATATCTGCCATAGATTTTTAAAATGTAGTAGTAATACCAGCAGTAACAATTGCACTACCTTCAACGACTCTAGTTATCAGATTAGATCCATCCTTTAGTAACAAGTCATAACCATACCTTCCAGGTTTTAATGCTTTAGTAACAGTATTACTTAAAGCAATTTTCACTTGTCCTTGTGCTCTGTTTGGAAAAGATACAGCAAATGTAGCAGTCGTGTTCAATGAAGCTGCATGTTTCTTCATCCTAGACACACCTGTATAACCAGTCAAATCAAGAGGTGCATTATTGCTTCCTTCAAGGTTGTATGTCTGATTAAAATCAGCACCAACATCAATTACTATATTACTAATATATGCTGCCATTATTAGAACATTAAAATAAGTCTTACAGATATTTATAAATCAATTATGCACAATTGATTTAAGTAGGGATTTTATCTCCTCTATATCAGTTTTCATACTACTAACATCCGATTTCAGATCGTCAATCTCTCTCTTCTGTTTGTATTTCTTTTCTGATAATTTTAAAAATTTATCAAATTCACTCTTATTATTATTTACGATTGCATGATTACGAGTATCTCTTACAAGACTACTATCACTATCAACTTTCAAATAATCATTCATTATTCACTTGCAAATGATCTTAAAGCGATACTTCTATAATTTCTAATCCTTGGTGGTTTTGCCTGATTAGTTGAAGTCATAACTACCTTAATCATGAATCCACTAAATTGTGGAGTATTTTCGGCAGTAAACTTATATTCACTAAATGTATTAGGTTTAGTATTTGGTTTTACAACTTTATCTGGAGAACCATTAGTATTAAATGGAACGTAAGTCTGACCAGCATCAGAACCATCATTTCTAAAGAGTTTATAGAATACTCTAATATCTGCTTCTTCATCTCTATGTGCATCAAATTGGATGTAAAGAGAGTTGGATGGGAATTCTAAATCAATTTTTCTAGTTTCATAAATGGCAGAATTTGGATCCAATCCAGGAATTCTTACTAAACTATTATTCTCATAGTCACCTACTTTTTGATCTACCAAGTTACTCATTAGAATAACATTAGCATCATTCAAATTAATGAAAGGTGAAACATCTTCATTATTAGTTTTCAGTGTTAGTTCAAGTGCAAATGACTTATCATTGCCAAGTAAATTGTATTCATTTGTCTTAGAAGCAATAATTCTTGGATTCTCTAATTCATTAACCTGATTAAGTGATACTGTTTCGTATCCCTTATCTTCAAATGATGCTTCAGACCCACTTATACTTGTTCCAGATGTAGTCTTAACTTTAGCACTAACACTCGTTCCTGTTGGGTTTATTACACTGATTCTTGGATCAACTGCTTCAAATGGAATGTTTTGTGAGATTCTTAGATTGCTACTTCCACCAACTTTTGAAGAAGCAAAGGATTTATTAGTATCATCAAGTTTAATATAATAATCATTAAATCCTCTTTCTCTAGTATCCACATTGTGTACTTTGTTTATCTTCCTCAAAGAAACTTCATTAAATTGATAAGTATAAACCATATCATTTTGTGAATGATTTGTTTTTAGACTAGAATCAATTGCTCTTGTTCCTATAGTAATTTGATTTGCTGCTGTACTAAAACCAGTATAAGAAATAATTTCTTTACCAATTTTTACATATCCAGTATTTGCAGCACTAACTGGTTGTCCTTCAAAACTAGTTAATATTCCAATATTTGAAACCGTAAAATCAGTAGTAGTATCATTAATATTATCTGATAGTAAAATTGGAGAAATATCACTACCAAAATCAACAACACTAACTTTGTTTTGTGCAGAATGCATACCATGATTTCTATGATTAAATTTCATAGTAAATCCATCTTTAATTGGATCTGTTGGTGCAGATGTTGGTGCAGTAATTGGTTTATATGGTCCACTTGATGGATAATAAGTTAATGCAGTACCTGTAACTACATTTCCAACAACATCATCAAGTACAATTAAGTTAGTTAAAGTAGAAACTCCAACTGTTCCTCTTAATGCAGATCCAGTCCATCCTATATTATTTGCCACAACTAGATCACCAACAGCAAATCCTTCTCCACCAGCAGTTACTGTTGCTGTTGCTGCTAAACCTGCAGTAACGGCTACAGTACAAGTAACAGTATTACCATAACCAGTAAGAGCAGTAAATCCAACTCCAGTAAAGACTCCTGTTGTCAGTCCTATACCTGATGCAACAGTAGTGTTTAATGTTGATCCTACCTTAACAGGTCCACCAGAAGCAGATACGTTACCACGATGCTCTACACCACCATTCATTTGAGTGACAGTATTACCTTCTTGGAATGTAGTAGTTGTTGTTGCAATTGAAACAAGTTGTCTCTTAGAATATGATTCGATAGGATTCTCTTTAGTAAGTTTTCCTAAAGGTAATTCTGCATTATAAAGAAGGACACTGGATGGTGTATTTGCTACAAACTTTGCTTTATTGAGTTTAAACTTCAAATCTTCAAACTGACTTGGAGTCCAAGTAGCTCCATTCTGAGATTTGAATAAAGATCCAAGAGTTGGTTGCTTATCATTAAGAGAATTTGTAATAAGATCAACTTCACCCATTCTACTAACATATGCATTATAACTAGTCGAATCTGCTTTCAATACAAGAGCATACCAATATCCAGACTGAAGATAAACAGGTTGTGAGAACGTAAACGGAGTTGGTGTACTACCATTAGTAGATGTTAAAACATCTGCAGTAGCAATTTCAGTTTCTGCTATTACCAATTCGGTAGGAGAACCATTATTCATAGTTCTTATTTGAACTGTTACTGGAATATTTGTAGTATCCTTTGTCTTGAAATATGCTTCTCCACTGGTAATGAATATACCATCAGTCGCATATGACGAACTTCCATTAGAATCTGTTCTATTCTCAGGTATTAAGAATGATTGTGCTAATGGGTCACAATTAGTTCTAAATGTCTCCCAACGAGAACCAGGAATAATCTCTTCCTGAAGTGTTATTTGAGTAACAGGTTGTTCACTAACCACTACTCTATCAACTTGTGGTGTTTTAATAGATAGAACTTGTTCCTGAGTAGTCTGGGAGAATCCTGTAGATTCGTAAATTCCTTCTGCAACTGCTGACCCTGGATCTGGTATATTGCTATTTGCAGAATCACTTGTAACTTTAATTGTATTAGATCCAGTAGTAAACTTAGGATTACTTGTAATATTTGGATCAGGGATATGTAATGAGAATAGTATAGATCCATCCTCATCACTCATTAATCTTACTGTATCAACAGTTGCTTCTGCTGTTCCTGTTGAGTTTGCAAGAACCATACCTTTCTTAATGTATCCGATATGCTCAGGTTGCACTGGAAGTGCAATATCAGCAGTATCAAGGTTAATTATTGTACTTGTATTTGAATATGAAGGTGTTAAGGATGTACCATTATATGGTTCAGTAGCATATGTTGAAGTTGGAGCGTTAAATGGACCATACTTATGGTTTGATTGTGCTGCTCTAAACTTAATATTTGCTTGACCTAGAACTTGAATTGATGGACCAGTTTCTATAATATCACCAACCGCAAATGATCCTCTAGTCATAGTAACTGGAATCAATTTTGGTATACAGAATCTAGTTACATTAACATTTTCCATAAACACATAATATTGTGTATTTGGTTTCAATCTCTTACCAACAACTTCAATATTTCTAGATCTGCAATTGTATAGTATATCAATACCAATAACTTTTTCACCTAAACTTATATCATCAGTACCAGCAGTTAGTTCAAGACCAAATTCTTTTTCAACACCAGTTTCTCTAACTGGAGCAATTACAGTTGTTTCAGTTGCTATTTCACGAGTTCCCCAAGTTTCACGTCCAGTTCTACCAACATCTCTAGTTGATAAAGTTTGTACTGGATCTAAAACTTCTCTTCCAGTCCAAGTAGTTTCATGTGAATTCCAGAAACTTGCTGCCATTCCACCATTTTCACCTTCAACACCAAGAAGACTTGATATTCCATTAAATACTGAATCTATTCTTACAACATCTGGAGTCTCTAATGCAATTTCATCAATCCAGAAATCTGTAGCAGGTGTAATTTCAATAGAACCATTATATTGTGTAATAAGGAATGGATTTAAATTTTCCACTCTTGTAGCATCTTGTTGATCAATAAATGCAACTTCATCATATTTTAATGTTAATGCTGGACCATTTCTAGTAACATTTGCATTATCAAAATCCTGAATCCATCTATAATCAGCAGTTGTTGGTGCCAACTTAGATGATTTTGTTTCAAACATCAAGGCAACATTCCTTTCTGTTGATCTTGGTCTCAATTCTCCTCTTACTATATCAATATCATAGTTAGACTCACCTACCAAATTATGAGACCTGTGATTTCTAAAATTATCTACATAGAATCCAGACTTAAATTTATCCAATCCAGTATTAGGATCTTTAATTGATAAATTCTTAGTATCAGTCTCAAGAAGAGAAAGTGTAGTATACTCTTCAAGATTCTTAATTCTATTTTCGAGACTACCAATGTCTTTCATGGTAAATCTCTTATGTGGAACAATCTTTATATTGGAATCTCTAGTTGCATTAGTAACATAAGGATCCATATAAATTGTAGCAACTTCAAATGCTTCATTATTTGGTAATGGTGCTTTTGGATTTTCTGAAGGTTCTCCTTTCTTTAATTCAAATATACCAGCCTTTGTCAAATAAAGTTTATCAACTCTACCAAGATAGAAATTATAATCAATCTTAACAGTCTTATTTGAAACTAAACTTTCTGAAGATGATGCAGAGAAACTTCTTCTCCTAAAGGAAAATGGTGAAAGAGTCTCAGTAGCAGATG
>Ga0208277_1002408_pt1 | contig 10615 bp, 10 predicted proteins | sample ETNtaG_5_FD_185782 | JGI IMG/M metagenome (GOLD analysis project Ga0208277, IMG submission 185782) | Marine microbial and viral communities from oxygen minimum zone, Eastern Pacific Ocean - ETNP201406SV205 (SPAdes) (version 2) | ecosystem: Environmental > Aquatic > Marine > Oceanic ...
AAAAAACACAAGAATTATACCTGTTAAAGAAAGGGTTTAAGTAGGGTAAATACCTCTAAATGCTTGTATAATAGCAATTTAAAGAATATTAATTTATTGTTGACATTAAAAGAAATATTGTTTTAATATTGGTTCATAGCGGAGTCCAATATGTTAAAAAACTTAAAACATATCATCCTTTTTGCGTCTCTAGTAGTATCTGGAGTTGCGGCGTCAGTACTTGAAGATATCAGGTACGACCCTAAGAGTAATGGTATTATGCTTAGCATTGACTATTCCGAACCTGTTCCTGATGATAATATTATTGGATGGAAGTCTGATAGGAATTGGCTTTATATAACTTTATTAGGTGTGAAGTATGAAAGTCAAATACAGCCTACGCCTGATCCAAATAATTTAATTAAAGAACTCGTAATAGACAGTTTTGATGAGTCAGTTCAAATTGCAATTCTTTTAACAAAAAAAATTCATTGGTATGATATTATCAACTCTGATGTTTCTTCATCTGCGGTAGTATTTATCCACACTGAGTTGAAAAATAACTATCAAGCGAACTTAAAACGACATATAGATAAAGATGGTAAGTCGGTTTTTTCTGAAGTTTCGCAAGAAGGATTTCCTATATATAATACAAACTTTCAAACTGCCTTTAATAATGCAAGAGAAGAGTTAGGGGCTAATGCAATTTTTAGGTATAAGGGTAAACTATATCATACAAACCATCCTAATGAGGTATCTGATCAATTAATCTCTGGGTTAAACGATGAAGGGACAATTGATAATTATTTTGCTGAGTATTCATCTTCCTTAGGTCAAGAACATAAAAATAAATTAAAAAATGAAGACATTATTGATGAATATTTTATTGATACTAAAACAGGTGATGAATTAACTGAATGGGAAGACTTAACAGATCAAGATCAAGATGTAGAGTCTAGTGATTTAGGTTTTTGGGACAAGATGACAGCAGCTAGAGAAGATGATAAGAATGCAAGTATGTTTAATAACTTAGAAACACCTAAGGGACAATTAATTCAAGAATTAGCAGATAATTCTATAATTCAAGATAAGTTAAATGGAAGAATTTTAAAGGTCCCTAAAAAATCATGGTGGCAAAAATTACCATTCATGTCAATTTCAAAAAGTAAAGTTGGAAGATTTAATAAATCAAAAAATAAAGATGAACTATTGTTAGGTCAGTCTGCTATTAGAGTGGAGGCTAATCTTGAAGGGGTACCTATTTATATTGATGGTAGATATGTCGGACACACTCCTCTGAAAACGCCCATAAGGGTTGAGCCGGGTTGGCATCAGGTTAGTGGTTTCTCCCCTCAGTATCTTATGTATTTAAACACAGGTACGATTGATTATGTTTCTAATGATTCTATGTTAAAAAATCAAATTTTTGGTACAGAAACTGTTTATGTTGAGGGTGGTAAAATTGCAAGGTCTGAAATGAGATTTGATTATGTTGGACCCTCTCTGCCAGTTAAAAAGAAAAATGGTGGCTGGTTAACTGGTTTTCCTATTGTGGTTGCTTTTCTTTATATGATGTCATGGGGCGCAGCTTAGAGCGTCATTATTTTTTTATATAAATACTGTTAAAATAAATCCACTTATTTCTTCATTTATAAACAGATAAAGTTATGAATTTAAATAAATATATTAAATCTCATATTCTTTCAAAATTAGTTAAAGAGCAAGATAGAAAAGTTGGAATTGAGGTTGAGTGTTTTATTTATACAAAAAATTATAAAAGATTAAATGTCAATTCTTTAAATGAGTATGATGCTATTAATTTATTTAAAGAGTTAGAAACCAACTCTAACAAAGATGATATTGGTTCTTTTTCATTAGAGCCTGGTGGGCAAGTAGAATGGTCAAGCCCGGCTTTTTCTAATATTCATGATTTGAATAATTCTCTTCAAAAATATAAAAATCTCATTGATGAAATCTTAAATAAGCATGATTTAATTAATTTATATATTGGTGTAGATCCTTTTAATAATCCTGAAAGTATTGATTTAATTAATCAAAAAAAGTATCAGCTTATGAATGAGTCTATGGAAAGAAATGGCACTTTAGGGAAGTGGATGATGCGTAACACATCAAGCATACAATTAAATTACGATATTATTAATGAAAGAGATGCCAATGAAATTGCTTTTATTCTTGATTGTTTACATCCGATATCTGCTTATCTCTTTTCTTATAGTCCATTTCAGTTAGCACAGCCTGTAAATGAAAAAAACTTAAGAAATTATATTTGGGAGAATACAGATAATTATAGATGCAAAAGTTTATTAGACCACGGCATAGTTTATCCCAGTGCATTATTAGAAGAATATATTAACTATATAAAAACAGTCCCTTTGATTTTTGAATTAGATAAAAACCTTAAACCCAAAAGAACAAAATATCAAACAGTTGGGGATCAACTATTAGACAAATATATGACTAAAGAACTAAGGAAAGAGGATATAGAAGCAGCATTGCATCAGATTTTCACTAATGTTCGTTTTAAATCTTTAATTGAGATAAGAGATATTGATTGTCTTCCTTTTAAATATATTCTTTCTCCTGTAGCATTTTTCAGTGGAATTGTTTTTGATGAAACTAATAGAGAAAAAATGCTTAATGAATTTTCAAAATGGGATATTAATGAACGGAAACTATGGAATAAATCATCTTTGATTCTTGATTTGAATCAAGATGGGCCAAATGGTAAAAGTTATTATGATTGGGTTGTTTGGGCTGCTGAATTATCAATTGAAGGGCTTAGAAATAGAGGGCAAGGTGAGGAGATTTATTTTTTGGAATATTTTTCAAATATTATTGATAATGGTCCACTAACATTGCAATCTCAAAACATGTTTTTAAAGTCTAAAGAAAGTTTACAAAAATTTATTTTCAGTTAATTTTTTATTATTCGTGAACTATATTGTAAATAAGGTTAATTTTTGACCTATCATCTATAAAATCATTAGTTTGTTAATATCGTTATGGGATCATATTTTAGTTCAAAAATTTTTCAAAAAGCTTTAGCTGCGCTGTCTGGTGGTTTTCTTGTTATATTTTTACTTGGTCATTTAGTAGGTAATTTGCAATTATTTATACCAGGAGAATTAGGGCAAAAACAATTTAATTCGTATGCTTTATTTATGACAACAAATCCTGCTGTCATTGCTCTTTCGTATTTAACATATACATCGATTATATTACACTCTATTTTAACTCTGTACCTTGTTTTAAGGTCTAGGTCTGCTAGGTCAGTAAGATATCAGGTTAGCTCAGGATCAAGCAATAGCAGCTGGGCTTCAAGGAATATGGCTTTTTTAGGGACCATGTTATTAATATTTTTAATAATTCATCTAAGAAGTTTTTGGTATGAAATGCATTTTGGTGATATTGGTTTAGATAAGTGGGGGAATAAGGATTTGTATACTGTTACGGTTTCGGCATTTCAAAATACTTTATACACTGCTTTTTATGTACTATCAATGTTAATGCTTTCATTTCATTTGTCACATGGTGTGAGCTCGGCATTTCAGACTTTAGGGTTGAGCACTTCTAAATATGAGAAAATCATTAATTTTGTTGGTAAAAGTATTGCTGTACTTATTCCATTAATTTTTGCAAGTATACCGATTACGCTTTATGTTAGATAGTAAAATACCTCCTGGAGACTTAGCTAATAAATGGTCTGGCTATAAGTCAAAAGTGCCATTAGTTAGCCCTGCTAATAAGCAGAATATAGATGTTATAGTTATCGGCACTGGATTAGCAGGAGCATCTGCGGCTTCTTCTCTTGCTGAAATGGGCTATAATGTTAAAACTTTTTGTTTTCAAGATAGTCCAAGAAGAGCACATTCTATAGCTGCTCAAGGTGGGATAAATGCAGCAAAAAACTATCAAAATGATGGTGATAGCGTTTATAGATTATTTTATGATACTATCAAAGGTGGGGATTATAGATCTCGTGAGGCAAATGTCCATAGATTAGCTGAGGTAAGTACAAATATTATAGATCAGTGCGTTGCCCAAGGAGTTCCTTTTGCTAGGGAATATGGAGGGACTTTAGATAATAGATCATTTGGAGGTGTTCAGGTATCTAGAACATTTTATGCTAGGGGACAAACTGGCCAGCAGCTTCTTCTAGGTGCATATAGTGCTTTGAGTAGACAAATCAGTGAAGGAACTGTAGAAATGTATAATAGGCACGAAATGCTTGATATAGTTATGATTGATGGTGTCGCAAGAGGAATTATTGCTAGGAATCTACTTACTGGGGAATATCAGCGTTATTTTGGACATGCAGTTGTGTTAGCAACAGGTGGTTACGGCAATGTCTTTTATTTGTCTACAAATGCAATGGGTAGTAATGTAACAGCTGCTTGGAAAGCATACAAAAAAGGAGCCATGTTTGGTAACCCTTGTTTTACCCAGATTCATCCAACATGTATTCCCGTTTCTGGAGAATATCAATCTAAATTAACATTAATGTCTGAATCACTTAGAAATGATGGAAGAATTTGGGTTCCACTAAAAAAAGGAGATAGTAGGAGTCCGGAAGATATACCAGAAGATGAAAGAGATTATTATCTTGAGAGAAAATATCCCGCTTTTGGGAATCTTGTTCCTAGAGATATAGCATCAAGAGCTGCGAAGGAAAGATGCGATGAAGGATATGGGGTAGGTTCAACAAAAATGGCCGTTTATTTAGATTTTAAAGATGCAATTAATAGTTTAGGCGAAGAGACTGTAAGATCTCGTTATGGGAATCTTTTTCAAATGTATAATAAAATCACAGGAGATGATCCTTATAAAACGCCAATGAGAATTTATCCTGCTGTGCATTATACTATGGGTGGACTATGGGTTGATTATAATCTAATGACCACTGTTCCTGGTCTGTATTCAATTGGTGAATCAAATTTTTCCGATCATGGGGCTAATAGATTAGGAGCATCTGCATTAATGCAGGGTCTTGCTGATGGTTACTTTGTATTACCTTATACCATAGGAGAGTTTTTATCTAAAGAAATAAGGACTGATCGAGTTTCTACCGAAGATGAACATTTTATTAAAGCGGAAGAAGATGCCAGAAGTAGAAATGAAACCCTACTGAATATAAAAGGGAAGAAAAGTGTTGAGAGTTTTCACAGAGAGTTGGGTAAAATTATGTGGGATAATTGTGGAATGTCTAGAAATGAAAAAGATCTGAAAAATGCGTTAATTCAAATTCGAGATTTAAGAAAAAATTTTTGGAGTAATGTTTTTGTACCTGGATCAGATAATGAGCTAAACCCTGAACTTGAAAAGGCCGGGAGAGTCGCTGATTTTATCGAATTGGGTGAGCTTATGATCCATGATGCATTAGACAGGGAAGAATCTTGTGGTGGCCATTTTAGAGAGGAACATCAAACTCCAGAAGGCGAAGCTTTAAGAGATGATGAGAACTATACATTCGTATCTGCATGGCAATATAAAGGAGAAGGTAAAGACCCAAGATTGCATAAGGAAGATTTAAATTATCAAGAGGTAACCCCTACTCAAAGGAGTTATAAATAAGTGAAGAAATTATCATTAAAATTAAAAGTTTGGCGTCAAAAAAATCAGAAAGCAAAAGGAAAGTTTGTTGAATACGATGTATCTGGTTTAAATGAGCACATGTCATTTTTAGAGATGCTAGATGTTTTAAATGAGCGTTTAATTTCATCTGGTGAAGAACCTATTGCTTTTGATCATGACTGTAGAGAAGGTATATGTGGTAGCTGTTCTATGGTTATAAACGGTAAGCCTCATGGACCATTAAAAGGCACGACCACATGTCAATTACATATGTATCATTTTAAAGATGGTGACAGTATTGTTATTGAACCATGGCGAGCAAATCCCTTTCCAGTAATTAAAGACTTAGTAGTAGATAGAACTCCATTTGATAGGATAATTCAGTCTGGGGGGTATATTTCAGTTAATACAGGTAGTGCACCCGATGGTAATGCTATACCGATTTCACAGGAAGATGCATTATATGCATTCGATGCTGCTGCATGTATCGGTTGCGGAGCATGCGTAGCGGCTTGTAAAAATGCATCTGCTAGTTTATTCGTTTCTGCAAAAGTTTCACAATTAGCTTCATTACCTCAAGGTCAACCTGAAAGAGATAAACGAGTTATTGCAATGGTAGATAAAATGGATGAAGAAGGGTTTGGTCATTGTACTAATACTGGAGCATGTGAAGCAGAATGCCCAAAGGAGATTTCACAGGAATATATTAGAAAGATGAATTGGGAATATCACAGAGCTAACATTAAAGGTTAGCAAAAGAATTTTATTTTAGTTTAAAATTAACTGGAATAGAAATCCACACGCCGACAGAACGTTCTCTCTGTTTTGCTGGTCGGAATCTAGTTTTTCTTATTGCTTCCATAGCAGCTTCATCAAGTCCTGTATTTGGTATCCCTTTGAGGATAATTGTTTCTTTGACTCGACCTTTCTGATCGATAAATGCTTGTACTACTACCACACCTTCAATACCAGCTTCTTGAGCAATTTCAGGATATATTGGCCTTATTGATGTTATTGGTTTAGGGGGATCATCGTACGGAATGAATTTAACTTTAGGTCCACTTGGTTGTGGAGGAGCATCCCAGGCTTCAAAATCATCAAAATCAAGATCATCAAGAGTAACATCATCGGCTATATCTTCATCTTCTGTTGGGACAGGGATTGAAGGCCTAGCAGGAGGTGGAGTATTATCAATTTGTTGAGTAGGTGGGATATCAATAGTATCTATCTCAACTTCTTTAACTTTAGAAAATTCAGATTCATTTATAAACCTTGGGAACACTACAAAAACTAAGATTAATAATATTATTCCAGTAAATCCAGCTCCTCTAACAATGACCGGGTATTTTTTTTTAAGTGGGTTTGTATTTAATTTCATTATTTAACGAGAGTTTTTGTCGAATAATTTAATTTTAATGCGTCAGCTTCCCTGAGTTCTTCATGTATTGATGAAATTAATCCCATTTTCGCTTCTTCATCTGCTTTTAGAGAAACAATTACTAAAGGATCAGATACTCTTTTATCGTACATTATTTTTGCGACATCTTCAACAGCAAATAACCTATCATTTATTGATATTAGCCCTTCTTTTGAAACCCATATATGCGAAGTGTGCCTTTTCCCTTTTAGTTTTTCAATTCTTTCAGCTTTTGGGATATTAACTGGCAATCCAGAATATTCTCGCAGTACAGTCGTGACCATAAAGAATATTAAAAGCATGAATATAATATCTGGCATTGAAGATGTTGGGATTTCACTTGATAATTTTGTTTTACGAGAAAATTTCATTAGTTGGAATTTGCAATCGATATTTTTTTTGCATTTGCTATTTTTAATTGATCAATTACTCTAACATAGTCTGAGTATGCAGTTTTTGGGTGCGCTTTAACAGAGACTATTAATAAAGGATTTTTATTTAATCGATTTTTCACCACTCTATTTATTTGGTCAATGTCAGTAGGTTCTTCATCTAAAAGAACCTTTCCTTGAGAATTAATCAGGCAGTTTAATATATTTTTCTTTTGAATTTCTATTTCTACGTCACCCGCGGGAGGAAGAACAATTCCTAAGCCCTTATCAGTATCAATAGTTGTAGTAACAAGGAAAAACACCAATAAAAGGAAGGCAATGTCAGCCATCGACCCAGTTGGTATTTCTCCGCCTTTAAATCTCCGGTTTCTAATCATTGATTATTTTTTGGCGCTTTGAAGATAATCAACAATTTTAATTGATTGTTCTTCCATATCTAATATTAATTTATCAATAATTGACACAAAAAGGTTCTGAGATACTTGCATAATCATAGCCACAATCAGACCAAAAGCTGTCGTTAATAATGCTTGGGATATACCTCCTGCAACAACTGCTGGGGATATGTCATTAGCCATTTTAATATCTTCAAAAGCTTTAATCATTCCTACAACTGTGCCAGTAAAGCCAAGCATTGGTGCTATTGTAATTACAGAATTTATCCAAATCATATTTTTTTCTAGGAATGCCATCTCAAGTCCACCTGCATTCTGTACTGCTTTTTCAACTTCTTCTTTGGTTTTATCCATTTTTGAAAGTCCAGCATAAAATATAGAGGCAACAGGACCATTAGAACTCTCACATAGTTCTATTGCTTGTTCTTTTCCACTGCTATCAAGGGTCTCTTTCACATCTTCAAAGAACTGGCTTGTATTTGAGCTTGAGTTTATAAGGGAGTACGCTCTTTCTCCGATAATTGCTAAACCAAATAGTAGGGCAATGAGAATAGGCCACATAAAGCCCCCACCTTGTATAAAAAAATCAACCATTTTTTACCTCCATAATTAATAATTTAAATTGTTTATAAAAAATTTCTTTATGTATTATTTATATTAATAGTGTCTAATTTAATTATCTCACCTTAAGAATGCATCTGCTTCGTTAAAATATTTTAAGGCTTCAGAAACTTGATTATCTTGATCTAATCGGATACTTGCCGATTCATCTTTACCCCATAAAGTTCCTGCTATTTCACTTTTTATTCTATTAAAAAGAAAGTCTTTATCATGTTTTAAAGAGTCAGGGTTATATTTAATTGAATCATTATCTAGATAATCTAGAAACTGTGAATAAAGACCTTGATTAACTTCCCAAGTGTTTTTAAAATTTTTAAAATTTGAGATTCCTAAATCATTTTCTGTTGCATAAGTAGATGAAAAATTAAATATTGGGCGTTCGGGGTTTCTAAGTATTTCTTGTGTTGATTTTGTTAATTCACTTTTATATGCAATATGAATGTCTGGGGTTATTCCACCACCTCCGTAAACAGTTCTTCCTTTTTTTGTTTTAAATTTTGGTCTTAATTGTTTTAAACTATCTAAAGTTTTTTCTCTATCCTTAGAATATAATTCTTTATAATATGTTAAATCGTCTCCTTCTTTATAGGGCCTTTGAATTAGTCTTCCGCTAGGGGTATAATATCTTGCCATTGTTATTCTTATTGCGGAACCCCCTTCTAGTGGGAGTTGTCTTTGGACTAAACCTTTACCAAAACTAGTTTCACCAATAATTAGTCCTCTGTCTAAATCTTGGACTGCCCCAGAAACAATCTCACTGGCACTCGCTGAACCCCTATTTATTAAGATAATTAGAGAGAAGTCGTCCCTTCCTTTTTTAGGGTCTGATAAAAAAGCTTGATTAGCATCTGAGATTTTACCTTTTGTATAAACAACAGTATCTTTTGTTGTAATAAATAGTCTTGAAATTGCTGCAGCTTGTTCAAGATAACCACCGCTGTTTCCCCTAAGATCAAAAACCAATCGTTTGAAATTTTGTTTATCTAACTTATCGATAGCTTTATTAACCTCTTCATTTGTAGTAGCTGAAAACCTTCTTAAAAGAATATATCCGGTTTTATCATCAATCATGGTTGCAGCGCCCACGCTGTAAATAGGAATATCATCTCTAATTATAGTAACATCAAATGGTTCTTCAAGCCCAATTCTCTGAATAGTAATATCTACAGAGGTCCCCTTTTTACCTCTTAGTTTTTTAACAACTTCATCTTTGGTTATTTTATATGCATCTTCACCATTAATCGCCGTAATTCTATCGCCAGATTGTAGGCCTACATGATCTGAGGGGCTATCAGGGACTGGAGATATAACAGTTATATAACCATGGAGGACATCAAATTCAATGCCTATCCCTTGAAACTTTCCTTTGAAAAGCTCTTCTATGTTCTCTTGTTCTTTTGCGGGGATATAGGTTGAATGAGGGTCTAACTCTTCCATTAAACCATGAAAAGCGCCATCCATGATGTCATTCATATCTACACTATCAAAATAAAAATGATCTACGTAGGATATGATTTGCTGCATCACAACAATTTTTTCTTTTAATGTTTTATAAATACTATTGTTTTTTGAGTAAACCTCTGGTATAAAAAGCAAAATAGCGATAAAAAAACCAAATAGTGCAGACGTGACCAGAGGCCACAGGCGAGAGAGTTTTAGTTTAGGCATTAGGTTTTTTTAAAAGTAGATGAAGTATTTAGAGGCCAAGGTAAATCATGGTTCTAAAAGAAGTGCCTCGAAAAACATATTCCTCAGAATTAGCGATAAAATTTCTACCGTTTAGCTTCCATCTTCCTTGTCCAATTGTTCCTTTGTTAAATCCTGCACTTATTCGGAGTCCTACTCTATCTAGAAGTTGCCACTTAATAGCAACATAGGGCTGGAAATTAAAAAACGTACCACTGAGGTCTGACAATGTTATTTTTCCATTTTCTGTTATAAATGTATAGTTTTCTGCACTCCCAGAACCTGCTGAGCTAGAATATTTAAAAGTTGGATTTCCATCAGCATCAAGTACTGGATTTCCATCAGCATCAACTGCTTCAGTTATTGTTCCAAAACTATAGCCAAAAATACCTTCCCAGTCAGTTAAGCTTGAACTTTGTTCTAGTGATAGGTTCAATCTTCCTAGGCCCATCATTGCACCGGCAGATATTTCTAAATCTTGAAAGATTGGCATGACATACTCAACTGAGCCTGCTCCAAGCGAGAGTGTGATT
>Ga0208277_1002411_pt1 | contig 10609 bp, 7 predicted proteins | sample ETNtaG_5_FD_185782 | JGI IMG/M metagenome (GOLD analysis project Ga0208277, IMG submission 185782) | Marine microbial and viral communities from oxygen minimum zone, Eastern Pacific Ocean - ETNP201406SV205 (SPAdes) (version 2) | ecosystem: Environmental > Aquatic > Marine > Oceanic ...
TGCGGACGAATAATTCGAAGATTTGTCGTGTCGAAGTGTAAGATGCCTTCACGACTAATATTCAGAATCTCGGCTTCATAAGAAATCTGTAATGTGGTTGCGTTTTCATGTGGACGGAATCGTATGGTCTGTTGAACCCAAGAGGGAGTCATGGTAGTTGGATTGGTTGAATTGACTGAAAGAAGAGAGCCATTTCCGTCGTAAGCTTCTATGTTCAACATCCAATCTGCATTAATCTCCCCTGAAGATTGGCCATGACCTGAAAGAATCCACGCATGGCCAGCCTGTTCCAAATCAATTGTAAGGTTAGTTGAGATTCGACTTGATCCCTGACCAACGGTTGTGAAAGATGGGCAATCGAGGGCTACTTCCCCATTGACCAGAATAATATCAGATGCATTCAGAGCCTCTGTCCACACCTGAACCTCGTCGATTTGTCCAGCCCAATGCGTATTTCCTGCTCGATTAACCCCGAATTTGTAAAGATCAATCTCATCGATTGCTCCGCTTGGCAATGTGATATTATTGACGAGATTTCCATCCATGTACTGCATCAGTTGATCACCATCCTTCACCACCACAAAGTGAACCCATTCACTTGCAGATACTGTGCCAAAATCGTATCTAGAGTTGTGATATAGTTGCCAGACACCTGGTGTCGAGCCACTAGTCATAATTTGGAAAGAATCGAAATCGCCACCCACATCATTCACGGCTACAACAGAGGCATACCCTGGTTGTCCTGTATGGTTCGCCTTAGCCCACAGGGAGATGGTGAAATTGCCTAAGCGATCGTCAACATCCACTCGTAGTTCATCATCAACACCATCCAAATGGATACAGTTCCCAAGCAAACAGGATTGCCATGTTGGAGACCCTGACATGGAAAGATTCGCATCACCAACCAAGTCCTCGACGACTGTTCCGTTTCCAGCTTCAAAATCCCAATGATGGACTAGGATATCCGAACGAATGGGAGCGCTCATCGCGCGACTAAACGCTGAAGGAGGAATTACCTGCTTTGTTAGGTTTGGACCCTCCCATGAAACGATATGTCCAGCCCATCCGCCATGCTCAAAGAACTCGGCTCGGAATCGATGTTCGCCTTCCGTAAGGTTGACCGTAACACCCACCTCTCGCATACCATGCACGCCTGAATTGTTGACGACTAGGACGTCATCAATCCAAATCATAACACCGTCATCAGCATTAGAATAGATTGTCCAATTCCCATCTTCGGGAATTGTCAGCACACCAGTGTGACGAACCGAGAAATAGTCGGCAAACCGTGAATCGAGACCTGCCCAATATGTGTTCACTTGAGTCTGATCGATGTTGGCCTCGGAACGGAAATGGTTCGGGGCACGGTTTGTGAGATTCGGCATGAAGGAGGAGTTGTAAGACAATCCCTGATTGTCGAAATACTCAGCTAAGAGGCCTGGGGTAATCTCCCCATTCGTTGCCGAGCAAGGTGCCGATGAGATACGGAGAGATGCAGCCCCATTGCCATTTTTCTTAACGGAATCGTCCCAGTACCAATCACTTGTCTCCCCTACAGATACCACAGGTGTGGATGCCCCCCATGAACGGATACCCGAACTAGTAGAGCCATCCGGAGCATCCAACCCACTGTCTGGTAGTTGATTATCCCCCCAAGAACCATCGTTACTCCCCCACGCAGCATATTGCATTACATTATCGACATCCGTCAGATAGGTTGAGTTCTGATTGAACTCGGTAGGAAAACCAAGGGTGCCATTGACTATTTCGTCGGCACGATATAGTGCATCATTCCAGAACTGATATCCGGAAGAATTCTGATTTGTAGCCAAATCGAGAACAGTAGTGCCCCTAGAACCGTATGACTCATTAGCAAGATCAATGAGACCAAGTGCAGTACTAACATCATATCCAGTCAATCTAGTAACAATATAGAATCCCTGATCAATCCGATTGAATATTGGCACAGGCGTCTCACTATAACTGGAATAATCATCTCCACCTGTGTCCGACCAAGGGCCATACGCATGCTCAGTCCAATAATTCGCATGAATCGCCGGAGAATACTGCGCAGAATCGATTAGAGCTAGTTCTGAATCAAATGATGCACGTGCATTAGTGCCTCCATTAACCCGAAGCGGAATACCTTTTGTGGTGACGATGTAGTTGATTTCGCCGCCAAGTGACCGATTCAGCATCATCTCTCGAACTGGATCAGCAAAGAACTCGTCGAACTGCCCTGCATTGATTGTCTCACTGGTAGGGGTGCTTTCATTGATTAGGCGGAAGATTCGTTCCTCTGGAATACCACGAGCTGCAGCGAAAGCTTCGCCTATCTGAACACTATCCATACTTCTGTTATTGATGAGAACTGCAACATCGGAATAATTAGCCCATGTAGTATGATGGAAACCCTCTGGAACTGCGATTGTAGAGGTACCCGATGAGAAGCGAGCATGTTCGGCCTCATTCAAGGAGTCAGGGGTAGATATTGGTTGAACACATAGTGTCCAAGGATGAATAGCCACGAGTGCCAAAATCAGTAGACTTGTGACCCTCATATTGAACTCCAACTCGAATCAAGAATTGAACCAATCGGGCAATGGTTTTCCTGTAAGGAAATATTCGTGAAAGGATATATAACAAAATTCCTGTTGGCTGGCACGTCATGGACACGCTCATCGTTAGAGATTGTCGCCACGGCCAACTCCGTATCCTCGTTGGAGATGTCCTCCGTGTAGAGTGTGATATCTTGGTTACTGGAGCAAACAATCGGCTTTCTGGTCGTGAGGGAATCGATGCGAAAATTCACCAAGCGGCAGGTGAGGAACTTCGCGAAGCTTGCACTCAAATCGCTCGGACCCAGCGAACTCAAAACCTCCAGCCTTGCTCCGTTGGTTCCGCAGTGACAACATCTCCATTCAACCTCCCCGTGCAACACTTGATTCATGTTGTCGGCCCTGACTGTCGTCGTCCAAACCAGGATCAGAATCGACGAGAACTCCTTGAAAATGCATACAACTCTATGTTTGCGGAGATTGCTGCTATTGAAAACAAGGGAACTGTGGCCTTAGCCCCACTATCCATGGATGTTTTCTCCTACCCTCACCGTGAAGGAGCACGAAAGACAATGGAGATTATCCTAGGCGTACTTGATGGCGAAGAAGATCCGGGAATTGACCGGATTCTGCTTGTCACTGATGACAGCAACTTCGTAAACAACATGAAGACCGTGTACCGTGAAACAGAAGACCAGTTTCCAGGCACCGACATGACCCGCGCATTCCGACGCGGGCTTATCCAGTGAATTTCCTGCACAAGCCGGGAGTCGAACCCGGGTGACGAGATTGGGAACCTCGTATCATAACCACTAGATCACTTGTGCGGGAATCCATGCCAGATATTCTTCCCACTTGACCTCATCGCTCAGTAGAAAACGAGAATGATTCGAATCCATTACCAATGTGATCTTCAATCGCATCGCGTATAGTGAGGCGGCCCATCGCCACAGCCCGCGCGAGATCAGAAGGTATCGTCGCTCGACCACCAGAAACCTTGCGTGAACGACGTTGAATGTCCCTAATTTCACCATCCGTTGGTCGAACTCTCTGCTTTTCCTTGACTGCATGGCCCTGGAGATGGGCAATCCGAAGTGCGGCAGAGGAATGGGCATGCCTAGGCACGCCTACTGAGGTCCGTGCCTCATCCACTCTCTCAACATTCAATGAACGGGCCATACAAGTGTTGATGATTCGATTTGCGATTGTCTTTGAACCGTTACCAACACGAATCACAAGATCATCATGGTCGATTGCTCTAGCAATAGAGATCACTCGGTCTACTACGCCATCCACCTCTTCGAACTGTTCTTTTCCGAGGATGATGCCGTCACCAATCCATGCGAGCCCGGGACGTGGCCCTGGATCAATGCCGAACAAAAGTAAACGGATAGAACCTTGATGACGCAATCGATGTACAGCACGCTCAACCGCAAGATGGAAGGTGTCGATAGTCGCAGGTATACCTGAGGAATCACCACTCATTCCAACCTCAGCAGGAGCCCCCAACCAAGCTGAAACACCAGGAGGAAGAGGGTCTGAGGGGAGCAATTGAATGCAACGAACACCACGACGTTTGAGTTCCGAAAGAACGCGATACGCCAGTCTGAAATCGCCCGTTCTTACGGCAATCGAACCCACGTAGAATGAAATTATACGCGGAAGGATTTGAAGAATCGGGCTTCTCGACCCCTTCGGCGGATGTTTTGAGAGATTGGAAACGTGTCTGATAGCGCCAATAAACACCGAAGGGATTAGGTTAGCAGGTCGATGCGGCAAAGGATGGGTGCAGGTTCACAATACGAACGAGAACTCCGCAAGGTCCTCGCTGGATCTCCGGATGGTGTTCGAGCTGTAATTCGATCCTGTAGTGAAGAAGAAAGAGCATTAGCTCGCCTCGTCATAGAACGTCCCTTCCTCGTGGTGAGAGCCGCTGGAAGCGGAATTGAAGGAAGTGGAGATTTACTTGCTCTTAGGGGCGACATATGTTTCCCAATTGAGGTCAAAACCAGCAAACACTCTACACTATACCTCAATGGACGACTCCGAACGCAATACGAAGCGTTAGAGGAAATCGGCCAACGCTGCGGGCTTATGCCACTCTACGCCTACAGGCTGAAGGGCACTCGTGGAGATTCTTGGCGTATCTTCAGAATTGATACAGGGCGGTTAGAAGGGCGATTATCCATCATCGCACGCAGAATCCCGGTATGTCCGCTCACCTCAAACGGTCGGCCACACCTAATTTGGGAAGAAGGTCTTCCTTTGCATCGTTTCCTCGCCCTCGTCTGTCGACCACGTGAACCCAACAAGAATGGTTTAGCAGGGTTACAGGATCGTAATGTACAGGAAAATATGCAAGTTTTAACGCCGAAAGAACAGATTCCAGAACCAATGAAGGACTGGGTTCGTGGCTTCATTCGTTGAGATTCTTCGCAGGTGCTTCCAACTGAATCTCGATTGAATCCAACCGGTCACGTACGACCTGGATTTCTTCCCGTACTGAATCCGTAGACGCCTGCTCAAGAAGACGAGCAATAGAATCTAAGTCTCGAATGATAGATTGAAGCCTCCGCTGATGCGTGATTCGACTCGGATTATCTTCATCCATGGAACGGGGAAACCCGCATCTCGCATGAAGAGCACGGTCTGTGGGGACGATGGAGGATTGAAATGGAACTGGGGAGACCACGGCATGTGGATGAAGATACACCTCTTCTGTCAGGAAGAGAATGGGTGATCATTGGCCTAAGTGTGCTCATGGTACTCAATGGGTGGTATATTCTGGGTATTATTACAGTCAATATCCTAATCCTTGTTATTCTTGAAAAGAAGGGTTTTCTTGATCGTTGGAATGCAACACGCGTCCTAGGATTCATACTCATGATTCGGACTAAACGTGGCCAAGTAACCTTGGAGAAAATTTCCAGACCGAGACGGTTATGGCGGTGGTTCGGAGAGTTCTCACTCTGGCTCTGTGCGTTCATTGTGTTGATTCTCGCCGCTGTATTTATCCTAGGATTCCTCGCTTTCATCAGCCAACCAACGCCCCAACCAATTGATGCTGATGTTGTTGATCTTCTGCTCATCCCAGGTGTATCCAATGGTATTCCTCTAGTATGGCCGCTTGTTGCCCTTGTGATTGCCCTTGTAATCCACGAATATGGGCACGGCATCCAAATGCGAGCTCACGGGATGAGGGTCCGAAGCTTTGGCCTGCTAATCGCTTCAATGATACCCATTGGAGCCTTTGCTGAACCTGAAGCAAAAGAAATCTCTCAAGCTCCAATTCGAGAACGTATGAGGACTTATGCTGCAGGGCCGGCAGTGAACATTGTCCTAGCTACATTCCTCACATTCGCTCTTGCCTCGACCATGATGAGTGTGGAACCTCACAACCAAGGCGCATACAGTCCGGCAATCGTTCTCGAAGGTCCCGCTGAGGCTGCCGGCCTTCGGCCGTATGATATCATCGTAAACGTCGAAAATACATCGATTGAAAGTGCAGCAGATCTGCAAAATTTACTCTCCTTAGCAAACGCCAATGATGTATGGTCGATGACGGTCCAGCCCTACAATAATCAATCAAAATCATGGGGAGATTCAGTTGAAATGGAGATTATTCTCGCAGACAAACATGCTCACTATCTTGCCTTGAATTACACACCAGAAATGCTTGATGCGATTGATGTCCAACCAGGTGACCCGTTCATGGGCGTTTCAAGCGATGGCCTAGGTGATGCAATCCGATCTACAACTGGGGGCCGAGATCGGCTGATAGGTCCCTTCGCGACTGACTTATCTAAAACGGAACGTGTATTCTACGGATTGGCCCATCCAATCCAACTCGTCACCACTCCACTAACCTTCGATGGGGAGATTATGGCACCTGCAGAAGCAGCCATGCTCGATGTCAACTCAATCCATCAGGAAATCATCAATGGTATCTTCTGGTTGTTCTGGTTCAACTTCTTACTAGGTTTCCTGAACCTGATTCCAGTGGTTCCATTTGATGGAGGTCACCTCATGCGGGATGGGATTAGGGGTAGTATCCAAAGTGTATCTAATCGGATTTCAGCATTACATCCACAACGGGTGGAAATTTTCGCAAATAAAACCGCGAATATCGCTTCACTCCTCTTCGTGGGAATCTTCGCTCTGCCAATTCTCTTCCGATTGATTATCTGAATCGGCGTATTCAGGAGCACTCTGCAAAATACGTGCGACTATTTGCTCTCCGATGAGAACTGCGAGAATCAAAATAACCACTGCAGTGCCGAGATTCATCCAAGCATCTGACGTGACCTCAGATGAATTTGAGGATGCGGCAAGTTTGACAATTCCAAACCAAGGTACCTCTGGGCCTGCGATTCCAGAGACCCAAATTGGTCGAACTGCGGTAACCGGACGGCCATTTTCATCTCTTAATCCGGAAAAATGTGAATCATCCCCTGTAGCGATGTACTGATCTAACGTGCATCCATTTGAACGCAGATTGTCACCTGTCGTCAGATAACCCTCATGATCAGGAACCCAATTGGAGACAATCAAGTGCCCATGGGAATGACAGGAATAACCCGGCAATGCGAGATTTATCTTCGTGACATTACTCACTGTAGTACCTGGTACATCCCAAGTGAGGATACAGGCTCCATCGATTCCATCTGGACCTAGAAGAAATTCGTCCAACTCACCCTCTTCACAAACCCCCTCGATTGGATCGACTGTTAGGTTAGCTTGTGCAAACAAGATTGCTCGATGAATGACTGGAGTGTCTGCACCCCCATTCTTGCTGTAGATAATGACATCTCCAGGCAATCCATGAGCGGAATGTCCTTCGACTGGATTTCCTTCTTCAATTGCCTCAACATAGGTCACAATATTTCGCCGATCTGGTGCAGTAACGAGGATAATATCTCCGGGGTCGATGACTCCTACCTGAGATTCATCCGAGGTCATCATCGACTGTGACTCCACTACGACCATGGGGGGTGTTGATCCAGTCATTAGCACGAGTGAACCGAATAAGACTGCAATCATCCCAAAGGCGAGAAGCACCTCGCGGAGCCAGCCGAACCCGTCATTCACGAAGGCCCTCACTCCTCTTCAGACGGCATCTGGATTTCGTCAACCGGACGGGTCGAGTAGATGATACCTAAGAGAAAGGCCAGAACAAGAATGCTAACCATATCGAACCCGGGAGTCTCACGGGTGAGAGAGGATACATCTCCTCCTAGATTATGGTTCAACCAAGCACCAAGATCAAGCGCACGATCCCGTGGACCATCAACATCCATCCGTACAAGTCCAATCAATCCGTTCCATATGATGAGAACTATTGAGGTAAATGTCGATACTATCACAACCCGATGGACTGTTGGGTTAGAAAGTGCGTCCATCCCAGTCATTGTTGAGAGAGTAGATTGTTCTGCATTCCACCACGCGGAGATAATGGAATCTTCAGACGCATGAGCGTGAACTGTAGGAGCAAAGGCGCGGCCTGCACGGATATTGAATTTCTCGTAATGTGCAAGGAGGCGACCTTGGTGCACAGTACCAAGCAATGTAGCCGCTTCCTCCGCTTCCTTCCTACGCTTATTGATGGTAGCCCTTGATTCAAGATTGAGGACCTCCTCAAGAATCATCAACTGATTTCGATATCGAAAGAGTTCGGGTGCAGCGACTGACAAAGCAATTGCGCCAATGAGAAAGATACCCCAGGTAGCACCAATCAGATTAGCGTACTCATTCACACCATCAAGGAAAAGGAAGAAACTCAAGCCCCAAAGCAAACCTCCGAGGCCAAGAATCGTGACACTGTAAAGGATATTCAGATGGTTGTCCCTCTGGGATTCCCACCATCTAATCATGGGATTTCCGCTCTTCTGACGCTGTCGGCGTGCCATGCTAATCACCCCTGCGAGAGGACTTCAGGGTATTCCATTTTCGGATGCAGGATCAGTGAGATATGCTAGAAAAAAAACTGACGGGGTTGCGCCATGTTCATATGTCGGGCTGAAGGGTATTCAGTGTGTCACCGTAGGTGTTGGAATGAAGCGTTGCGCCCTGTTCATGCTTGTGCTTCTGGTTGGCATCAGTATGTCTCCAATCGCAGCCGCGGCGACGAATGAGACACAATTCGCTGATGGTACTACAACATTCAGCCACAGTTTCACTGCAGGAAATGGCGGAGATGCTCAGACTCCAGGGGTTACTCTTCCCTATGGAGCAGCAGTAACTGATGCGCGATTCGTAGTCGAAGGGACCGCTCAAAACACTCAATGGGAGAACCGTACAACGAATGCCGACTTCGGCGGGGTCGGTGAAGGGAGCACTTCATTCACTGGATCATACTTCTCAAGTTGGTACCGGAACGGCCTGAACGTCGAAAATGACGAAATGACACTACGAACACAAGAGACCACCAATACGAACAACCTCGCAGGTAGCAGTTCATGGGATACCTCATCATCATCTTACCACAACCAAACTGGTCGCTTCGCGGCTAACGGCGACAGAGGATATGTGAGCCCTACAATCCACGGGACTGAATTCAGCCTACCATCTTCGATGGGGTGGTCAACCACCTCTGGCGCCAATGGTGCTCTCGTTCTTGTTGGCGATACTCTGTTCACTACACAGTATACATCAAGTTCCATTTACACTACACCCTCCATTAATTCCTACAACACTTCATCTGCCACCAGCGGAAGGGTGACACTCTCCTTTGGTACATGCAGTAGCAATTCGCTCCATACGCTCTATGACTTAACCGCGGATGGTGACGACGTAGTATGGGCTATCTCCTACAATTATCGTTATGTCACTAAATGGTCAGTCACTGACAGTTCATGGACATGCACAGGTACTTGGACGATGCAGAGCCAGTACTATCCAAGTGGAATTGATGTTGATGAATCCACAGACGAACTCAAACTCTTAGTTCGATCTAGCACAGCTTACAATCTATGGACTGTGTCAAGAAGTACTCCTACGACTGCAACGGCAACAACCTACCTAGGAACTAGCACTACCCTAAGTGGAACTGTAACTGGGCTTATCGTTGAACATCCACGAATCCTAATCAACTCCTATCGGAGTACATCGTCTAGCCACTTTGTGCTACACAGCGCCGGCGCATGGGTCGATATGCAAGGCACTATCACACTCAATCAAAAGGGGCATTATGGTATTTCAAATGGAGAAGATGGGACAGCAATCTATGCTTGTTGGTATGCAGCGAGTACCAGTTATTGCCCCACGACAACACATCGCAAGGTATTCAATTCAGGTATTGGATCTACCTTTGAGGATCGAACCAGCACCAGTACCCAAACAATTGCGATTGGTTCGACAACAACCATTGGATCAGCAATCACTGATATCGATTTAACCGGCCTAATTTCCTACGAACCAACTGGCACATCTGTTGAGGTAGAAGTTAGTAATGATGGAGGAGTCACTTGGAAGGCCGCTACACTAGGATCAACCGTTTCCTTTACCAATGCAGGTAATCAAATCAAGTGGCGTGCCTATCTCAACGGGACAAACAACACCGTAAGTCCTGTGGTTGATAGAGTCCAACTTACCTATGTCGCCAGCTATACCTCAAGCGGATACATTCGGGGCTACAAGTACCTAGGTTCTACGACTGGGAGTGCGCCAGTAGCCGCAAAAGTATGGTGGAACAGTTCGGAACCTGGCAATTCCCGTCTCAATATGTATTTCCAAATGGGGAGTCAATACAACATTCAAACACCCGGCCAAACAATCTCATTCTCGGGTACAAGCACTTACATCTACTTCTACATCTACTTCTACTCTGGAACAAATAACGCATACAGCCCTACATTGGAAGACTTCAATGTCCAACTCTTTACTCAAGCACCAAGCAATGTCAAGATTGACATTGGAGGAGACGGGAGTGACGAGTGGACATATCAGAACACCTTACTGGGAACAACTACTGCGACTGGAGGAAACATACTCTCCGCCATAAATAATGAAATTCCAGGCACTGGAACTGGATCGGTCACAATTCCAATCAGTAT
>Ga0208277_1002412_pt1 | contig 10601 bp, 12 predicted proteins | sample ETNtaG_5_FD_185782 | JGI IMG/M metagenome (GOLD analysis project Ga0208277, IMG submission 185782) | Marine microbial and viral communities from oxygen minimum zone, Eastern Pacific Ocean - ETNP201406SV205 (SPAdes) (version 2) | ecosystem: Environmental > Aquatic > Marine > Oceanic ...
AGTAATATTTGCTTTTTTTATAATTGGATTTCTATTGTTTTTAATAAATTTAATACCAATTTTAAAAAGCAAACTTCCTAATTACACTTTGCAATTAGCAGGATTAATTGGTAATACTTCATTTCTTGGCATCCCAATAGCAATAGCTCTGCTATCTTCCAAGACAATCAACTTTACTATTGGATTTGATTTGGGAACGACAATGTTTGCATGGGTTTTTGGACCTTTTTTCCTTAAAAGAAGTCCAACGTACAAAAATATACTGAATATCAAAATACTCTTAAATGCATTGCTAAATAGCCCTGCCTCAAGAGGAATAATAGGCGTATTTATAGCATATCTTTTTAAGCTACAAGTGATTTTAGGAAATTATCTTTGGATACCTGCCAGAATTGTAATAGCTCTAGCAATAATAATTGTTGGAACAAGACTTGGAATAATAACTAATCAAAAAGGTAAAATTTTTGATCTTAATGAAGGAATAAAATATTCAATTTTCCTTAAATTATTTATATTTCCTTTTATTATTTTTTTAATAAGTAGATTTCTAAATTTTGATATCTCTCAAACATCAGCATTGGTTCTTCAGGCAGGGACGCCAACTGCAATATCACAAATTTTAATGGCAGAAGCTTATAAAGTTAATCAGATGATCGCTTCAAAAATTCTTTTCACAACGACATTAATTTCAGTAATTACAATTCCAATTTTGACATTCTTATTATTTGTCTAAAATTAAATCCTAAAAGATAATACAGAAAGGTAATAAATTAAGTATAAATACATAATTCATGAGAATTGTAAAGAATATATCCGCGTAAATACATAATGTCTTAAGATTTAGGTTATGAAGTCAGCAAACTATGAAAATGAATATATTCCGCTAGACCTCAGAATTTCTGTGAGAAGGGATACTTTAAGACTTATATCAGAGATGGCTCAAGATATGGGAATTAGTATTAATGAGGTTTTCAGTTTTTTGGCAGAGGACTCAGTTATTGATCTCGAGTTACTTGAAGATTTGAATGAAATAGAAATCCCCAATAAGTGCAGCTTGAATGACCTGAAAAATGCAATATTAAAGAAAAAGCTTTGTTAAAATTTTTCAACTAGTCTGGATTTCCAATTAGATCTATAACCATTCTTAAACAGTTCATTTGAATATTTATTCAAATCACTTTTTTTAATGCGCCATAAATTATAAATTCCATATTTGCCTAATTTCTCATGCTCAATATTTGACCAATGTTCCTCGAGAGTAGAATATTCATCAATCACAACTAATAAAGATTTGAATTCATAATTAGGGGTATCAAGATAATTTTTTCTTCTATCAAAATTTAATCTCTCAGATAAATTCATTAATCCAGATCTACTGCTGGGTTCATAAAAAACTATTTGTCTAGAATAATAATGTAAAGATGGCTTTCTTATACCTATCATTGCAAGTATTTCTCCTTCCTTACGAATATTTAAAATTAATTTAGATATATTCCGTAAAGGTAATTGCCTAGAAGTATCTCCTAATTTTCTGATTGGGGGCATCAATAATAATTGTCCAATTAATAATAAAATTTGAAGATATAAAAGTGTATTATTGGATTTAATAAAATATAAAATCAATGCAAAAGCAGCTAATGAAAAGAAAAATAATTTAGCTTTCAGAATTATTCCAGAACTTATTAAGTCAAATGCAAGATTTGGCATCTCAGGATCATTTATCAAGCCTAACCAAAAATTTGAAAAGAAAAATGCTATAGACAATCCAAACAATATTAAAATATTAAAAGTAAATAAATATAAAAAGTTTTTATTTTGATTTTTAAATTTTAAAAAACTATTGGTTAATAAAATTGCAGCCGCTGGAGTTGCTGGTAACCAATAGCTTGGTAGTTTAGTTGCAGAAATACTGAAGAAAATAAAAACAGCTCCAAACCAGCATAAAGAATAAATAAAAAGAGTTTCAGAAGTATCAAAACCTTCTTTAAAACTTTTGAATATTTCTTTAAAAGCTTCAAATATACCGTAAAACAAAAAAGGAGTAAAAGGTAAAGATGCCAATATCATTATGTAAAAGAAAAACCAAATCGGTTCAGAATGACTATTTACAACTGATGTATATCTTTGAAAATTATGATATCCAAAAAAGCTATCCCAAAAGGGCCTTCCTTCCTTTATGAGCTCTAAGAAATACCATGGAAAACTAATTAAAAATGTTAATAAGAAGCCCAATTTAGGGTTTATTTTTGAAGACAGATTTCTCCAGTCTTTTTGAGTAAAGAAAAACAATGTGATAGTAAATATTGCCAAAACAAGAGCTACAGGTCCCTTTGTTAAAATTGCCAAACCCAAAAAAATCCATGCAGATATACATTTTTCATTTTTATCACTCGCCATCCTTCTCCAAAACAAAAGAAGGCTAATTCCCAAATTGCCACATAAAAGTGCATCACTGACGGCAGTTCTACTCCAAATAATTACAAGTGGAGATAAAGCAAATCCTAAAGATCCCACTATGGAGACGATAAGTTTCCTATCCTCTTTTTCTGACGAACAAAATATGGTGTCCCCTATAATTAACATTAAAAATAATGAGGATAATGCTGAAGGAAGTCTTGCTGATAGAGTCCCAAAGCTATCCCATATTTCATTCTTAGGCAGAGAGTAAAAAAAACCCATTAGCCAATAAATTAATGGGGGCTTATCAAAACGATAAATACCATTTACTTTAGGCGTTAACCAATCACCAGATTCACTCATTGCTCTCCCAGCTGTTGCAAAAAGTGGAGGGGTTTCATCTACTAATCCAGTTGAACCTAGACCTAAGATAAAAATACTTATTCCAAAAATAAATATTATCAATAAAGTTAAGAACCTTTTTTTAGACTTAAAAAGCATCATTTTATAATATTAATCTAAATTAATTTTCCTTTATAACTTTGGTAAGCCATTTCACAACTCTAGTAGCTAAAATTTTGGTTGATGCATTATTTTCAACCCAGTTCCTACAATCTCTACGATTGATTTTATTAACGATCCGCAAGTAGGAAATTAGACTATCTTTATCATTAGGCTCCACAAGGAAGCCTGTCTCCCCATGCTGAATAATTTCACTAGGACCGCCTCTTCTATAACCTATTACAGGCACACCGCAGGCAAGAGCTTCAACTATAACGTTTCCATAAGCTTCATTCCATTTTGGAGTATTTAGTAAAGCTCTACATTTACCAAGTTCTTTTTGTAACTTTTCAGTTTCTAAGAAACCCTTCCACTCTATGGTACTTGAAGTGAATGATTGTTCTACTTTTGAAGCATAGGACTTATCTTGTACGATCCCCCAGACATTTAGTTTTTCTCCAAGTTTATTAGCGACATAAGCAGCATCCTCTAAACCTTTTTCTGGGGCTACTCTTCCAACCCAAGCCAGAGGGCCGTCCTTGTTACCTTGAAATATATAATTTTTCAATTCAAACCCATTACCAACAACAACTGGATTTTTAATAAAAGGGTAATCAGAAGCTTGTGTGTTTGAATGAAAAGCAAAATTATATGGATATTTTTTGTAAACCTTTGATATTACATTACTAATAACTGAGCTTTCAGAACCCATACTAATAATATGGGCAATTGGAATGTTTAAGTTCAGTGTCATCCAAATAGGCAGCCAATCATAAGAAAAATTCAATAATATATCAGCGTTCTTTCCTATATCTATACCCTTTTCAATCATTCCTGACAATAGAGAATTATCCGGAATAATGGCAGGTGAATAATAATCCTGATGTTGCCAACTAACTTGCTCTACACCTTCAACACAATGTAATTTTGCCTCTTTATTAATATCAAACAATTTAGAATTTTTTGGAGCCACAACATCTACGCAATGCCCAAGCGAGAGCAATCCTGTTACTAAAGAATTTAAAGTTAATTCAACCCCTCCACCTTTGCCACTTCCTAAGAAGCCTATTGGGGTACTAATTAAAACAATCCTCATTATTTAATTATTTACACTTGAATACTATTAAATATTAGACTAAGTATTTGTATTTTCCCATAAAGACTTTCTCTGACTAACAAAGAATACTGAGATAAGGACAAAGACGACTCCAATCCATTGAATAAATGTTAGTCTTTCATCCAACCAAACACCTCCAGAGAGAAGAGCAAATACAGGAGTTAAGAATGCAAGAGTACTGAATCCAGTTATTTCTTTATTATTTGCAAAATAGAAAAATAATCCATAAGCCAAAGCTCCCCCGAAGAGACTGGCAAATGTCATGAGCCCCCAATCAAATATTGACCAATCTGGTATTAATTGAAAATTTGTTTGCAAGCTATGTTTAATTATTAGAGGAACACTACCTAAAACCATGTGCCATCCAGTTACTGCAACTGGATCACTTTTTGTACAGGTGAACCTAATTAAAATTGTTCCTAATGCCATTGCCAATGAAGCCGCAAGCATCCATAGTTCCCCTAAATTAAAGGCGACATTATTAATACTCTTATCAGACATTAGCCATAAATTTTCTAGAATTTCTTTTGGGACTCCTAAAAATACTATTCCCCCCAAACCAAAAAGCAAACCTAACCATCCTATTGGATTAATTAAATTACCAAAAATAGCCCTTGCCAAAATTGCCACCAAAAGAGGTTGAGAATCAATTAATACTGAACCTAAACCAGCACCAGTTTTTGAGATCCCATATGTCAAAAATAATTGAAATAAAGTCGCGTCAACAATAGTAAAAACTAAAAACCACTTCAAATCACACCTGTAAATCTTTAAATCTCTTTTAAACAAATATGTTGTAATAAGAACAAGAATTCCTGCAGGAAGTAATCTTAATGAAGCTACCAACTCAGGACCAGCACTGGATACTAGGGGTGTCATTGCTGCCATTGAAGTCCCCCACAGTGCGAAAGGGAGTATCATTAAAAACCAATTTAGGATTGAATTCATTAGTTCTGCTGATAGTCTTTTTAAAGTAGTTTCATGTTTTTACTTTAAAAGAATGATTTGGCCTTTTAGACGGAAGTCAAAAAAAAGAATGGCTCGTATCGTAATTGATGAGCCGATTACAAGTTCGACAAGAGTTAATATCCTTAAAGCTCTTAAACAAATTGAGGATAGAGAATTCCCTGCATTAATCGTGAGAATTGATTCTCCAGGAGGGACAGTTGGAGATAGCCAAGAAATATACTCTGCTATTAAACGACTAAAAGACAAAGGATGTAAAGTAATTGCTAGTTTTGGAAACATATCCGCTTCAGGAGGAGTTTACATTGGGGTGGCATCTGACAAGATAGTTGCAAATCCAGGAACAATTACTGGCTCTATTGGTGTGATTATAAGAGGAAATAATTTATCACAATTATTAGATAAAATTGGTATTAAATTTGAAACCGTTAAAAGTGGGGTTTATAAAGATATTCTTTCTCCAGATAAACCTTTAAGTGAGGAAGGTAGAAATCTACTTCAAACATTAATTGATGAAAGCTACAAACAATTTACTGAGGCTGTTGCAGAAGGAAGGAATTTACCTGTTGAAGAAGTCAAAAGATTTGCTGATGGAAGAATTTTTACTGGAACACAAGCGAAAGAATTAGGTTTAGTTGATGAAATTGGAGATGAATTTGTTGCAAGGGAAATTGCTGCAAATATGGTTAATATAGACTCAAAAATACAGCCATTAACATTTGGTCAGAAAAAAAAGAAAATACTTGGAATTATTCCTGGAAGTAAAATTATAGATAAAGTCATACATAATATCTGCTTCGAGATTAATTCCTCGAATAAAATACTATGGTTATATAAGCCTTGAATTAACATGGTTGAACAAAATAATGGTGATTATAAATACACTTTCATTAGGGGAGCCACAACAGCAAATGGCAATTCTTTTGGAGAAATTGAGAATGCTGTAGTTGAATTAATTGATGAATTAATTTCACGTAATAATCTTATGAAAAAAAACTTATTATCTATTATTTTTACTGTGACAAAAGATTTAGATTCATGTTTTCCTGCCTCAATAGCGAGGAAATATAATGGCTTAGATTCTGTTGCCTTTCTAGATTGCCAACAAATGTATGTTCCTAACGATATTGATTTTTGTATAAGATTAATGGCCCAAGTTTTATTACCTGCCAATACCACTGTAAAACATCCTTATTTAAGGGGTGCTTCAAAGTTAAGACCAGATAGATGTTAACCTAGCTTTAATCAAGTATAAATTTCATTACTCTTTAAGCCGCTACTAAATCTAATGTTTAAAATAGAAAAGAAATTATTTTTTAATTTAAAAATCTTAAAGCTTTTATTAATCACCCCAATATTATTTTCAATTCCTTTATTCACTACAATCAAGGAAGCTAAAGCAGCTTTAGAGTTTCAATGGGACCAAGATTCTGGTTATAGAAGATTAAAATGGTTTCAAAAGGAAAACGAAAGGAAATTTAGAAATACCATTTATTTTTTCTTAAGACCCTCTGATAGAAAAGATGAGCTCTTAAAAATTAATTTAGCTATACCTAAAAATTTTAAAACAAAGTTAAAAAAAGAAAATATAAGTCTTTGCAAAGTAAAAATAGGTGGGTTTGAAACCAAAACAAAATGTATTGAAAATATTCCTGCTGATATAGAAATAAAAGAAGATAACTCAGCATTAGATATTTATCCTTACCGCTCAATTCCATCTAATAAAGATAGTTATGCCATTGTATTAAAAATCTTCAATCCAAGAAAAACTGGACTATATCAGTTCCATTCTTACGGGCAGTACATAGGCACATCCGTCTCAAGTTATTTAGGAAGCTGGACTATAGTGATCGATTAAATGATAAATTAATAATGGATAATTAAAACAATGACTAAAAGAACTTTTGGCGGAACTTCAAGAAAAAGAAAACGTGTATCTGGATTTAGAGTAAGAATGCGTTCACATACTGGTAGAAGAGTTATTAAAAGCAGAAGACAAAAAGGTAGAGGAAGAATTGCGGTCTGAATTAATTTATAATGGCCTTACCAAAATCAATGCGTTTAAAAGGTCATAGGACTTTTGATTATATTCATAAAAATTCTGTAAAGTATTACGGGAAATTAATGACTTTTAAGATTGCAAGATCTAATCAACAAATTCTTATATCCCATAGACTTACTAGCACCTCAAACAATTTTAAAGTAGCTATATCAATAAGTAAAAAAGTTTCTAAAAAAGCTGTAGAAAGAAATAAAATCAGAAGAATCTTGCATGAATCCTTACTAAAAAATATCCAGAGAGATAATAACCACAGACCATATTGGTTACTTGTTAACCTGAAAATTGGAGATTTCTACAATGATAAAAGTAAACTCTTGGAGGAATTTCAATATCTAATGTTTAAATCTGGTCTAATAAAATGATTAACATGAATGAAGAAACTTTTTATGAAGGGGGCCCTGCAAAAAGTGATCTAATAATTAATTTACTAGCAGGATTAACACTTCTAGGTTTACCTTTTACTTTCGCAGCAATAGTTCGAGCTTTATGGTTAAGATATAAAATTACAAATAAGAGAATAACTATAGAAGGTGGATGGTTTGGTAAAAATAAAACCCAGGTTTCATTAACTAATATTGATGAGATAAGATCTATTCCAAGAGGCTTTGGATCATATGGTGATATGGTTCTTATTCTTAAGGACGGTGCAAAGGTTGAAATGAAATCCCTTCCCCTATTTAGAGAAAAGCAAAAGTTTATTGAAGAAAATATTGTTAAAAGATCGCAAAAAACAAAGCTCAAAGAGGTTGAGGGTTTTACTACTAAATCATAATTAAATTAATTACAAAAACCTTTTTATCCTGTACAATAAAATGTCTAGTAAAATTACCTCTTTTTTAATATTGTGATCGGGTTCATTTCAGAAAAGCTACTTATCCCGATTCTAGATTTTTTCTATGGTGTAGTACCTAGCTACGGTTTAGCTATTGTTGCACTAACAGTTGTAATCAGAATTGCACTTTTCCCTTTAAGCGCTGGATCTATAAGAAGCGCAAGAAGAATGAAAATAGCTCAACCAGTAATGCAAAAAAGACAAGCAGAAATAAAATCTAAGTTTTCAGGAGATCCAAAGAGACAGCAAGAAGAATTAGGTAAATTAATGAATGAGTTTGGTAGTCCTTTAGCAGGTTGCTTACCTTTGATTGTTCAAATGCCTGTTTTATTTGCATTATTTGCGACTTTAAGAGGCTCTCCTTTCGCAGATGTTCCATACAATATTAATTTAAAAGTTATTCCTCAAGACGAAATAGCTGCTATTGACCCTAAACCTTATAAATCAGCTAGGCACTCAATATTTATAACTGAAAAATCTCATTTCCCAGTTATTGCTTCACTACCAAATGGAACAAAGCTAGGAGCAGAAGAATCAGTCAAGATAAATCTCCAGACAACAACCGGTAAAAGTTATTCAGACGTTTTGTCAAAATTCGATAATGGGTCAAAATTTCTACCTACCTGGAAAGTTTCAAAAGGTTCTGAAAATCTAAAGATTTCACAAGAAGGCTTAGTAACAGCTATCAAACCTGGAGATGCAACAATTGAGGCTAAAATACCTGGTTTAGCGGCAAAGAGTGGATTTCTTTTTATTAAAGCTCTTGGTCAGGTTGGCTTTTATGTAGATGGTTCAATAAATTGGGATATAGCTGGATTAGTTGGGGCATTTGGTTTAACTCTTTTACTCTCACAGGTATTGTCTGGTCAAGGAATGCCAGCTAATCCCCAACAATCTACCGCTAACAAAATAACACCTATAATGATTACCGGGATGTTCTTATTTTTCCCACTTCCCGCTGGTGTATTGCTTTATATGGTTGTAGCCAACATATTCCAAGCATTTCAAACCTTTCTCCTTAATAAAGAGGCTTTACCTGAGAATCTTCAAAAGATTCTTGATGATCAATTACAGAACAAAAACGCAGTTATAAATACTACTGCTGCTACTATTTCAGAGAAAAGATTACCATTTGAACCTAATAGTAAAAAATAGTTTATTTTTAATGAATAATGGAATCTTGGAGTAAAAATTTAGAATTACTTATAAAATCAAGAACATCATTAATTTGGATAAAGACTAAAGAAGAAGAAAGATTAGAAAAGATCCTTAATTTTTCATGCGAAAGATTAAAAATTAGAAGGTTTGTACGCTGGGATTGTGTGAATGGAATTAAAGGTGTATTAAATGAGGAAGGTAAATTTTCTAACAACCCATTAGGAGTTCTTAATTGGATCAAGGAACAAAATTCAGAAGTATCAACAATCTTATTAATAAAAGATTTACATAAATTTTATGATGATCCATCTATAAGTAGGACAATTAAAGAATTATCTTCTGTTCTTAAGGAAACTAGTCATAATTTAATTATTAGTTCTCATATTTTCCCATCATCAGAAGAATTGGATGATTTAATGACAATAATTAACCTGCCTTTACCTGATCAAAAAGAATTGAAAAATCTCATAGAAAATATTGCTATTAATACTAATTCAAATTTAAACGAACAAGACTTAAACGAACTTGCCATAGCTTCTAGTGGATTAAGCGAAATAAAAGTAAAGCAAGTTACTGCAAAAGCACTTACTCAAAGAGGAAAAATAAGTAAAGATGATCTTCAGGACATACTTGAGGAGAAGAAACAAGTTATAGCAAGAAGTGAAATATTAGAATTCTTTGAAAGTAAATCAAGTCAAAACGATATTGGGGGATTAAAAGTATTAAAAATTTGGCTTAAACAAAGATACAGGGCCTTTTCAAATGAAGCAAGAGACTATGGACTACCTATTCCAAAAGGGGTTTTACTTGTAGGACCACAAGGAACAGGAAAATCCTTAACTGCAAAATCCATTTCCAAGAGTTGGTCAATGCCTCTTCTAAGGTTAGATGTAGGAAGATTATTTTCTAGTCTTGTTGGTTCAAGTGAGGCAAGAACTAGGGAAGCAATTTCTAGAGCTGAAGCTATGTCACCCTGCATACTTTGGATAGATGAAATTGATAAAGCGTTTGGTGGCGATTCAAGAAGCGATGGAGGAACTAGTCAAAGAGTTTTAGCTAGCTTGCTAACTTGGATGGCAGAAAAAGAATCAGCTGTATTTGTAATTGCGACAGCCAATGCTATTGATAGACTTCCTGCAGAATTACTGAGGAAAGGTAGATTTGATGAAATATTTTCCCTTGATTTACCGAATTCTGAAGAAAGATGGAGCATCCTTGATTTGCACTTAAAAAAGAGAAGACCAAGTTATAATTTTCCACTTTCTTCAATAATTGATAGAACAGATGGCTATTCTGGAGCAGAACTTGAACAGGCAGTTATAGAAGGAATGCACTTTTCATTCTCTGAAAATAGAGAACTTATGGAGAAAGATTTGATAAAGGCTATTTCTGAATTGGTTCCATTATCTAGGACAGCTAAAGAGCAAATTGATTTATTAAAAGAATGGTCTTCTTCAGGTCGAGCACGTTCTGCGTCTTAATTAAAAAGAAATAACGAGGATGCTATAAAAGTCAGGAATCAATAATTTAATTAACTTTTTATAAAAAACTTTGATAATTATTTTAAA
>Ga0208277_1002414_pt1 | contig 10596 bp, 6 predicted proteins | sample ETNtaG_5_FD_185782 | JGI IMG/M metagenome (GOLD analysis project Ga0208277, IMG submission 185782) | Marine microbial and viral communities from oxygen minimum zone, Eastern Pacific Ocean - ETNP201406SV205 (SPAdes) (version 2) | ecosystem: Environmental > Aquatic > Marine > Oceanic ...
CCCCACGCTTTTCAATACATAAAGACATAACATTGCCAATAAAGTCAGACTTAGTTATGATAGAAGCTTTAATAAACGGCTCCTCAACTCGATCAAGAAACGAAGGGTCTGGCAAATCAGAAGGGTTGTTAACTAGAATAACATCTTCAGGATTTTTTTTGGAATAAGCGTGGTAGGAAACGTTGGGAACAGTCGTGATTACTGTCATTCCAAACTCTCTTTCAAGACGCTCTTGAACTATTTCCATGTGAAGCATTCCTAGAAACCCACAACGAAAACCAAAACCTAGCGCAGCTGAACTTTCAGGGACAAAAACTAGAGAAGCATCATTTAATTGAAGCTTTTCCATTGCTCCTCGCAATTCTTCATAGTCTTCAGTATCCACAGGGTAGATACCTGCAAAAACCATTGGCTTTACATCTTCAAAGCCGGAAACAGCTTCTAATGTAGGGGTTTCAAAATCTGTGATGGTATCACCCACTTTTACCTCTTTAGCCTCTTTAATACCAGTTATTAAATAACCAACATCGCCCGTAAGAATTTCTTGTTTTGGCTTTTGCTTTAGGTTAAGAGTTCCCACTTCGTCAGCAAAATAAGATTTGCCGGTTGCAAGAAATTTAATTTTTTGATTTTTTTTAATTGACCCACTAAGAATTCTAAAATATGTTTCTATTCCTCTAAAGGGATTGTATACAGAGTCAAAAATTAATGCCTGTAGCGGCTTATTAGGATCACCGCTTGGCGAAGGAACCCTTTCAATAATAGCCTCAAGTATTTCTTTTATTCCAAGCCCTGTTTTTGCACTAGCAGGAATTACATCACTTTCTCTACAACCAAGCAGGTCTACAATATCATCTGTTACTTCAGCAGGATTTGCACTTGGCAGATCAATTTTGTTTAAAACAGGAATTATTTCTAAATCGTTTTCAAGAGCTAAATAAAGGTTTGATATTGTTTGTGCCTGAATGCTTTGTGCAGCATCTACCACTAATAACGCGCCTTCACAAGCGGCAATTGATCTTGAAACCTCATAGGAGAAGTCCACGTGCCCAGGAGTGTCAATAAGATTTAAAACAAAATCGTCACCATTGTGGCTGTAGTACATCTGTATAGCATGAGACTTAATGGTGATTCCTCTTTCTCTTTCCAAATCCATATTATCTAAAAGCTGGTCCTGCTTTTCTCGCTCGGATACAGACCCGGTAAACTCTAACAACCTGTCAGCAAGAGTGCTTTTTCCATGGTCTATGTGAGCAATAATGCAAAAATTTCTAATATATTTCATCAGATAAAATGAGAGTACAAAAATAAGTAAAATTTGTGGTTATAATGCCATATAAAAGACTTGGTTATCTTTGCAAAAGCAATTTGCATTAAATGGTAAAGATTGGAAACATAGAGCTAGGAAGCTTTCCTTTGTTGTTAGCCCCGATGGAAGACGTAAGCGACCCACCATTTCGCGCGCTTTGTAAAGAAAACGGTGCGGATGTGGTTTACACAGAGTTTATATCTTCAGAAGGCTTAATTCGTGATGCAGCCAAGAGCGTTATTAAGCTTGATATATACGAAAAAGAAAGACCGGTTGGGATTCAGATTTTTGGAGCTAATCTGGACTCGATGCTTCAAGCAGTTGATATCGTTGAAAAATCTAATCCAGACATAATTGATATTAATTTTGGATGCCCTGTAAAAAAAGTAGTTTCTAAAGGAGCTGGCGCGGGGATATTAAAGGATATATGTTTAATGGAAAGCTTAACAAAAGCGATAGTTGAAAGAACAAACCTTCCCGTAACTGTAAAAACAAGGCTTGGCTGGGATCAGGACTCAATTAAAATTGTTGAAGTTGCTGAGAGACTCCAGGATATTGGCTGTAAAGCAATTGCAATTCATGGGAGAACAAGAGCCCAAATGTATAAAGGAGACGCTGACTGGAGCTATATAGAAAAAGTAAAAAACAATCCAAGAATGCACATTCCGGTATTTGCAAATGGAGACATAAACACTCCAGAAAAAGCTATGCACGTTAGAGATAATCTTGGCTTGGATGGCGCTATGATAGGAAGAGCTTCAATTGGAAACCCTTGGTTTTTTAATGAGGTTAAACACTATTTCGAAACAGGAACTCATAGAGAGCCGGCGTCAATTAAAGAAAGAGCCTCAGTGGCAAAAAGGCATCTCGAAATGGCGGTAGCATGGAAAGGTGAAAAGCTAGGAGTTTATGAAACAAGAAGACATTATTCCAACTATTTTAAGGGGATAGAAAACTTCAAACCTTTTAGACAAAAACTGGTCACAACAGAAACTTCTTCAGAAGTATATCTGATTCTTGATTCTATTGTTGAGAAATTTGCGGAATACTCTTTTTAACATAATAAGATATTATCACGGAAGCGATAAGGCCTAAAGCCATAACAGTTAGAAAAACCAATAAAAAGTTTTTTAATTCAAAAACAACAGGGTAAGCTAAAGAGCTTGTTATCATAAATAGAGAAAGTTTTTGCTGCAGAAATATTAATACAGAGCCAACCACCAAGCCTATAATACAACCAACAAAAGAGATTAAAAGCCCCTGATAAAAAAAGATTTTACCAACACTTTTTTTGGCTAACCCCATAACCATTAGAGCCTGTAAGTTCTTTCTTTTTTCAATCACCATCATCATAAGGGCGCCAAACATATTAAACAAAGCAACAACAACAATCAGTGAGAAAATCAAATAAATAGCAACTTGTTCAGTGTTTAACATTTTGTAAAGAGTGCTGTTTTGTTGCACCCTGTTAGCGATATTAAAACTAGAGCCAAAAAAACCTGAGACAATTTTTTCAAGACCCTTAGCGTCTTCAGTATTAAAAATATTTATAGCCCCAATTTCCTGTTCAGCTAAACCAAACAGCTCTTGAGCAAGAACCATATTTGTAAAAACAATGCTGTTGTTTAGCTCTTCATTAATTGAAAAGATTCCTGAAGCTAAAACTTTTTCAGATTTTAGTATGTCTTTTTCAGAAAAAACCTGACCCTTACCAGGCTTAGGGACATAAAGATTTATGGGGTTAAGCCCGTCTTGTGTACTTATTCCCAAATCGTAAGCAGAGCTCCAACCAATAACAATTTCATTACCGCCGCTTTCAAACCAAGACCCTTGATAAATTATAGAGTCGATATTCCTTTTTGGGAAACGGTCATCAAGCCCTCTTATAATCATAATGCGATTGTTGTTGTTTATAGATATCAATGCCTTGTCTTCAAAAGAGCTGTAATAGTTAATTTTACGATCTTCCAAAAAGGCTTTCATCTCATCAGTGAATTTAAAAACCTTCCCTTTGTTGGGGGTAATTTTAAGACTAGGAGAAACAGATGAAATAAACTCAAGACTATAATTTTTTAAACCACTAAAACCAGACAAAACAATTATCATTGCAGCCGCACTTACAATAACACCTGTAATAGCAAGAATTGACATATAGTTAATTGCAGAATTTTGGCTTTTTGTATAAAAGTATCGGAGCGATATGTAACGGCTAAAATTCAAAAACTATTTTCTTAAAGGATTGTCAAGCCCCTTAAGGGAGTCTTCTATTTTTTCAATATAGTCTAGCGAATCATCCAAGAAAAAGATTAATTCAGGCACTTTTCTTAATTGATTTTTTGCCTTTTGAGCGACCTCATGACGAACCCTTCCAGATATTTTAGAAACTTCTTCTAATATTTGTTTGGACATTTCGGAAGGAAAGACACTTAAAAATACTTTAGCAACTGAAAAATCAACTGTTACAGATACTTTTGTAATTGAAAGAAGAATTCCAAGGTTTCCCTGCTTCTTGATTCTGTTCTGTAAAATTTCTGCAATGTCTTTTTGAAGGAGCTTTGAAACCTTTTTTTGTCTAGTTGTTTCCATTTGGTAAAATTAGAACATTTACTCAATTAAAATAAAAAAAATAAATTTAAGCTAAATTTGTATTGTGATTAATAAAATTGAACATATAGGAATAGCGGTAAAAGATTTAAAAAAATCTGAAGAACTCTTCCAAAAACTATTAGGCGAAGGGCCTTATAAAAAAGAAGAAGTTTATTCAGAAGGGGTAACAACATCCTTTTTTAAAGTTGGACAACAAAAAATCGAACTTTTAGAAGCAAGCAATTTAGATTCTCCAATTCAAAAATTTATAGAAAAAAGAAATGAAGGGGTTCATCATATTGCCTTGCATGTTGATAGTATCGAGACCGAGGTGCAAAGGCTTGAAGCCTTAGGCTTTGAATTTATTTCAACAACTCCAAAAAAAGGGGCAGACAACAAAAGAATTGTATTCTTACACCCAAAAACAACAAACGGAGTTCTTGTAGAGCTTTGTGAAGACATTTAAGATTTTTTGCCATTAACAAAACATTCATTAATATTGCACACTATTTGGTCCTATAGCTCAGTTGGTTAGAGTAGATGACTCATAATCATTTGGTCCCTGGTTCGAGCCCAGGTGGGACCACCAAAAACCCCTCTTATGAGGGGTTTTTTAGTTAAAAAAGATTAAATTCATAGCATAATAATTAAACAACTTATAAAATGAAAAACTATTTAATTTATCTAATGATATTCTGCTTCTCCTTTTCTTTTGCCCAAAAGAAAGCAAACGGAAAGCTATATATTGAACACCCCGCAATGGATGTGGTTGAGCAATTTAACACAGCTTTTGTTGCAGGAGATTTAGAAACGCTAAAAAGCCTTGTCTCTGATGATTTTACTTGGAGAAATTCTACAATGAGAACTGAACCAGGAACTCTTGAGCAGCTTTTGGGGAGATCAAACTACTTAAGTAAAAACATTGTAAATTTTGAAATCAAGCATTATGGCGGCGCATACCCAGATGCATTAGAATATAAAAAAGACAATGTATTAGAAGTAATGACTTGGACGTGGATGACGGGATATGATAAAAACACTGGAGTGGAACTAGATATGCCTAGATACGCGAACTTTAGAATGAATAATGACGGGAAAATACGCTCATTAAACGTAATGGATGACCAAGTTCTTTGGAATAAAGCATATGATGCCTGGGAAACTAGAGCTAATGGTGTAATATACAAAGACCACCCCCTTGTGACAAAGGTTAGACTTATGATGCAAGACTATCAAACACAAGATGTTGAGAAAATTAAAAGCAATTACACGGAATCTACTAGGTTTTATGACGTTATGAATTCTCCTTTGAATAAATTTAAAACACTTGACGAGGAATTTGCTCAGTTCAATGACTATATGGAGATTTTAGAACTTGTTGACATAAAAGAAAGCGGATATCCAGATGTTTTGGATTATGAAGGCAATGGCGCTGTTGTGATTTCGTGGTGGGACATGACTTTTCGAAATAGAAAATCAGGAAACACAACCACAATTAAGCAACACATCCAGCATGCTTTTAATGAAAAAGGCGAGATTATAAGGGAAGACTATTATTTTAACCCAGCTCAGCTTCCTCAATAAAACACAGTTTAATCTAAAAAACCCCTCTAACTGAGGGGTTTTTTATATTTACTAACATTCTTTTTTAAAGCCTACTCACTGTCAGGATACCAATAATTGTTTTTTGCATCAATATCTGGGTACCTAAAGTCAGGGTCTATCATAACCTTTTTAAAGGATTCCTCGGTTTCTACTAGGAACTTCCAAGAAACATTTTTTTTCCAAATTTCTACAGGAAGCTCTTTTCTAACTTTATTGCCACTTTGAGTGGTGATTTCAATTGTAACAGGCATAGGAATTTCTTTCATGTTTTTAATTGTTATAAAAGCCCCTTTGCTTGGGTCATTTTCAACATATTCGACATTCGTAACTGCCTGATCAAGCTTCCAGTTATTATATACCCAAGACCTCCAAAACCAACCCAAATCTTCGCCAGAAACATCTTCCATTGTTCTAAAAAAATCACTTGGAGCAGGATGCTTGTACGCCCATCTGTGAATATATTCTTTGAAAGCATCGTCAAACCTTTTAGCTCCTAATACATTGTCTCTAAGAAGCCAAAGAAACATTGCAGTTTTGTAGTATTGAAGCCCCATATTTCTTTCTTTTAGATTGTCAGGAGCGGTAATTAAAGGCTCTAAATTATCAGAAGCAAAACCAAGAGCTGCCATGTGCATATTCATGCGCCCTCTGTGATATTCACCATCATTAAACTCTTTTGTGCTTATGTCATTTACAAAGGAGTTAAAACCTTCATCCATCCACCCATAGAGCCGCTCATTTGACCCAACTATCATGGGAAACCAATTGTGGCCAAACTCATGATCAGTTACACCCCACAAGCTCGCCCCCTTTGATTGGTAGCTGCAAAAAGATACAGCGGGATATTCCATGCCTTTAACGTTACCCGCTACATTTATTGCTGTCGTGTAAGGGTATTCAAACCATCTTTCAGAGTAATGCTCTACAGAGGCCTTTGTATATTCTGTTGATCTTTCCCAGGCATTATCCCCAAAACTTTCAACAGGGTAGGCTGATATTGCCATAGATTTTTTACCACTAGGCAGATTAATTCGCGCAGCGTCTAAAATAAAAGCCGAAGACGATGCCCAAGCAACATCTCTTGTGTTTTCCATCTTAAACCTCCATGTAATCATTTTTCTTCCCATTGGTCTTGAACTGGGGTCGTTTATCTCATCTGCAGATCTAATCATTACAGTTTTATCACTTCCCTCAGCCTGAGTCCACCTGTCTAACTGGTCTAGAGTATATGTTTCAAGGGGGTTTAAAAGCTTTCCAGAACAAACAACTATATGGTCTGAAGGTGTTGTAATGTTTATATTAAAATCACCATATTCTAAATAAAATTCACCTTGACCAGTATATGGCAGGTTGTTCCAAGCATTAAGGTCGTCATAAACACACATCCGAGGATACCATTGAGCAATAGTGTAAACTTTACCATTCTCAGTTTTTAAGATACCCATTCTATCAGATCCATAATCAGGAGATAAAAAAGAAAAGTCAATTTTTAGAGAAATCTCTCCTCCATTTTCTTTTAAGGGTGTTGGCAAAATAACTTTCATTCTAGTATCATATATTTCATAATCAGCATCAACAATAGATCTACCCCTTCCCTTGCCAGAAATTAATTGAACGGCAGAAATTTTAAAACCACCATCTAATTTTTGACCTCTTGCGCCATTTCTGCTTCCACGAAGCGGGATAATAGCATTTCCTTTAGAGTCAGTTTTAAATAGGTTCTGATCCATATGAAGCCATAAAAAATCTAATTCATCAGGGCTATTATTTGTATATTTTATGATCTCTTTACCCATTATAATATCTGATAGAGTATCAAGTTCAACATCGATTATATAGTCTGCTCGGTTCTGCCAATATTTACTTCCTGGCTTTCCACTTGCAGACCTAGTTGCAGTTGAGCCGTCATTATAAAAAGCAGTTTTAAAAGCCTTAACATAATCATAGGTTGATTGATTATCTGTTTCTGTGTTTTTTTGCATTCCAAATCTCGGCCCTCTTCTTTCTTGCGAATAGGCGTGACTTATAAAAATTAAAAAACTGATAATAACTAAAAATAATTTTTTCATATTCTATTTTTTAAAAAACCCCCGCTTGATTAGAGCGAGGGTTATATTAACTAAAAACTTGATTTAGTCCAGCACTATTGGAGCACCGGCCTCCTCCAAGATCTTTCCTACCATGTTCACTTTTTCAAAGTAGGCGTCCATTTCAGGTTTTATCCTTTTGAACATTTCTTTTGCAATATCAAAACTTTGCATGTGTAGTTGAGTTGGTCCATAAGAATTTGGAGACCAACCGCCTCTAGCAGTTGAAAGTCTATCATTAATAGTTAAAAAGTCTTTTTCTCCAATTTCAGCCTTTGCCTTACTACCACCAACTTTTTTCTCTAGCATATTCATGGTTTCAGTCAACTCATATAAAGACTTACTAGCCTTTGGGATATTCGTTGTTATTTGCATCAACATTCTTTGATAGGTTGAGACCCTCGAGTTTGCTTTCTCAAACTTATGTTGATACTCAGAAACCTTTGATGAAAACTCAGCTAAATCAGCATAATATTGCTCATGCTTTTCAGCCATAGGGTTTTCAAGTGTACCAGACCTTATTTTTTCAACTTGCAATTCTACAGGCCCAGCAATTTCCGTTACCACACCATTTACTCTTTTATTTAAAAATAAATCATAAACACCAGGAGCTGCCTGAGTTCTAATTCCGCCACCGGAACCTCTCCATCCCCTTGAACTTCTTGAAGAAGCCTTCACAGTAGTAGGAATTGAACTTGTTAAATTCCAGTTTACTCTTGACACACCTTTTCTTAAAGGCCCAGAAATTTTTGAAACAATTTCACCATCTTTATTTTTAACAACTAGAATCACTTGGTTTTTTTGTTCGGACGTTTCATTGTCAAGCGCATCCCATCCAGGAAAAGGAATATCTCCTTCTTTCTTTGCTTTTTCCGAACGACTTCTTTTAGACTTCATCGATACAGGAGCATCTTTTACGAAATAAGTTATGCTAGCACCATACCGTGGGTTGTTAGCATAATATGTCTGGCCGCCATCACTGCTAGTTCCTCCATAAACCTGATTAAACTGCAAAGCCTTTCTAGGTTCAAAAATAACACCATCATTTGAAAGCATTTCTTTAGAGATGTCTCTTAAAGGGCTGTAGTCATCAAGAATATAGAAGCTTCTCCCAAAAGTTGCCAAAACTAAATCATTTTCTCTTTTTTGAATAGCAATATCCCTAACAGGAATTGTTGGAAGTCCATTTGAAAACTTATGCCAGTTTTCCCCCTGATCCAAACTTATATAAACTCCATATTCAGTACCTAGAAAAAGAAGGTTTGGGTTTACATGGTCTTGAACGATTCTCCAAAGCAAAGTGCCATCAGGAATCCCGTTTGTGATAGAAACCCATTTTTTACCCCCATTTGTAGTTTTAAACATATATGGTTTGTAGTCTCCAAACTTGTGATTATCTAATAAAACATAAGCAGTTTCTGTGTCGTGAAGATCAGCTTTTATATCATTTACAAACGCACTAGATGGAGTATTAGGAAGATTATCAACTGTCATTTTTGTCCAGTTTTCTCCACCATCTTTAGTGAATTGAATTATTCCGTCATCTGTTCCGGCATATAAAATATTTTCATCGATTCTTGATTCTGATAAAGACGTAACAGTGTTATATGTTGACATTGCTAAAACATCCCAAGCATTGTCGAAGCTTTGAACTCTTCCCATAATTGGAAGAGACAACCTTTCTTCATCTTTTGTTAAATCCCCTGAAATTGCAGTCCAACTATCACCCCTGTTTTCAGACCTCCAAACTCTTTGAGTACCAAAATATAATCTTTTAGGGTCATGATAACTTACAAGAATTGGGGAGTCCCAATTAAATCTTTCATATGGTTCATCAATTCCTTCTTGAGGTCTAATACTTACAGACTCTCCATTAGTCATATCAATCCTGTTAATATATCCTTGTTGAGACTGAGCATATACAATATCTGGATTTCCATGTTCTGTTGCAGGCTGGTGACCGTCACCACCCAATACAACAAACCAATCAGCATTGGATATTCCACTTGACTTAAAGGTTCTTGAAGGACCACCCTGAGTATTGTTGTCTTGCGTTCCTCCATAAATATTATAGAATGGCTCTGCATCGTCAACCGCAAGTTTATAAAACTGTGTCAACGGAAGGTTTCCTACAAACTTCCAGCTTGCAGAATCATCAAAGGATTCATAAATACCACCGTCAGTACCCATTAACATATAGTTTGGGTCATTTGCTTTGAAAGTCAATGAATGGTTGTCAGAGTGCTTTTGTCTTTCAGTCATTGTATAAAAAGTTTCCCCACCATTTTCAGAAACTAAAACCCTAACATTCATTAAAAATATTTTATCAAAAACATGTGGCGAAGCTACAAGTTCTTGATAATAATGAGGTCCAGTACCACCAGAAACAGTGTCAGACATTTTTTTCCAACTACCACCGCTATTGTCAGACCTATAAACTGCACCAGCTCTTTTATCAAGCTCAACAGCAGCATAAAGTACATTTGGCTGCATAGGCGAAATCGCTAAACCAATTTTCCCTTTGTTTGATCTAGGAAGCCCCTTATCAATTTTTGACCAACTGTCTCCTCCGTTAACACTTTTGTAAAGGGAGGTTCCAGGACCACCACCAATAAGAGCAGCAACATTTCTATGTTTTTGCCAACTAGCCGCATAAAGAATATCAGGATTCGTTGGATCAATAACAAGGTCAGTTACACCAGTCCATTCGTTAATTTCAAGTGTATTCTTCCATGTTTTACCTCCGTCAGTTGTTTTATATAAACCTCTTTCACCACCAGAGCTCCATAGCGGCCCTTGAGAAGCAACCCAAACTGTATTTGGGTCATTTGGGTGAACTATTATTTTAGAAATGTGTTCAGATTTTTTCAACCCCATGTCCTTCCAAGATTTACCACCGTCCATACTGTGATAAACTCCGTGACCTATACCAACGTGTCTACCACCAACATTTTCACCTGTCCCAAGCCAAATAGAAGCATTGTTCTGAGGGTCAATTGTTATACATCC
>Ga0208277_1002416_pt1 | contig 10586 bp, 6 predicted proteins | sample ETNtaG_5_FD_185782 | JGI IMG/M metagenome (GOLD analysis project Ga0208277, IMG submission 185782) | Marine microbial and viral communities from oxygen minimum zone, Eastern Pacific Ocean - ETNP201406SV205 (SPAdes) (version 2) | ecosystem: Environmental > Aquatic > Marine > Oceanic ...
TTTAATTAGACTAGAAAAACTACAATTGATATTTTGTAATTTTAAGGTTTTAAAAAAATTAATGGATTTCCAAATTGTATCTGATTTTAAACCTACTGGTGATCAACCTCAAGCAATAAATGAAATTGTTTCCCAATTTGAGAACAATGACTCTTATGTAACACTCCAGGGTGTGACTGGTTCTGGAAAGACATTTACGATGGCAAATGCAGTAATGCAATTACAACGTCCTACCCTTGTCCTAGCACATAATAAAACTTTAGCAGCACAACTTTATTCAGAGTTTAAGCAATTTTTCCCTAATAATGCTGTTGAGTATTTCGTTTCTTATTATGACTACTATCAGCCTGAAGCATATATCCCAACTACGGGAACATATATTGAAAAAGATTTGTCAATTAATGAAGAGATTGAAAAACTTAGGCTCAGTACAACTTCTTCCCTGCTTTCAGGAAGAAGAGATGTATTAGTTGTAGCATCAGTCTCTTGTTTATATGGAATTGGAAATCCTGCTGAATTTGAAAAAAATGTTATACAACTCAATAAAGATGCAATAATTTCTAGGACTAAGCTAATGCATCAATTAGTGCAAAGTTTATATTCAAGAACAACAGCTGAGTTTGGAAGAGGAAATTTTAGAGTTCTAGGGGATATAATTGATATATTTCCAGGTTACGCCGATATAGCATATAAAGTCCATTTTTTTGGAGATGAAATAGAATTAATAGAATCTTTTGATCCTATAAATAATAAGAAAATTGAGCAATGTGAAAAAATTAAAATTTATCCCGCAAACATATTTGTTACATCTCCTGATATAATCCAAGATGCAATCATCCAAATACAAAATGATTTAGTAAAACAAGTAGATTACTTTAAAGAGATAGGAAAATTTTTAGAAGCTAAACGTCTCGAAGAAAGAACCGAGTTTGATTTAGAAATGATCAGAGAGTTAGGTTACTGCTCAGGAATTGAAAATTATTCAAGATATTTAGATGGCCGAGCACCTGGAACACGACCCTTTTGTTTACTAGACTATTTCCCAAAGGATTTTCTGATGATTGTTGACGAAAGCCATGTAACAATTTCCCAAGTTCATGCAATGTATGGTGGTGATAGAAGTAGAAAAGAAAATTTAGTTGAATATGGATTTCGTCTACCTGCTGCAATGGATAATCGACCACTAAAATTTGAAGAATTTGAAGCCCTTCAAAACCAAGTTTTATATGTTAGCGCAACACCTGCAGATTATGAATTAGAGAAAACTGAGGGTGCTTTTGTAGAGCAAGTAATAAGACCTACGGGACTAGTTGATCCAATTATAGAAGTTCGCCAAAGCAAGGATCAAATTGATGATCTTATTGATGAGATACAGCAACGAACAGAGAAAGACGAACGTAGTTTAGTCACGACACTGACTAAACGAATGGCAGAAGAGCTAACTCAATACCTAAGTCGTGCTCAAATTCGTTGCCGTTATATTCACAGCGATGTAGATACTCTTGAACGCGTGGAAATTATGCAAGACTTAAGAAAAGGTATTTTTGATGTTTTAATCGGAGTGAATTTACTTCGCGAAGGATTAGACTTACCTGAAGTTTCCCTTGTCGCAATTTTAGATGCTGATAAAGAAGGATTTTTACGCTCAAATCGTTCTCTAACACAAACTGTAGGAAGAGCGGCAAGAAATATTAATGGTAAAGCAATAATGTATGCTGATACAATAACTAAAAGCATGAAAAAAACGATAGATGAAACTAATTATCGTAGAGAAAAACAGATATTATACAATAAAAAATATAATATAACTCCAAAGGCTTTAAATAAATCTTTAGATAGCGCATTAGCAAAAAACTCAGTATCTACTTTTGCTCAGGAGCTTGAAGAAAGAAAAACAGCTGAAGAAGTTAATCGATATTTGACTAAACCCGAAATAGAAAAGAAAATACGTGAAGTTCGAAAATACATGGAAAAAGCAGCTAAATCACTCGACTTTATTGAAGCAGCTAAATTTCGTGATGAAATTAAAAGCCTACAAAAACAACTAAATGTAATTTAACAAGATGAAAATTAAATCTATATTTTTTTTCATATCTTTCATTTTTGTAGGTACTTGTATTCTACCAGGTCAAGAACTTACAGCGATTGTTAAAGACAGCCTAACTCAAAAATTTATCCCTTTTGCAAGTATTTATCTCAACTCAGGAACTGGAGTAGTTGCAAATGAGGAGGGTCGCTTTCGATTAATCTATGATACATTAAATGAAAATGACTCACTTTTTGTTTCGTGCATGGGATATAAGACACTTGGTTTACCTTTTTCAAGTGTTAAAGACAGTATATTTTACTTAAATCCAAAAACAATTGAACTTAATACTATCATTTTAAGTAACAATCAGATTGATGTAAAAGATATTCTGAAAGAAATACAAAAAGATATTCCGGAAAAATATGAGTTGGGACTAACTAAAAAAAAACTTTTTTTCAGAGAAACTGGCTCACAAGAATTTAAATCCCTAGAGGTGGAAATAAAAAAAACCTCAATTGATGAATTCAACCAAGTATTTTGGGACAGTACACTTTATAAAATACCAAAAAAAAATACTTGGTATTTCGAATTAATTGGAAATCTAAATGGAGATTATAATGAGAAAAATCAAAAGCTGGAATTAATTAGAGCTTTGGAGCTTGAGGATAAAGAGAAAACAGCCATTTTCGAAAATATAGAAAAACTTTTTGATACCATTCTTAAACAAAATGTGAAAAGTAATTCCTTTTTTAAAATTCGCTCGGGAATTATTGGAGGAAAGGTTGAAGCTGATGAAATAAATGATATATCAAAAGACACGTTGACATCAAAACAAAAACTTCAAAAAGAAAAAGAGGCTTTTTTAAAATGGAGAAAGAGGGTGTTGAGTAATTTGGTAAGTAGTTTATTTGATGAAGAAAAACTTGATTTAGCTATATTGAAAAAAGCTTCGAAATACAAATTCACTCAAAGAGATTTTACCTACTTAGGAGACACCCCAGTATACATCATCAATTTTAATCCAAATGGAAATGCTGATTACAAAGGAAAAATATATGTAGATGCAGATAAGTTGGCTCTAATTCGAATTGAATATAAAAATATTCAACCAGTTAGAGACTTTAGTATGTTCGGAGTATCTTTTAAAGAAGATTTAAGAGAAGTGATTATTCAGTTTAAAAAATCAGAATCGAATAAATACAGTCTAGAATACTTCGACTTTAATTCAAGCTTTGAAGGAGGTTTTGATCGACCCTTAGTAATAACAGAAAAAAATAAAATAGTCAAAGGACGCAATAAACAAAATCAATTGAAAATGGATCTAAATGTTGTTAACCGAAATAACCAGCGTTATCAATTAGTTGTTTTTGAAACCATACCCTTGAATACAAATGTTTTTGAAGGTCTTCAGGAGAAAGCGAAAATTCTTCCTGTAAATCGAATAACCTATGACCCTGATTTTTGGGAGGGATATATGATTATCGAACCCAATGCTGCAATAAAAGAGTTTCGAGTTAAATAAATTTTTATTATTTAAAATCAAACTACTTGTTATAAAAAATTTATTCCTATTAAATTTTTCTATTTTAGTGAAAAAAGTTTTAAATGAGAGCCGTTTCATGTTGCATACTTACTTTTATCTTTCTAATTCAATGTGAGAACTCAAATGTTGAAAATAAACTAGATATAACATATACAATCAATGCTTTTGATTTAGATAAAAATCAGATGGAAGTGTCTTTTGAATTAACCAATTCTTCTGATAGTATATGGAATGGCGGAGATTGGACACTATACTGGAATCAATTTAGTGGATCATTACAACAAGAAAGCCTACCTGAAGGTATAAATATTATTTCAACCAAAAACAGTCAATATTGGCAATTACAATTTGGTAGTTCATTTTCACTAAAACCAGGCGATAAACTTAAATTTTCTGGGATTCAGAAAGGAATAATGCGCAGATTAGTTATGGGGCCCATTGGATTTTTTGTGCATCTCTCGAGTTCAAATCAACTTTATGACTTGAATAGTAAAATTGTTTGGGAATCTGCAATCGGGGTAAAAGATTTAAATATCCCAAGCGCCGCTGAACGATATGCATATTATGAAAATATTACTCCTTTACCCAAATCGGAATTACACTGGGTAATACCTACCCCTCAAAAAACTGAATGGAGAGGAGATTATTTTGATTTCCCAAAGTCCTTAACTTTTGATTTTGGATCTTTTGAAAAATATTCTGAATTTTTAAAAACAAGACTAAAAAATGGACTCGACATTGACTTTAATCAAACTTTAGATAATCTTAAAATTGAAATTATTAAAGATGAAAGTCTTTCCAAGGATGCTTATTCCATTGAGATAAAAAACGAATTAGTTTTTATAAAAGTCTCTTCCTATAGCGGCCTTTTATATGCTATCGGTTCTTTACATCAAATTTTAGTGCATTCGAAAAGAGAGGGAAATGGAATACCTCTTCTTAGAATTGAGGATTCCCCTCGCTTTGAACATCGTGGTTTTATGATAGACCTGTCACGTAACTTTTTCCCAAAAAAGAAGCTTCTTCAAATCCTTGATTATATGACTTATTATAAACTCAATGTACTAGATATAAGATTTTCAGATGACGAAGGCTGGCGTATAGAGATTCCTGGATTAGAAGAATTAACAGAGATTGGAAGTAACCGTGGTTTTACGATTGACGAAAAAGACCGCCTTTTTCCGATGTATGGATCTGGATCTGGAAAAAAACAAAGTAAAGGAAACGGTTATCTAAGTCGGTCAGATTTTTTGGAGATTCTTCACGCTGCAAAAAAAAGAAATATTCGTGTGGTTCCTCAGGTAAGTTTTCCTTCACACGCAAGAGCTGCTATAGTAGCTATGAAGGTTCGTTATGATAATTTACTTGAAAAAGGTGATTTTGCTGCAGCAAATGAATTTCGCCTTCACGATCCAAACGATACAAGTCAATACATTTCAGCACAACTATATAAAGACAATACTATATGTATATGTGAACCTGGCGCTTTTCGCTTTTTTGAAAAAGTTTTTACAGAAATTAAATCCATGTATACTGAAGTAAATTTACCAATGGAAACCTTTAATATTGGAGCTGACGAATTACCTTTTGGAGTATGGAAAAAGTCACCAATCTGTGAAGATTATTTAAGACAAAACCCTGATATAAGTAATTATCAAGCTCTATATAATCAGAGTGTAAAGCGATTAAATAAAATTATAAGTGATTCTGGTGCTCGAATGGCTGGATGGGAAGACGTGCTTCTAACCCACAGTAAAAAAGGCCAATCAGAAATAGAAGTAAATGAAAATTTATTAGACTTAGACTTTATCCCAAGTGTTTGGAACAATACGTGGGGTGAGGGAAGAGAGGATATTATTTATAAACTTAATAATCTTGGTTTCCAAACAATAATGAGTAATTCTGCTGCTTTTTACTTCGATATGACAGATGACACGGATATGGAGAATTCTGGGCTTAGTTGGTCAGGATATGTAAACTATATCGATAGTTGGGGAACTGAGCCTCTTAATGTATTTTCCAATAAAGTGAAACTTCAAAGTCTAGGTATAAAAGAAAGTGAAATCAAAAATAAAGTAAGCCTTAAGGAAAGTGCACGATCTAATTTCTTAGGAATTCAATCACAACTATGGACAGAAACTGCAGCAAATACCTATGAATTTGATCGTATGCTAATGCCTAATATGATTATTTTTTCTGAGCGAGCGTGGGGTAAAAAAGAAGAATGGTTAAAAGAAAAATCTGTTTCTAATCAAAAACCCTTATTAAAAAAATCATGGAATCGTTTTGCCAATACTGTTGGTCAACGCCAACTTCCATTCCTATCAAAACTAAATAAAGATCTTCTTTTTGATCTGCCCAAACCAGGAGCAATTATTGAAAATGGAATATTAAAGATTCGTCAACAATTTCCAGGGCTAGAAATTAGATATACAACTGATGGTAAAAAACCAAGTAAAACAGACATCTTATTCACAAAACCCATACAAGTTAAATCATCAGATAAAATTGTAGTACGACTTTTTGATTTAAATGGAAGAGGTGGAAATTCAATAAAACTTATAAATGGAAACAATTAAAAACGAAAGGTTACTTTCTCTTGATATTTTACGTGGTTTAACAATCATACTAATGATTGTTGTTAATACACCAGGCTCGTGGGATCATGTTTATGCGCCATTTCTACATGCAGAATGGAATGGAATTACACCGACTGATTATATTTTCCCCACTTTTCTGTTTATAGTTGGAGTGTCAATAGTTTTCTCCTTTACAAAACAAATAGAACTGGGTAAGGATCGAACTCAATTAACAAAAAAGGTTTTGATTCGGGCATTAAAAATTTATTCTGTTGGTATTTTTTTATGGCTGTGGCCTAGTTTTAACTTTGACGGAATAAGATGGGTCGGTGTGCTTCCACGTATTGCTTTTGTCTTTTTAGGCTGTGCACTTTTATTTTTATATACCTCACGAAAAGCTCAACTGTATATTGGAATTGCAATCTTACTTTTATACTGGATTATTATGGCCTACATTCAAGTTCCTGGGATTGGCATTCCAGATTTAAGTGTACCTGAAAAAAATTGGGCGCATTACATAGATAAACTCCTTCTCCCAGGAAGACTATGGAAACAAACATGGGATCCAGAAGGAATTTTAAGTACCCTACCCTCAATAGCGTCAGGAATTATGGGAATGATATCAGGTTATATATTATTAAAAAAAGATGAGCTGGGTGAGAAAATAAATCAATTATTCTTTTTCGGGTTTATTCTATTATTTTTAGGAGATCTCATGCAATGGGTATTCCCTTTAAATAAAAATCTTTGGAGCTCCTCATTTAGTTTATTAATGGGTGGAATAACAGCAATTAGCTTGGCATCATCCATATATATATTTGATTTTAAGAAAAGTAATTATAAATTTAAATTTGCCCATGTTTTCGGTATAAATTCAATCTTTTCTTACTCTCTTTCGAGTATACTAACAGTAGTTTTCTACAGTTCCAAATTGTGGGGTTTTGCTTTAAATGACAAGTTTATGAACCTATGGGAGAGTATTGGATTGCCATTGAAAATGGGATCCTTAGTGTATGCGTTATTTTATGTAATAATACTATGGTTACCAACATATTACCTGTATAAAAATAAAGTTTTTATTAAGCTATAAAAAAATCGGTCCCCATAGGAGACCGATTTATACAAAAATAAATAATTAATTAGATTATCTAATTTTTATAACCTTTTTAGGCTGTGGTAGAGCTTCTTTTCGTTTAGGTAAACTAATTTGAAGTACACCATTCGAATAACATGCATCAACTTTTGTTGGATCGACACTTTCAGGAATAGTAAAAGTTCTTTTAAAACTATTAAAACTAAATTCATGACGAGTAAATTCTTCTTCGGCAAAATCTTTATTGCTAGTTGAAGAAGAAATTGAGAGCAAACCGTTATCAACTTCAATTTCAAAGTCGCTTTTTTTCATGCCAGGAACCGCCAGGTGAATATCAAAATGGGTGTCTAACTCTTTTATATTTACAGCCGGTAAACTGTTATAATTCGGTATTTTAAAATCCCACTCTTGATTAAAGTAATCATCAATCAAGGAAGGGAAAAATGTTCTTTGTTTATGTATTAAATTCATAATCTTAATTTTAAGTTTAACAATTCTTTATTGCTAACTATAAAGCAAAATCAAGACCAAATACATATTTTGACAATATGTCAGTTAAATTTAATAAATAAATGACATTATGGCGCTAATTGATAGCTTCTTGTACTTTATCGGCAGCTTCTTGGAAGGCTGTGGCAGAAAGTACATTTAATCCAGATGAATCTATCAATTCTTTTGCGATGTCAGAATTAGTACCCTGTAAACGAACTATGATCGGAACATTGATTGCATCACCCATATTTTTGTAAGCATCTACTATACCTTGTGCAACACGGTCACAGCGAACAATTCCTCCAAAGATATTAACTAAAATAGCCTTAACATCTGTATCTTTTAGAATCAATCGGAAAGCAGTTTCAACACGAGCAGCATCCGCTGTACCTCCAACATCAAGAAAATTTGCTGGATCCCCTCCAGCCTGCTTAATAAGGTCCATGGTTGCCATTGCCAGGCCAGCTCCATTAACCATGCATCCAACATTTCCATCAAGATCCACATAGTTGAGTCCAACCTCACGAGCTTCAACCTCAACCGGATTTTCTTCGCTTAAATCTCGCAAGAGTTCAAAATCTTTATGACGAAACAGACCATTATCATCTAAAGTTACTTTGGCGTCTACTGCAATTATTCTTTCATCTGAAGTTTTTAAAACTGGATTTATTTCAAACAACGAAGCGTCGGATCCTATATAAGCTTTATACAAGGAAGTTACAAATTTAGTCATGTCCTTAAAAGCAGCTCCGGATAGACCAAGATTAAAAGCAATCTTTCGGGCTTGGAATCCTTGAATACCAAGAGAAGGATCAATTTCTTCTGTAAAAATTAATTCAGGTGTTTGATCCGCAACAGCCTCAATATCCATACCTCCCTCAGTAGAATACATTATCATATTTTTACCCGTAGCCCTATTTAATAGAACAGATATATAAAATTCACTTGGCTCCGATTCACCAGGATAATAGACATCCTCAGCTACTAAAACTTGATTAACCCTTTTACCCTCTCTTGGAGTTTGTGGCGTTATGAGTTGCATTCCTATAATTTCTTCAGAAATACGCTTTAGATCTTCAAGACTTTTAGCTAATTTAACTCCACCTCCTTTTCCTCTACCTCCAGCATGTATTTGTGCCTTAACAACATGCCATGAAGTTCCAGTAGTTTCTGTTAATTTTTTTCCAGCTGCAACCGCTTCTTCGGCTGTTTTTGCAACAATTCCTATTTGAACAGTAACGCCAAAACTAGCTAATAATTCTTTTCCTTGGTATTCGTGTAAATTCATAATTATAATATATCATGTAAAAATAGAGAAACCCCATCGGAATTTTAGCTTCTTTAACTTAAACTTTTTGTTATATGTATAACATTTTTAAAAATTTTGAGTGCGAAAACATCTTTAATTTGTTTGGTAAAATATAGGTGTTACTTTTGGCGATTATATCGGACTTATATGAAAAACGAAACCTTAATAAATATAGCAAAAGACTATAAAACTCCTGTTTACGTGTATAATGGAAACAAGATTAAGAATCAATTCCAACGTCTAAAAAATGCTTTTAATAAAGTTGATAATCTAAGTATCAAATATGCCTGTAAGGCACTTTCAAATATCTCTATACTTAGTTTAATTCGTTCTTTCGGTTCGGGATTGGACACCGTTTCAATACAAGAGGTTCATCTGGGCATAAAAGCTGGTTTTAATCCAGAAGACATAATATTTACACCTAATGGTGTTTCCTTAGAAGAAATAGAAAGCGTTGCTTCAATGGGAGTTCAAATTAATATTGATAATTTATCAACTTTAGAACAATTTGGCTCTAAACACCCAAATACCCCAGTTTGTATTCGAATAAATCCACATGTAATGGCAGGTGGAAATAGTAACATCTCAGTAGGACATATTGATTCAAAATTCGGAATCTCTATACATCAAATTCCTCACATATTGAGAATTGTTGAAAACACGCAGATGCAAATCAACGGGGTCCATATGCACACGGGAAGTGATATTTTAGATATCGAAGTTTTTTTGCATGCTGCGGAAATATTATTTGATACCGCCTTAAGATTTAAAAATTTAGAATTTATAGATTTTGGCAGTGGTTTTAAAGTCCCATATAAACCTGGCGATATAGAAACTAATATCGAAGAATTGGGAGAAAAATTAAGTCAGCGCTTTAAACTTTTTTGCAAAACTTATGGAAAAGAGCTTAAATTAACTTTTGAACCAGGGAAGTTTTTGGTTAGCGAGGCAGGTTATTTTTTAACAAAAGTAAATGCTGTAAAGCAAACTACCTCGACAGTATTCGCTCAAGTTGACTCAGGGTTTAATCATCTTATTAGACCTATGATGTATGGCTCTCATCATGAGATCGTTAACATATCTAACACCAAAGGGAAAGAACGATTTTATACAGTAGTTGGATATATCTGCGAAACGGATACTTTTGGGAGCAATAGAAAAATAGTAGAGATATCAGAGGGTGATATTTTAGCTTTCAGAAATGCTGGAGCTTATTGTTTTACAATGGCAAGTAATTACAACTCTCGTTTTCGCCCACCAGAAGTACTTTGGTATAAAGAGGAAGCTCATTTAATTAGAAAAGAAGAAACTTTTGAAGATTTGACTCAAAATCAAATTTTAATTGAATTCAATGAAACTGCAGTGGTCAATTAATTTTGTCTAATCTGTCTATTGTTTTGTTATATCTTTCAATAAATTCTTGAACGACTTCTGCTGCAGGTTTTATTGAATTAATTTGTGCCGCTACTTGCCCAATTTCTAATTCACCTTCAGAAAGGTCACCTTCAAACATACCTTTTTTAGCTCGACCTCTTCCTAAC
>Ga0208277_1002417_pt1 | contig 10586 bp, 9 predicted proteins | sample ETNtaG_5_FD_185782 | JGI IMG/M metagenome (GOLD analysis project Ga0208277, IMG submission 185782) | Marine microbial and viral communities from oxygen minimum zone, Eastern Pacific Ocean - ETNP201406SV205 (SPAdes) (version 2) | ecosystem: Environmental > Aquatic > Marine > Oceanic ...
GGAATTGCTCTATCTATTTCTTGAGCCATTCTTAATGAATCTGCTAAAAGTTTAAGATTTTTTTCTGTATCTTTAACTACTGGAACAATTTTTTCTTCTTCAGTCTCTTCATCAACAATAGTGATCATTTTCTTTTGGCCTGATATTAAAACTTCTGCAGCCCAATAAGGATTTTGATTCAACAAGAGTAATTGAGCTAGTGCTTTATATTCAGATTCTTTATCTAAGAAATCTTTTGCATGAGCTGCCTTTAAGGTAATCATATAGTCCCTTTCCCTTCCAAGCTGACCATAAACACCACCAAGCTGGATGAAGTATAATTTTTTAGGATAAAGATTTACTAAAATTTCATATATTGGGAGTTGTCTTCTAAGAGATTCTTTTTCACCGATTTCATTCTTCATTTCACTTATATTGGCTGCCATAATTACATACCAATTTTCTCTTGGTTTGTATCCTTCTTCTTCTGCCAATTTAATAGCTGTCTCTATTGAAGATAATGATTTTTTATAATCTTCTAATGAAAAATATGCTTGCCCAAGCAGAGCATATGATTGAGCAGTTACTTTTTCGATCTCTTTTTGCCACTGAAGAACATATTGAATCCCTCTTTCATAATCTTCTTGCACCATATAGAGTTGGCCTAAAGATAAAAGAGCTCCTGTCCTTAATGGTATTGTTACTTCAGGCTCAGCAATTAATTTTCGATATGCATCCATTGCTTGTGCATATTTTTCGCTACTAAAATATACATATGCCCAAGCGTTCCACATAACTGATCGGTCATAACTCTTTAATTCATCTTTATCATCTCTTAATTCACTTAATATTCTAGTTACAGTCTCCATGTCTGGTGCTGGCTCGCCCTTTTCGTCAACCACTTCAAGCGCTTCATATACTTTAGCCATTTTTTTAGCTGTAGATGCTTGAAGTGCTCTTGCTTTTTTATATTTAACTGGTTGTTTTTTTAAAGCTTCATCTTCTTGAGCACTAATGTGCAAAGAAGAAAAAGAAAAACTAATTGCAAGTATTGAAAAAAGGAAAAATGAAATTTGTTTTCTCATAATATTAAATTAAGCCTCATCAAGAATATATGTAAACCTATGCAATACATCATCTACTCGAACTGCCTTACCATCAACGATTTTAGGTTTATATTTTAATTTTAATGCTGCTCTTGCTGACGCGCTATTAAACATAGAGCATGGTCTAAATTCAACAGCAGGGTCTTCAGGGCTCTTGCTCGAACAATATCCTTCAACTGGCACTGCATTTTCGACACTACCTGTCTCAGTGATTGTAAATGAAACTAATGCATAACCCATTGTTCCTCTCTCTTGAGCTCTTCTAGGATAAATAGGAACAACTTTAAATAATGGGATATATTCTCCGTCTCTAAAAAATGATCCACCTGCTTTAAAGTTTGGTTTTGGCTTTGCAACACTAACATCCAAACCTGTAAGTGGTTGAAGATCAAGTTCTGGTTGGGCGATATCTTCTGGTTGCTCATCTGGCTTATCTGGTTTATCAAGCTCGCTCATAAAAGTATCAATCTCTCTATCTGGCATAACAATATCTGTAAGTTTTACCGAAGTATCTTCTTTAATACCGCTATCTCCTAAAGCAATTAAAATGACCATAACAAAAAATAATGCGACAGTTATAAGAGAAGAGAACCCTATTCCAGCTGCATATTTATTTGCATTAAAAGCCTTAACATACATTTCATGTATTGGCTTTGTAACAGAATTTAGTGCAGAAAGAACTTGATCCATAATTTATTTTGGTTCTGATGCTAATGAAATTGCGTTTACGCCTGCCTCTCTAGCACCGTCCATGACCTTTATTATTGTATCTGCAATTGCTTGTTCATCAGCTTGGATTACTACTGATCCTTGAGGGTTATCAGCAAGCATTTTCACAACGTTTGCTTTTACCTGTCTAACATCAATTCTTCTTCCATCCATCCAAACCTCATCATTGGCACCAATTGCTATTAATATAGCAGCATTCTCTTGTGTTTCTGCTGTATCAGAATCTGGTCTATTAATCTCAAGGCCTGGTTCTTTTATAAAATTTGCAGTAACAATAAAGAAAATAAGCATGATGAAAACAACATCAAGCATAGGAGTTAAATTAATTTCACTTTCTTCGTCTTTTACCGCTGTAGTTATTGCATTTCTTCTCATTTAAATCTCCTAAAGTTCTCTTTTAATTAATTCATTTAAATCATTGGTATGTCTTTCTGATGCGCTATTTAAATATATACTCGCAAATACTCCAGAAAGAGCAACAACCATTCCCGCCATAGTTGGTAAAGTAGCCTTTGAAACCCCTCCTGCCATTGCTCTAGCATCGCCGCCGCCATTAAATGCCATTACTTGGAATACTTCTATCATTCCTGTGACTGTGCCTAACAAGCCAAATAATGGAGCAAGCACCACACAAGTCTGTATTATTGATAAATTTTTACTAATCTCTACTTTTGCTTGAGAAATCATCTTTTCACGAATTTGTAGTGCGTGCCATGAAGTTTTATCTTTTCTGTTTTTCCATTTACTGGATAGATCTTGAATATAAAAATCATGGCTATGAGAGAAATACCAAATTCTTTCAAAAATTAAAGCCCACATAAAGAAAACCAAGATTGCAATTAGCCATAAAACAGTGCCCCCCGCTTCCATAAAATCTCTTATGGATGAAAAAGCTTCTGTAATAGCAAAAAACATAACTAATTACTATTTGGTTTCTGCACGTTCTGCAAGAATTCCTGTACTCTGCTCTTCTAAAACACTAATAATTCCTTTAGCAGAAGATGCTGCAAAAGAATGTAATAGAGTTGTTGGAATTGCAACTAAGAGACCTAAAACAGTTGTAACAAGAGCTTGTGAAATACCACCAGCCATTAATTTAGGGTCTCCAGTACCATATAAAGTAATCATCTGGAAAGTAACAATCATACCAGTAACTGTTCCAAGCAAACCAGCTAGAGGCGCTACGACTGATATTATTCTAACAGCACCAATACCCCTCTCAATTTCAGGCCTTTCAGCCATAATTGCTTCAGCAAGTTTTAACTCTAATGTATCAATGTCCTTCTTAAAGTTATCTTCTCCAACTTTAAGAACTCTCCCTAGTGGATTTCTTACATCAACAGCTTTAGATTTTGATTGCTTTTTAACTGCCAAGCTTAATATATATAAACTGTATAGCTTCCAAAAAGCTAACCCAATACCAATCAAACCAACAAATATGATCGCATATCCAACCTCTCTACCTTGTTGAGCTCTTTCAAGTAGTGATGGAGTTTGAATTAAATTTGCTAAAAGACTTCCGCCTTGCGGCCCTGTTGGGTCTACTCCAAACTTTACTAGCTCGCCTGCATCAGCATTGCCAACTTTTTTAGCAGTCTTCGTATATCTACCTTCAGGCTGTCTAGGTAAAAATGCATAATCGCCTGTTGATGAAATATATTCTAGATATTTGCCATCACAAACAGCATTAAATAGCCCTACTCTAGTTACATTACATGTAGACGACTCTCCATTAGGATCAATTACATTTGTATCAAATGATACTACTTGACCACTTGCTATCATTTCTCTTTGGAGCTCAAACCACAAACCTTCAATTTCTCTTATAGTTGGAAGCTCTGTTGTTTCAGACATTTTCCCAGTTAGATCATTTAAAAAAGCAACCCTTTCAACACCGTACTGCGGGCCTGTTAATGAGCCTGAAAATTGAACAGCAGCCTCACCAGCAGAACTTTGTAAATGACCAAAAAGCTCTACCAATGAACCAAGTTCCTTTTGATAAGCTTCTTCTTTTACTACTAGTATTGCTTCGTTCTTTTTATACTCAGCCTCTAACTGATCTGCAATTTTTTCTTGTCGAGCTAATTCTCTTTTTTCAGCTGCAAGAATTGCGGCTTGTTTATTTTTGTCTGCCATAAATTTGGCTTCTCTATCTGAATTAGCAGTTTGTTCTTTTGTCTTTCCCTCTTTTACAAGCATTAAAAGAGCTTCAACTGTTGAAACTTCATTTGCTTCTTCTTCAGAGTCTTGCGCAAATACAAAAGTATTAAATGAAAGCACAAGAACAAATAATATTGATAAAAACTTATTCATTATACTTCTCCTTTAATAACTGGCATTAGTAGCATATCAACTGGAGCTAACTTCTTAGCCATTCTTATGCCATCTCTAATTGGTTTTCTATAACTTCCTGGAAGCTCAACCCACTCACCAACTTCGTTATCCCATCTTCCGCTAGTTCTTTCATCTTTTGTTTGATAGAACATACCTATTCTTCCGATAACTAGTATATTTACAACAGTACCATCAGCTAATTTATCTTCATAGGTGTCTATTTTTCTTCCGTACTCGGCTTCGATGTTATAAGCCTCTAATACTTGTCTTACTTGCTCAGAAGCAGTTACTTTAGGTTTTGACATTGAAGATCTAACAAGATCAACTCTAGCTCTTCTCTCCTCAGCTCTAAAAGGAGTATCTAATTTAATAAATGTTTCTAAGCTATCGAGCATTTTCCCTGCTAAAGGAGGTATTTGTCTTTGCATGACAACAACTTGTACTAGCTGTTCATCAAGCTTGTCCATCAAATCAAGCTGAGCTTGGATTTGTATTCTTTTCTGTGCGTTATAAAGTTTTAAGCCTTCGACTTGTTTTGAAACAACTTTATATTCATTTACTATCTTATCTGTTTGTCTTTCTGTTTGATCTATCTTATCTTGCGATGTTGCAGAAAGTTTTTGATTGTCTCTACCAACCTCTAAAACACTCTCCATATTAACCTCAACAACTTCATTCGCTAATGAAATAACGCTGAAACCAATAAGAACAGATAAAGATATATTCTTTATAAATTTATACATCATTTTCTCCCTTTCCCTAAAGTCAGATAATATTAACAGGCTATTTAAAATAAATAAATTATTTATTTATAGCTTGTTTAATCTAAAATTGCTTATAAAGCAACCTATATTATATAACTTTTATGAATATAGCTTAAATTTAGGCTTTCTGCTCTAAAATTTTGGGATAATTCTTGGAGTTTTGTCTTTATAATCCTTATATTCTTCAAGATGCCCCCATTTTTTATTTCCCATATCTTCAAGCATTCTTACTCCACTAATGTGAACCAAAAGAATATATGTAAAAACAGGAGATATTAATGTTAAATACTGTGCTCCACTTAAAGATGGCAATGCAATTAAAGCTATGCCGGCCCAAAGCATAATTTCTCCAAAATAGTTAGGATGTCTTGATTTTGCCCATAAACCAGTGGTGATGAATTTATCTTTATTTTCTTCATGAGATCTGAAGGTATTTTTTTGACTATCTGCAATAATCTCAATACTAAAACCTATTAAAAATAATACAAACCCTATATAGAAGAATACGTTTGTAATCACGCCGATTTCGCTTGAAATTGCAGTTAAAGCGCACATAGAACAAATAGAAACCCAAAACCCTTGGAGTGTCCAAGTCATAAAGAATTGAGAGGCGGATGGCTTTATTTTTCTAAACCTTTTATCTTCTCCAGCTTTATGAATTCTTAAAAATAAAAAACTTCCTAGTCGAACTGCCCAGATTGAAATTAATAATGCCAATATAAGATTTCCAATCTTTAGCTCTCCAGCTGGGTAAGAAAGCATATATGTAAACCAAACAACTGATAAATAAGTTAATGTGCCAGTTAAGTCATAAAACTTTTCAGTTTGAAAGGTATACGCAGGAATATAAGCAACCCATTGGATTAAAAATGCCAATATAACGGCATTTAAAACTATATAACTTCCAGTTAAATAAGCTATTCCAGTCCCAATAAAAAATACAATTATTGATATTAATAAATTAACATACCACTTCATAATTAATCCCACCCACAAGTTCTTTCTTTATTTTGATCATCAAGCCAATCTTTTAGTGGTGCATAATAATTTAATATTGATTTACCGCTAAGTTTTCTGGACCCTGTTAAATTTTCAAAAGTATCTTGCCATGGCTGACTCTCGCCCAATGCCATGGTTGATATTATTTTATCTCCAGCAATTTTGCTTCCATAAATAGAGCATTCATGAAGTGGGCCATCAAACCCCATTTCTTTGCATAAAGCTTCATGAAATTGATATTGCATTATCCTTGCTAAGTAATATCTTGTATAAGGGGTATTTCCTGGAATATGATATTTTGCCCCTGGATCAAAGTATTCATCAGACCTTTCTTCGCTTGTACTAATCCCCTGATATTGCTCTCTTAAGTCCCACCATGATGAATTTAAATTGTTCTCATCTATTTCACCATTGAATACCCCAGACCTCCACTTATCTAACATTAATGCCCAAGGGATAACAACAACCCCTTCTAAAGCTTGTTTCATTAATAAGCCTATCGGGTCTTCTTTTGCAACAGATGCTTCATCCTCGGATATAAAGCCAATATTCATAAGATAATCTGGTGTAATGGATAAAGTTAAAAGATCTCCAAATGCTTCATGAAAACCATCATTAGCCCCTCCTTGAAAAAGATAAGGTAAATGGTTGTATGCTTGATAATAAAATATATGGCCTAGCTCATGATGGATTGTTATGAAGTCCTCTTCATTTTTTTGTATACACATTTTAATCCTAAGGTCATTGTTAGCAGGATCTAAATTCCATGCAGATGCATGACACACTACCGACCTGTCACTAGGCTTAACAAACAATGATCTCTCCCAAAAGGTATCTGGTAGAGGCTCGAATCCTATAGATAAAAAGAAATCTTCAGCATATTCAACCATTTCAATCTCATTTAATGATTTTTCTTCAATTATCCTAGTAACATTTACAGAATTTGATTTTGAGCCTTCTGTATAAATTATGTCATATATATTTGACCAGGTTTGACCCCACATATTTCCCAAAAGATGCACCGGCAATGCTCCTGAATTTGAAACAACATCATCTCCATAATAATCATTTAATTTAGCTCTAGCGTGGCAATGCAAAGCATCATAAAGTGGCTTAACTTCCTCCCACACTCTATCAGTCTCATTGAGAAATTCGTCTGCAGGCATATCATATTTACTAAACCATAAATCGCTTAACCCCTCATAACCCAAGTCTTTTGATCCTTGATTTCCAATTTCTACCATACGCATATACATTGGTTTCATGGGTTTACCAATTTCATGCCATCCCTTCCATGCACTTAGTAGTTTTTCTGGATTTCTTGATTTATCAATAATTGCCTCAAAGGCCTCTAAATCAAAACAACTACCATCTTCATAGCAATATTCACCATTTCCATACATGGCTTCTAGACTGGTAGTTATTTTTGATAGTTCTTTTGCTAAATTGCTATCAAATGGAGGTGGCATTACAAAAGAACTTTTTAGAATATTTAACATTCTCTTCTTGTCGGGTGTGGTATCAACATTATTAAAATCAGATGCTCTTCTAGATGTTTCTAAAGATTTAAGTGTATATCTAGTTCCATAATCAGCTATAACTTTTTGTGAATCATACGTAATAAAGTTTGAACTTATCCAGGAAGCAGAATTTATAATCGGGCCTTCTTCTTTATATTCTTGTTCAACTTCTAACAAAAATTTATCCAAATCTTCACTTGTATTACTTTTTTCGCTACCAGGCGCACAAGAAGTTACAATTAGAGTTATGAATATGATACTTAAAAAATTTTTCATTTTTTGTTCCCCCGCCATTAAAATAACATAAAAGTGAGTATGTTATGAAGATTTCAACCAATCAATTTAAAAATGGAACTAAGCTAATAATTGATAATGCCCCATGCACAATAGTAGAGCATGAATTTCATAAGCCAGGCAAAGGACAGGCGGTTATGAGAATTAAATATAAAAACCTTTTAACAGGCAATACTAATGATAAAACCTTTAAATCAGGTGAGAGTGTCGAGTCTGCTGATGTTAATCATAAGGAAATGGAATTTCTATACCATGATAAAGAATCTTGGCATTTCATGGATAAGGATACCTATGAACAAATAGAAATAAGCACTTCACAAATGGGAGATGCAACAAAATGGCTTACAGGACAAGAAATATGTGAGGTTATTCTATGGAATAATCAGCCAATACTTGTCAGCCCGCCTGCAATAGTTGAATTAAAAATTATTAAATCCGAACCTGGTGTTAAAGGAGATACAGTTTCTGGAGCTACTAAAAATGCAACACTTGAAACTGGTATAGATGTTCAAGTGCCATTATTTGTAAATGAAAATGAAATTATTAAAGTCGATACTAGAGATATTACTTATGTGGGGAGAGCAAAATCTTGATAAATATAGTTGATAAGGCAATCAAATCATTTTTATTATCAATCAATGGAGTTGATGAAAACACTATATCAATAATTAATAAAAAATATTCTACTGCCATATCTGATGATCTAAAAAATGGCCACCTGACTACTAATGTATGTATGGTTGCTGCAAGCATATTGAATCTTAATCCAAAAGAGTTAGCCAAAGACTTAGAAGCAAAACTTAACAAATTAAATAAATTTCAGGAAATTAAAGTAGCTGGACCTGGGTTTATAAATATCTCTCTTCATAGAAAAGATTTCGTTTCAATTTTAGATGAAATAAATAACAACAAAGAGAAATTTGGTGAATCTAACTTAGGGAATGGAAACAAAATACAAATTGAATTTGTATCTGCCAACCCTACTGGACCTTTGCATGTTGGTCATGGACGAGGAGCTGCATATGGTGACGCATTAGCAAGAATCCTAACAAAGACAGGATCTATAGTAGAAAAAGAATATTATATTAATGACGCTGGAAGACAGATTGATATTTTGACAGCTAGTGTAATTACTAAACTAATTCAAAAAGATCTTGGCAATTTTTCACCTCAAAATACATATAAAGGAAAATATATAGAAGAAATTGGTATTGCTTTCAGTAAAGAAAAAGTTGTTACTTTTAAAGAACCAAAATTAATAATTAATAATCTTCCGGGGGATGCTGAAGAAGAAATTGATCAGCTAATATCTAATCTAAAAGAAGTAGATAATAAAATCTGGAATGAGGTTAAGGATTTCTCTCTTAAAAATATTCTAAATCTAATTAAACAAGATCTGGAAAGCTTTAATGTAAATTTTGATAACTGGTTTCAAGAATCTTCTCTAGGTGATTTAGAGGATCCAAATTCACAGATTTCTACTTTAATAAATAAACTAAAAGAAGATAGTAAGGCATATAAGAAAGATGGTGCTCTTTGGCTAAATACTGATGTAAGTGGCGACGATAAGCATAGAGTATTAATTAGAGATAATGGAAAAGCTACCTATTTTGCATCTGATGTTGCATATCATAAAAATAAAGTTGATAGAAAGTTTGATACATTAATTAACATCTGGGGCGCTGATCATCATGGTTACATAAAGAGAATTGAAGCCTCGATAGAGGCGCTAGGATCAAAAAAAGAAAAGTTAGTTGTTAAGTTGGTGCAATTTGCAAATTTATTTAAAGATGGCAAAAAGGTAAAAATGTCTACAAGGTCAGGTGAATTTTTTACATTAAAAGATCTGGTCAAAGATATTGGAGCTGATGCAGCGAGATTCTATTATTTATCAAAACAAGCTGACCAGCATTTAGATTTTGATATCGACCTAGCAAAATCAGATAGCAAGGAAAACATTTTTTATTACATTCAATATGCGCATGCAAGAATTTTTTCATTAGAGCAAAAATTTAATGAGAGCAATCAAGGTAAAAAGATTAGTTCTGTAACCGAAGAAAGTATTTCATATGATAAATACGATAAATTGATTCATGAAATATCAAAATATCCAAATGTTGTTAGAAAGTCTGCGAAAACACTTCAGCCACATTTAATTATTTTTTATCTGAGAGATTTATCTCAACTATTTCATAGCTACTATAACGACAATCATGTGCTCTCCGAATCAGAAGAAAATATGAAATCAATTATCTTTTGTTTATCTGCGGTTAGGCAAACTATTGCAAATGGACTAACTCTATTAGGCATCAGCCCAATGCAAAAAATGTAATGAGATGAAAGATTTTGCAAATAGAAACAATAAAAAAAATAGCAAGGTTAAAAATAAGCGTGTATTTAGATCAAAAAAGCCAAACGCTCAAACCATTTCAAGCAATACAATTATATTCTTATTAATTATCTGTTTTGGTCTGGGCTCAATTTCCTTCTTATATTTTAAAACTGATGTAATCTCAATCAAAACCGAGGATTCAATAAATTCAATAACAATTGATTTCCCAACATCATTAATAGAAGACTCTATTTTAATAGAATCAAATAAGAATGTTTCTATGCTGGAATGTGAATATTTTGTTCAAATAGGCGCCTATGGAAATAAAAAGTATGCGCTGGAAGCAAAAAGTATGCTTCAAGCAGAAATCCAAACAATTTCAATTAATGAAGTTTATAGCACCCTTCAATCAGGTAGATTACTTCATAGCGTGATCTCTGGTCCATATGAAAATAAGTCTTCAGCAAATAATGCAAAAGAAAAAATTACAAAAACAGGTTTTGATCCTCGGCTTAGGACGCTATGCAAA
>Ga0208277_1002418_pt1 | contig 10584 bp, 10 predicted proteins | sample ETNtaG_5_FD_185782 | JGI IMG/M metagenome (GOLD analysis project Ga0208277, IMG submission 185782) | Marine microbial and viral communities from oxygen minimum zone, Eastern Pacific Ocean - ETNP201406SV205 (SPAdes) (version 2) | ecosystem: Environmental > Aquatic > Marine > Oceanic ...
ATTAGCACCAGAAGAAGTGGTACGCTTTTGGACTTCATGGTTATACTCATGGATGAAGATTAATTGGTTTATTGGAATGCAATCAATGCAAACCTTTCAATAAAAGAAACCCCGAAGAAGGCCATGAACAAAATTTGGGCTCTCCTCGTGATATCGCTTCTCTTCTCACCGATGGCAGGATGTACTTCTGATGATGAAGATGAAACTGTAATGTTCCCAGTCTTTTCAGCCGTTGCTGATAATGATGAAGTATATGACAACTCAAGAATGGATGGGAGTCCATTCATCGTTATCTTCTCTGCTGAATGGTGCAATAACCCATGTTACACAAGTATGCATTCAATTTGGGAGACTATCCCCGAGCTCCCGGTCTTGGTGATGTCCACTGATCCTGCCGAAAATGCTAGTGGCATCACATTATCTGAGTGGCATGACTCTGCAGATGCATTTGATGATGATGATGATAACACTGGCGTATCGCTTACAAGTTATGCATTCATGAAAGGTCATGAACCTGGAGAAAAGCTTGGCATCACTGCACCCGGCACTGTTATGTTCGTCAACTCGGTTGGAGAAGTAACAAAAACGCACGTCGGTATACTCGATGATTCAACTGAAATCCAAAAGTTCTGGGATGAGGCAAGCGGTACTGCTTGAGGCTGGGATTAACATGGTCTTTACACACGACATGTCACAATGGCTCGGATTTTCTATTGACGAGGATTGGCTCGAAGAAAACATCTCCTGGAGAGATTTCGGAACAGGTGTACGTTTAGGTAAACTCAAGCGAGAAGAAAAGACTTCACTTGTTCTCTATGAAGCAGACTCTGAAGTCACAGTTGATGCGTTCATGCCACATATGCATCCAGGTGGTGAAGCATACGTTGTCCTCAAAGGAGAAGTCTGGGATGAGGATGGAACCTATCCAACAGGGTCGATCGTTTGGATGGATCCAGAATCAACACATACTCCAAAAACAAAAGGGAAAACTCTCATTCTCGTATTGTGGCCACAAGGCGTCAAATCAGTTTGATTTCTCTTCCAGATCATACTCGCCACTGATGAGCATTCCATCGAACAGAAACGGTCCTGCTGGAACGACTGCTGCGATGAATCCATGAAACAGAGCGGTCATGTTCCAGTGTCTTCCAACACCATAGAAGAGTGCTCCGAGAAAGGCTAAGAACAGAAATCCATGGATTTGTCCGACAAGAGATACAAGCGATGGATCTCCTCCAATATACTTCACTGGCATTGCAACTGCAAAGAGAATCAACGCAGAAAATCCTTCGATATAACTCAGAAATGAGACAATTTGTTTCATGAAGACGCCTCCACCATAGGCCGGCTTGAACCACAAGACGGGCACTGCTGTTCATCACTGTCCCCATAATCATACTTACAAGCAGGACAGGTTGCAGAGAGGACAAGATCACCAATTGTCGAATACGATTCTCCTTGTAGGGTAAGCATTCCACTCTCAGCAAGTGCAACAGAATAGCGGCCAGAGCCTCCAATTCGAACAAGCAAATCAGGAGGAAGTGTCACAGTTCCTAAGTCATCTATGAGGAGTTCTCGACCTTCAGTCAAATCTTCAACATCGATTTCAGCTCCATGTTCTGCAACGAATCGACCATCCCGAAGTTCAAGACTTCTGTTAGCAAATGCAGCGACTTCCTTTGAATGTGTTACAATAAGGAAAGAGACGCCCTCAGTTTCATTCAATTCCTTGAAGATATCAAGAACTGCTCGACCAGTAACAGGATCCAATGCACCTGTCGGTTCATCCGCCAAGATAAGTCGTGGATTTGTAATCAGAGCACGTGCAATTGCAACACGTTGTTGCTCACCACCGCTGAGCATTTTTGGTAATGCTCTCGCTCTATGAGGCATGCTCAACCGTTCAAGCATTTCATCTGCTCTTTTCAGTGCTTCTTTCGAACGAACACCTTGATTTCGTAATGGTTCGGCAACATTGTCTCTTGCATTGAGATGAGGCAATAAGTTCCCTTCTTGGAAAATGAAGGAGACTGTTTTTTGACGCAATCGTACCAGCTCTTTTCCTTTCAGTCGAGTCATGTTGTTTCCATCAAGCGTTACTGAACCTGCACTTGGTTTCATCAATCCTCCAAGACATTTCAGAAGCGTTGATTTCCCAGACCCAGAAGGTCCTACAACAGCAACTGCTTCACCTTCGTTCATATTGATATACAAACCACGTAATGCTACGACGTTTCCATCTTCAGCTTTGGATTCGTACACGTGATACAGGCCATCTGCTTCGAGAATGCTTTTCTTTGTAATATCCGACATACTTCACTCCCCCTTGAGAACACTTGCAAGATCAGCGCTAAGTGCTCGACGTGTTGTTACGACCAATGCAAGAACGACCGCTACGAAAACAGAGAACGTTACTAAACCGAGTTGAACCCATGGATAGACCAACTCACGTTCAATCACCGTGGACGTTCCACCAAATATCTGGAAGATGAATCCAAAGACGTCGAAGAATCCGTTAAAGGAGAAAGCGACACCAATTCCGAGGATGATTCCGAGCAACATCGAAACGAGAACAATCGACAGAATCTCAAACAGAACAAGTCGAATAATCTGATTTGGACTCGCTCCAATCGCTTGGAGAATCGCCAACTCTTTTTGACGTTGCGTGAGTACCAACGACAAGAAAACGAAGGCTGAGGCTACAGCTGCAATACTCGCTACAACGAATTGTAATGAGAGAAGCCCAGGTGTTCCAAAGATCAAACCACCATCTCGCTCAACGGCTTCGTGAGCTGTTTTCCAATCGTTTGTGCTTGAAACTCGAGAATCTGCTTCGATAACTGATGCAAGTGCTTTCAACTCATCTCCACTGATATCTGGGAGGTGGAAAATCCATGTTGTCGAATTGTGTCGATCCGCCTTTTCGTCTCCAACAAATGCTCTCCAAGATTCTTCGGAAATGATGAGAGAGGACGCCATGCTGGCACTCGGAACACCCGGAATGTAGGTGTGTACGCCCAAGTATCTCAACTCACTTTGAGTCGATGTGATTACGAAATCAGCTTGCTCCATTAAGAACGGTCGAAGCAATTCAGGGAATTGAGTAAATCGAGTACAATTAGCATCAGGTGCTGTTTCTCCATTAGGACATGTCATTCCGTCTGTGTCTCCAGCTACGTTGAAATCGTAAAGACCAATTTTCTCCGTAACATTAGCAAATGTTGCATTTTCAGGAAGGAAAATTATTGAGGCGGTGTCGAAGAAAATTGCATTTTCCAAATTCGCACCAGAAAAGTTTGTACCCGAAATATCGGTGTCAATAAAGAGCGATTCGCTTAAATTTACACCTGATAAATTTGCACCGCTTAGGTCTGTATTCATGAAATTAGTTCGTCCAAAGTCTCGATTCGTGAGATCTTCATTGGATAAATCAATACCACTTAGGTCAGTTTCCATCATCAATGAGTAAGCGAAGAGAATGGATATTCGCTCTTCTAGTGAAGCATTCGTCTCAACAGGGATGAGATCAATGTTGGTGAAATTGATAACCTCAGAGCGTGAATCACTGGCGGATAAAACAATGTCTGCTGCATCATTACTTCGCCGGCCTGAGCCCCATAAATCAAGAGCGTATGCTGCATCTTCACCTGCTGAGAAAGTGAGGCCATCATAGATAGATGGGTCTGAATCTTCACCGGGAATTGCTTGTTCATTCCAACGTAATACTTCATCACTGTTGTTCATGAGAACATAGGTAAGGTATGTATCACCGCCTGCTGTAGGGCTAAGCAGAATTTGTGGAACCGTCGTTGCAACAATCTCTCCATCAGGATAATATTCGCTAAGTACTGCTTCAACTTGAGATTGATTTCGAGGACCATCCATCACCATTTGTAATTCAGAACCTACGTTCGCATCAGCAGTTCTCTCATCGACGAGTGTTCCCGTGTAGCCTTGAACTGCTGCTAATGTTACAATGGAGAGCGTCAGAAGCATAATGACCGAGAGTCTATTGATGGATTCCGAGGAACCTGATCCTTTCAATCCACGCTTCACATCCTTTAACAACGCAGTCTTTCCGAAGATAAACTGCATGATGTAAGGGCCTTTGGCACCGAGCCAAGCGAGAAGAAGAGCGCCACCAATCCAGAGGAAGAACGGCCCAAAGATTCCGAATAATCCTTCGAGGAAGAAATTCGAATACAACCCGTCTTCGCTACCGTTTTGCTCAAGAGCAGTGTCTGTAAAGGAGAGCATACCAATGGCAAACATTGTCCAATGCAGCCAACGTCGAGGAGGGCGCTTCTTGGAAATTGTGCGGACGCCTTCATCGATTTCCATTTCAATGAATTCACGTGTGCGGCTACGTCCGAAGAGCAATGCCACACCCAACGTTGCAAATGCTGTGAAGAGTGTTGCTCCGAAGGACAAAGCTGGATTTACTGTAGTTGTCAATTCTGAGAACACCAAGAATCCTACCGCAGAGAGGACAATCGGTACTGCGATCATTGCAAGCAAGTAACCAACAACCCAACCTGCGAACGCAATCACGGATAATTCGAGTAAGACCATGCCACTTAGCCGTTGAGTGTCAGCACCTATGACTCTCTGGATGCTGATTTCTCGCCTTCGTTGTTCAAGACTCAGGACTAATCCGTAGATCAATACTGCAATGGAGAGTACAACGATTGGAATCATGATGATGTAGTCAAAGGCTTGAATCAGTCCAAGGAAGATTTGCAGGAACGTGATTGTTCCACTCACGATATCGAAGTAAAATACCTCCACTGTACCATTTGCGTATTCTTTATCACCAACTCTCATGCCAAGGTCTTCAAGCCATTCAGCTGCTTCTGTTGTCGATGAAGATGGGATGAGGGAACGATTCACTGTCATTGAAAGATAGATATGATCGTTGTCGATGAGCAAGCGTTGTTGATCTTCAGATAGCGTCGTAAGAGAAGCGAATATAGGATTGGGAGGGAGTGTTGGGTTTCCGAAGTCCCATGGATCGTAAACACCTAAGATTGTTAGATTTTCGACTCTAAATTCTTCACGGCAATACGTTTGTCCATTCCTCTCGCTGGTGATTTCACCTGCGCAGTTTTCTGAAGTGATTGAATCTGAACCGATTTCGGATGTTTGCGTGACATAGACAAAGGAAAGTGAATCAATTCTATCTCCAACACTTGCTCTTGCGTCTGAAACAATGTTCGATGGTAGAATCAATCCTCGTTGATCTTCCATCGCTTCTGGCGAAGGCCACTCACCAAGCCCATCGATGATGTTCGCACCAAACCGATCGGCTAATTCACCATCGAAGGCACCTGGACCCATGAATCGAATTCCACGCATTTCGGAGATTGGAGGACCTGCATCTTCAAGTTCAGGATAATTGAAGGCCATATCCTTCCATAATGGATTCGAATTTGCTTCCATCGAACGCATTTCAAGAGGCTGCGCTACAATGAAATCTTCATTGAAGAAACCACCGCCATGAATTCCTTGCCGACCTAACGTCAAGGCACAGTCAGTGAATTCCACAAAGTCTGAAACAAGTTCATCACAAACTTCCATCATCACAGTGGAATTATTCGTCCAACCCTCAGTTCCTTCTGCAGGTTTACGATCGAATTCGATTTTAGCATCAACAGGTTCACCTTCTAGCGAAGTGGCGAGGAAAATTTGGCTCAGGCCAACACCATAGGAAAGTACTGTGGTAATGACAAGGGACGCAAGGAAGACACCTGCAAAGACTGCAAGACCTCGTTCCTTGTTTCGCCATGAACTAACAAAGGCCATTCTGTAATTTGAGGGAAGTTCTCTGACTTTGTGAATGATTGAACCTAGACGGCCGTGTTCTTTTGGTTCAGAGATTTCGACATTCTTTTGTTCGCTTTCTTCAGACATAGAATCATTCCTCCTCGATTCCCCAAGCACTTCGTATATCACTTGCAAATGTCTTGCCTTCGCGTAAAAGCAACATTCTGTCGGCTTGTGTTGCGAGATCTGGGTCGTGTGTAACCATCAAGATCGACATAGGATTTTCTTCGTCTCTGCACAGTCTCTTGAACAATTCCATAATTTCTTTACCGCTGGCAATATCGAGGTTTCCTGTTGGTTCATCTGCAAGAAGAATAGACCTCTTTCCTGCAATCGCTCGAGCAATTGCAACACGTTGTTGTTGACCGCCTGACAACTGATCTGGAATATGGTGAGTTCGATCACCAAGTCCAACTTCGTTCAGAGCAGCAACTGCACGCTCTTCAGCTTCTTCGCTTTTGTAGCCACAGAGTTCGAGAGCCATAGCAACGTTGTCTTTTGCTGAAAGTGAAGGTACAAGATGGAAATCTTGGAAAATCCAACCAACTCCCTTTCGGCGAATGTCGACAACATCAGATGGTTTCTGCTTACCGTATTTACGGCCTTCAAGATCGATTTCTCCGCTGTCAGCAGAAAGGAGACCTCCTATGATGTTCAACAATGTAGATTTTCCACAACCTGAAGGGCCCATTAAGGCAACCATCTCGCCTTTTGTGATGCTCATATCCACGCCTTTGAGGACCTGTAACTTGTTTGAACCTGAACCAAAGCTTTTGGTTAAATCGTTAACTACCAGCATAAATTTCCCTCGAACATACAGATGATATACTCTTCTAGGGATTGCCTCTGTGTTTTTCTACATTTGTATAAATGTAGAATATTCCATTGGAAAATAACTCCGACGACTTGAAAAGAGGAAAGGTTCAGGATTCAATATGAGCGGGAAGACTGCCCTCATTACGGGAATCACGGGCCAAGACGGTTCATACCTAGCAGAATTACTTCTCGAAAAGGGATACATCGTCTATGGACTGGTGCGTAGAGTCTCTCAGCCAAGTCTAGGTCGTAACCTCATCAACCACTTGATGAGTAACGATAATTTCCATTTACTCAATGGCGATCTTGCTGACCAGAACTCGATTGATAACGCAGTTCATCAAGTGAAACCAGATGAATTCTACAACCTTGGTGCAATGTCATTCGTTCCTGAATCGTGGCGATCTCCAATGATGACTGCAGACATTACTGGTCTTGGAGCGCTTCGATGTCTTGAAGCAATTCGAAAGCATTCACCAGATTGCAGATTTTACCAAGCAGGTTCAAGCGAACAATACGGAAAGGTTCGAGAAGTTCCACAATCCGAAGAAACCCCGTTCCATCCACGTTCTCCGTACGGATGTGCAAAGGTCATGGCGTTTGAGATTACTCGAAACTATCGTGAATCATACAATATGTTTGCTTGTACTGGAATCTTATTCAACCACGAAAGCCCACGACGCGGCCTTGAATTCGTTACACGAAAAGTGACGATGATGGCTGCACGAATCAAGCATGGATTCGATGAATGCCTCTACATTGGGAACGTTGAATCGAAACGTGATTGGGGATTTGCTGGCGACTATGTTGAAATGCAATGGAAGATGCTTCAACAAGACAGGCCTGATGATTATGTCATTGCCACGGGACGAACTCACAGTATCCGTGATATGATTTCTCTCGCATTTTCACACATTGGCATGGATCTTACTTGGTCTGGCGAAGGAGCAGACACAATAGCAACAGATCATTCTGGTGTGGTCCGTGTCCGCACAAATCCGAAATTCTTCCGTCCAGCTGAAGTCGATCTCCTAATCGGAGACCCAAGTTATGCAAAGGAAAAGTTGGGTTGGGAAACCAAGACAACGTTCGAGGAACTCGTACAAATGATGGTCGAATCCGATTTGAAGATTGTTCAGGAAGCGGTTGATGGAGGCTATGCTCCACCAACACCGCCAGAATGATCAACACGCTTTCTCATCATTCGATGAAAGAGTGGTGGAACCAGCGCTATCCAGAACATTTGGTAATATCCTCCAGGTAATTGGGGCGATTCATCATGTGGCCTGAGTCGCTCGTAAGGTGTACTTGAACGAAGATGATGAGCGGCATGCAGTGTCAAATTCATCAGGGTATATTTTGACCAACGGCTTCGACTTTCCCAAGCATGAGATGCGTTAGGACGCTCATCTTCTCCACGTAGCAAACCATGGTGTTGAATGTAATTTACAAATTCAAGGAGATAGATTGCTACGAGTGCTTGACCGAGGAAAGCAACAAAGTATTCCAGCCCCCAAACAGCAAGAGATATCAACAAACTAAGTTCCAAGATTACAGATATTGTTGCATCTTTTTTACGTATCCTAAAGGCGTTTCTTAGTTGCAGAGGGATTGTTCTCAATAAGTGAACATAGATGCTTCTGCCCCAAGGAGAACTTGTTGGATCAACTTCTCTGGCCCAATGCTTGTGATGTGTGTGGTTATGTTCAACAGTGAAATGGAGGTAAAGAACGGAGAAAAGATCGAGACGAGCAAGCCACCAACTGAACGATTTAGGTTTTCTGTGGCCGAGCTCATGTGCGGCTACAACACCTGCAGCTCCAGTGGCCAGACCTGCGCATAGAATTGGGATGAGTATGGAAATGGAGCCGAGACCGTCCCACACCCGATACAGCAACGCTGCAACAATTAGTGGCACCAGCAGACCATGTAAATGGACAATAAAGTCGTGACCTTTTCCTTCGTCTTCAATATCATGAACCGTGGTAGAGCCAGCAAGTGTATCCATGAAAGGATAAATTCCGAGTAAAAGAACGATGGGGACAATCATCCACCAACCACCAATCATCAAACAGATAATTGCAGATAGAGGAGTGGCCAAGCCGATAAGATGCGGCGCCCAGTTGCTCATGTGCAAACATGAAACCTATCATTCAAGACTGTTGCCGTTGAATCAGGTACGGCGGATAGTTGATAGGATCTTATTCATCCATCCAGGAAGAAATCGAATCCCGTTACGGTATTCGAGGTTATCAATTGCGTTATCAACGTAGCTTTCTAAATATTTATCCATTATTTATTCCTCCTTAATTTCAGGGATCCCGCGGGTATCTACTGGAGCCCTGTAGTATGCAACTGCACGAGCATATCGCTCAAGGAAACTGGAGAAAATTCCACTCCTATACTGTTGTCTATCCATTGTTTGGTTTACGTAGGTCTCAAGTTCGATATCCATTGTTGTCCCTGTATAGAAGTAGGCGCCCGACCTATTCAAAGAGGAGGTGAAAAGGCCAACACAAAGGTGTAATTAAAACATTAAGTGTTTTATTAAACACCTTCTCTGTCTCGCCTTATTCCCTTGTACGCATTCATGTTGATCAGAGACTCTCCAAAATCTCGAGCATATGCACAAAGTCGGCGAATAGATTCTGAAACAGTCAACTCATGCAATGTCCATTCATGTTTTTTCGGGTTCTGGAAGAGCGTTCGCTCATTTTCCTTCAATTCATTTTGAATCATTTTTAGATTTGTTCGTGCTTCTTCAATTCGCTTAGCGTCTCTTATTCGTATGTTGATCATCAATTCTTTGAGTGAGTTCTGCCATTCGGGTAATTTGTTCAACGAGGATTGATTTTCTTTGTGAGCTAATTTATCAAAATTAACTTTCACATTCTTTCCAATAAGGACTGCATGATCCATCATGCGTTCCAGTGAACGCGCTAGATTGCCCGATTCAAGGGATTGAATTCGAGTCATGTTCAGTTTGGTTGCAATGGAATAATTGTCAACCAGCAGTCTTACTTGGCGCTCTATTAGGTGAAGGAGTGCATCAATTTCGCTTTCACGCTCATCCAAATCATCAAGAAACGTTGGATCTTCTCCTTGGAACACACTTAGAATGTCTCGTATCGAACTGGAAAGTTGCAAATACATACGATTGAGGCTTGAAGAAATCGGCATGTCTCCAGTGTTAAGTAGGCAACGTAATTCAAATTCATTCTCATCTTCCGAATACATTTCAAAGCCACGCGTGGCTCTCAAAAATCGACGGATTTGTTGTCGTAAATTTCTCTGATTCTGTAACTTATATCGCACTTTTATGATATCGGCTCCTGCAATATAGGCACCCATAAGATGGTCGAAGAGACTCTCTTGGGGAAGGTTTTCTAAATCGTAGATTATTGTTCTGACTGTCGAATTATCGAATTCAATAGGCGTCAATCGTAACGCCCCACTTGGCCTCCAATCGATCTTAATGGCGTCTCTTGTTTTCAGATGTTGCTGGATAACCCACTGTTTTGGTAAACTTAGGGTGAAGGTTCCCCCACCAGTTGATTGGATTTTGCGCAAAGAAGTATCGCCGGGGCCAGATGCCATGCTATCGAACTCGCGTCTAAATATACCTATATAGAATATATGGAGTATGGAATATATACCCTATATCGATAGAACACTATATGGAACCAATCACAGTTGTTGTAATTGCCCTAGCGTTAATTGTATGTGCCTATATGGCCTGGAATATCGGTGCGAATGATGTCGCGAATGCAATGGGAACCTCTGTTGGGTCTCGTGCATTAACACTCAAGCAAGCAGTCATTATCGCAGCGATATTCGAATTCGCTGGTGCCTTCTTCGCTGGTGATGCCGTAACTGAGACTGTTCGTAAAGGAATTTTAGAGATTCCATTTGGAGATGATGGCACTGTCGCCAAAGACATATCAC
>Ga0208277_1002421_pt1 | contig 10579 bp, 8 predicted proteins | sample ETNtaG_5_FD_185782 | JGI IMG/M metagenome (GOLD analysis project Ga0208277, IMG submission 185782) | Marine microbial and viral communities from oxygen minimum zone, Eastern Pacific Ocean - ETNP201406SV205 (SPAdes) (version 2) | ecosystem: Environmental > Aquatic > Marine > Oceanic ...
ATCATAAGCAATCTTGATAATAAATTCCCTAATTCAAAATTAATTGATATAATTGAAAAATGTTTTATTAATAGATATTCAGCCATTTTTGTTCAGAATAAGGTTGATTCTGATTTATTATTATCACTTGATATTTCACTATTAGAGCATGAAGAAAGAGTCAGTGACATATATCCGTATTTTGTTCATGCTTCAGGTTTATTAAAAATAAAAGATAGAAAAAGAAATGCTTTAGTATATAATCAAAAAATTGGAGAGAGAGAAGGTTCAGATTTTATTTCTATAGAATTGGCAGGCCTTAATGCATTGAAAAATTTATCTATAGACTTGAGTAATAAGTTTTGTAATTAAAAGCATGACATTTAAAAAATTAAAAAATCATATTCAATTATTTTTTGTAATAATACTTATGATTTTTTTTAATTCATGTAAACCTAAGCCCCAGCCTAATCCTATGCCAGTTAAAGTATTAAAAAAACCAGACTGGATTGATGGAAAGCGCAGCAATATAAATCAATGGTTCGGTGTTGGTATAAAATCATCAGAAGATTCTATAGCTTCCAAAACTAAAGCTTTATCAATTATTAGAAATCAAATTAAGAATGATATAAAGAAGACAATTTCATATGGCATGGATTCTGAAAAAGATGTAATTGATAGTATATCAAATGAAATATTGATTTCTAGATATGTTATTATAAATAATCTTATTAAAGAAATTGACTATTTTAAAGATGGCCAAGCCGAATTTTCATTACTAAGTCTAAATAAAAAAGAGTATAAAAATGAAATTCTTGAGCGATTTAGATTAGAAAATTTTTATGAGGTTTTTGATCAGATAACTGATACTCCGACTAGTGATAATTTTTCCATTTTATCAAAAAACCTTAAAAATGTAGTTAGTTTTTTAGATATTATTTTTGATAGAAATATAAGTAATGAGAATAATAATGCTAGATTGCTTTATAAGTATAGAACTAAGGTAAAAGCATATATGGATAGATTAGGATTTTATTTTTCTCCTAAACTTTTAAACACTATTCCAATTTCAAATGATAATCAAGAAGTGATAGTAGATTTAATTGATGAAGAAAGTGGTGAAAAAATCGATAGTTTTATGGTATCGATGAGTTTCGATTCTGTTAGAGATCCTGAAAATTGGATATCAAATAAAATGGAAAATAAAATTTTGATGTTGCCTGAGGCTATTGAAAACCACGGGTATATTTTTACAATAGGAGTCGATTATAATAAATTTTTTAGTGAATTACATTTAAAAATATTAAATGTAATTCCTAAAAGAAAAAAAATAACTGTTATACCAAGGAGTGTAACAATATATACTTCTGAATCTATTGTAATGCTTGGCACAGGGATTGATAATTCTAAGGTATATGATTCAATAAAAAATTGTTTTAGCCAGTCGTTCTTTTCTGAGTTTGTGAGTGATAGCTCTAAGTCTGATATTTTATTGAATTTTGAAATTTCAACCAATGGTAATATGCGTAGGACAAGTAGGAAAACACCATTTAAATCAGAGGCGTTATTTATTTTAAGTTTAAAAAATAGAAAGACAAAAAAAATAATTTTCTCACAACCAATTGCCACATCAGAAGTGACTGATTATGATTTTATTGAGCGAGCAGGCGTAAGAGCTCTACAGAATTTAGTAAAAAAAGCCAGTAATGCTGTTTGTAATTAGTTTGTTTTAAATACTATTAATTATTTTAGGGTTATTATCAATATTATAAATTCCTTCTGGGTCAATATTTCTTCGATAGTATTCAAAAGTTTTCCCAGTACCTTGCCAATTATCTATCTCATTAATGATATTGATATTGCCACTAAATTTTGAAGATACGCCAAGTTTCACATGACCGGTAATATATTGAATTCCTTTTCTTTTTTTTGCCCAATTCAGATATACTTTTTTAAGCATTTTTGCATAGCCATTGCCTTTATATTTATTTTGAATGACAAAAGCATAGGTATATATAGTATTAGATTGACCATAGTTTTTATCAAGTCTTGCCCAAGGTTCTTGATCTAATAGTTCAATTGGTAGGCCTATAATATAACCAATTATTTTATTTCGAAATCTCGCTACAAAAGGTAGTGTCCCTTCTCGATTAAAATAAATATCAATTGTATTATCCGTTAAAAGAGATCTAGGCCCATATTCTATTACTAGCGATTCAGAGATTTTTATTAGGCTTGGATAATCTTCATGTCCAATTCTATTAATGAATTCAATCTTGAATTGTCCGCTAGACGCTATGACTTTTACATCGCTTTCAGAATTATTATGAGAATTTGTATTAGACACTGACTAATGTTAAGAAACTTTATTTATGATTTACACAATTATTTAATTGTATTATATGATAAATCAGATTGATAGAGGTTTTCTAAACTAGGTATATTCCGGGTCTATGATTTCTTTTAATAATAAACTTATAGAACATGCAAATAATACTAAGTCTTTGTTATGTGTTGGACTAGATATAAACCCTGATAATCTTGAATCGAACTCATTAAGTGATTTGATTGATTATTCAAAAATCGTAATTGACTATACTAGGGATTATGCACTTGCTTATAAACCTAATTTTGCATTTTTTGAGAGGTGGGGTTCTAAAGGTTTTATGTGGTTAGAAGAGATTATCGAATATATTGGAGAAGGTCCAATTTTAATCGCTGACGCTAAAAGAGGAGATATTGGTAATACTGCTAAACAATATGCTGAAAGCGTTTTTACTCATTTTGGATTTGATTGTATAACTTTAAACCCTTATCTAGGCAGAGATAGCGTAGAACCTTTTTTATGCTATGATAGTAGAGGTGTATTTATTTTATGTAAAACTTCTAACGGATCTGGCCCAGAATTTCAAAATCAAATTATTACAAATAAAAGACCTTTATATCAGGAGGTTGCCTATTGGGCTAATGATATGAATAAAAATAATAATATTGGACTTGTTGTTGGTGCGACCTATCCTGATGAGTTGCAGATAGTAAGAGATATCGTTCCTGAGTTGCCAATATTAATTCCAGGTATTGGTGCCCAAGGAGGAGACCTTGAAAAATGTGTAAAGATATCTAATAAGTCGAGTATTGGGATTATTAATGTTTCTAGAGCGATTTCTTTTCCAAAAGACAAAAGTAAATCTGCAATTGGGTCTATTGCAGAGTCTTACATGTTAAAAATAAATAGAGCTTTAAATGAATGAGAATAAAATATTAAAAATTTTTAGAGATACAGGTGCACTTCTAGAGGGGCATTTTATTTTGACCTCAGGTAGACATAGTCCTTCTTACTTTCAGTGTGCTAAGGTTTTACAATTTCCTCAGCATTTAACTTTTTTCGCTAAATTAATAGCAGATAATTATATTGATGATAAGCCTGATGTAGTTATTTCTCCAGCTATAGGAGGGGTTGTGCTCGGTACTGAAGTCGGACGATTACTAAATGTAAAGACTATCTTTGCTGAGCGGAAAAATGGAGAAATGTGTATTCGTAGAGGATTTAATATAGAAAATAATCAAAAATTTTTAGTTGTTGAAGATGTCATTACTACAGGAGGATCAGTCTTAGAGGTAATGAGAGAAGTAAAAAAAGATGGAGGCCAGGTTTCTGGCGTAGCTGTAATGGTTGATAGAAGTAATGGGAGCGTGAGTCTTCATAATAATCAATTTTCAATTATTGCTTTGGATGCGATTAGCTATAGTGAGAATAATATTCCAGATAGTTTAATTAAGATACCAGTGCAAAAACCAGGGAGTAGAAGTAAAATATGAACAAATATAAGATAATACTGCTAGCAACTATCTTTTTATTGATAGGCTGTGGCGCAAAACAGAAAGATAAAGATAAGGAAACAGTTATGGGAAAAACAAATTTGGAACAAGATAGAGCAATTATAACAACACAGTTTGGAGATATTGAATTAGAGTTTTTTGATGATATTGCACCAAAGCATGTGGAGAGTTTTAAGTTGCATGCTAAAAATGGATATTATGATGGAACCACATTTCATAGAGTTATTCCTGGCTTTATGATTCAAGGGGGAGACCCTTTAAGTAAATCTGATGATAAGAGTCGGCATGGAACAGGCGGTAATGCAGCAAAATTTTTCGGTATAGGTTCTGAATCTGATGAGAATACCTGGGATCTTCCTGCAGAATTTAGCTCAACTCCTCATGAGAGAGGGGTCCTGTCAATGGCAAGATCACAAGATCCAAATAGCGGTGGGAGTCAATTTTTTATTTGTGTAGCTGACGCGAGATTTTTAGATAATCAGTATACGGTTTTTGGTAAGGTGACTCGTGGACTGGATGTGGTCGATCTTATCGTAAACTCTCCTAGAGATTCTAGAGACAACCCTAACGATAGGGTTGAAATGAAAGTGCGTTTAGAAGAAAAAAAGTAGATGGCTAAACATTATCTTGGCCTTGCCTTGGGAGGGGGTGGTGCCAGGGGTGCTGCGCATATTGGCGCGATACAGGTTTTGCATAAAGCAGGAATTAGACCAGATTTAATAGCTGGGACTAGCGCTGGTTCAACAATAGGTGCTATGTATGCAGCGACTTTAGACCCTTTTTGGATAGAAGAAAGATTTAGGTCTTTTATGTATGATAAATCATTTAAAATGTTTAATTCTGGTTCGCTAATGGATGGTAGGAATAAGGAAACATTCCTTAAAAAGGTCACTTCAAAAGTAAAGCAACACTATATGGTTGCTCTTGGTTTGAATAAATCATTTGTTGTTAAAAGAGAGGCTCTGGAACAAGCTATAGATTACTTGGTCCCTATTGACTCATTTAGTGACCTTAAAATTCCTTTAAAAATTTTAGCGACGAATATTCAAACTGGAGATGATTGTATTCATGAGCATGGTAATTTAAAGGATGCAGTTATACAAAGTTCTTCAATACCAGGGTTTTTTGAACCAACATACAAAGATAATATGATAATCGTAGATGGGGGGGTAACCTCGCCAATACCAGTGAGTTTATTAAAAACGTTAACTAAACTTGTTATGGCGATTGATATCACTAATTACACAGTAGAACCTATGAAAAATCCAAACTTAATTGAGATCGTACGGAGGGCTGATATTATTACATCTATGAGGTTAAAAGAAAAAATTTCAAAAGAGGCTGACATTCTTATTCGTCCTGAGGTATTAGGATTACATTGGTCTGATTTTAAGGAGTTTGATAAGTTGATTGAATGCGGGCGAGTAGCGGCTGAAAACACAGTCCAAACTATATTAAAATCACGACCTGAAAAGTCTCATATTTATTACAATTTATTTGCTAGTATAAAGTAATATTCACCCTGTCTAATGTTAAGATTATTAGTTTATAATATTATTTTTTTGTCAGGTGTAATTTGGTCTCAGATCATTAACCCTGTGTCTATTAATGCTAGGATTGATCGAGTTGCTAGAGCTGGAGAAGTAGTTGAGATAAATATTGATGCAAATATGGAAAACCAGTGGTGGATATACTCAGTCCATAAGGTTGTAGATGGTCCTTTGCCAACGAAGATTACAGTAGATGGGAGTGCCATTAAAAATATTGGCTTAGTCAATGAGCCAGAGCCACTGGAGAAGTTTGATCCGGGATTTGAGATTACATCTTTCTATCATAGCGGGAATACTAATTTCTCTATTCCTATAAAGTTAAAGAATAATTTAAAACCTGGTAATTATGATTTGGTTTTAAGTGTATTTTTCCAGGTTTGTAATGAAAGACTCTGCTATCCACCGATTACTAAATCCGATACATTGTCATTAGTAATTGAAACTGGTGACCCTAGCCCAGATAGATTGATATTAAATACTAGTGCTGATAATGATAATAATATTAATTCTATTTTAGGAATAATTATTTTAGCTATTGGAGGAGCAATTTTTAGTTGGGTGATGCCCTGTGTTTATCCAATGATTCCTATTATAATTTCATTCTTTGGTAAACTTTCAGAGGAAAAGCATATTGGTAAATCTTCTGTAGCTTTTTTCTATGGTTTAGGTATAGCTGGGACATTTATTATAATTGGTCTTGTCATTAGTCTCCTATCATGGGGTGTAAATGATGCAGCTACTCTGACTGGATATGCAAATATTGGTAACTTTATTGCTACAAATGCATGGGTAAATCTATTCCTAGGTGTCTTGTTCATTTTTTTTGCATTATGGATGTTTGGCATAGTAAATGTAAATGTTACTGGCGCTCTTTTAAATAAGACTGATAGTGCTGGCCAATCTGCTAATAATGCTTACATTGGTTCTTTGATATTAGGGATTGCATTTGCGATTACGAGCTTTAGTTGCACTGTCCCTGTAGTTGGGATGTTACTTGTTATTGCCGCAAGTGGAACTGCAGCAGGCCTTCTAACTAGTTTATTAGGTATGACTATTTATGGCTTAGTCTTTGCATTTCCTTTTGTTGTTTTATCGCTTTTCCCATCATCATTAGAAAAATTACCGAGGTCAGGAATTTGGATGGAAAAGGTAAAAGTAGTATTTGGATTTATTGAGCTAGCCGCTGCGGTTAAGTTTTTATGGGTTCCAGATCTTGAGTGGGGTTTAGGATTAATGCCTAGAAGTGTAGTGATGATACTTTTTATCGCTATTGGCATTGGTGTCATACTCTATCTAGCGGGGATTTTTTCGCCACTTCCAAATACCGCTAAAGTTAATCAAAAACAGAGCAGGGGCGTGATTGGTATCATTATTACTTTTATTATTTTAATACCAATTATATTATCTCTTAGTTCTCCTCCCACATTTCATTATAGCGGTATGCCACGGATTGTGGATGAAATTATTGAGACAATGGTCCCTCCTCCGCCAACTGATGATGAGATTGCAAAAATGGAAGGCTGGTTTATTGATGATTATGATGGGGCATTAGAAAAAGCGCGTTTAGAGGGCAAACCATTATTTATAGATTTTACGGGTGTTTATTGTGCAAATTGTAGAGTGATGGAACGTAGAATTTTTACCTTAGATAGTGTTAAAAAGCAATTTGATAAAATGGTTTTAGCTAGGCTATATGTTGATAAAAAAGACTCTCTAAGTGCTGTATTTGCGCAGATGCAATTCGAAAAATTTAAAATGGCAACGCAGCCTTATTATGCGATACTTGAGCCAAATAGTGAGGCGTCTGTTATTGATACTGGTGGTTATATTCCTAAAGGTTTTGATACTTTTTTAGCTAAAGGAGTTAAGGCTTTTAATGATTTTAATAGAATAAAATAATTTATATTTTGAAGGATAATGATATAATGACAAATAAAATAAATAAATACCTTTTAATAGTTTTATCTATTACAATATTTAATTGTGGAGGTAAAGAGGAAAAAGTAGCTAAGGATAAAGTCGCAATTGATTCAAAAGTCTTATCTAAAAAAGACATTATAGCAAAGAATATTGCAAACATTTCAAAATCTGAAAAAAATGTAAAAAGAAATGCTCCAAAAAATCGTACAGAAAAGCAAAATAGTAGGATAAAAAAAAGAACTATAAAAGAGAAAAAAGAACCGTTAGTCAATAAAGTAAAAGCTCCAAACTTTTATCTTTCAGATCTTGATGGTAACATATATGATTTATCAGCCTTTTCTGGTCAGGTTATAATGTTGAATTTTTGGGGTACTTGGTGTGGCCCATGTAGAAAAGAGATACCTGACTTTATAAAACTTTACGATAAATATAATTCTGATGGTCTTGAAATAGTTGGTGTTACTTTGCAGTCAGGCTCGGCAGAAAATATTAGACGTTTTACTACAGCAAATGGAATAAACTATCCTATCTTAACAGATGTTGAAAACTATGAGGCGCAAAAAGCATTTATCGAATATGGAAAAGTTACAGGAGTGGGCTCTCGTGGGGTACCAACTACTTATATCATTGATCGTGAAGGTTATATTGTAAAATCTTATATTGGTCCGAGGCCAGGTGCTGTTTTCTATAATGATTTTAAGCCATATTTATAAAATTTAATCCACTACTATGTATTATTCGCGTTTTCTAATAATATATTTATCATTTATTAATATTATTTTTGCTAATAATGCTGGCTACTGGCAACAAGGGGTGGATTATAAAATGAAAGTAGTATTAATTGATAGTGCTAGGCAGATTGCGTGTACTTCCAAAATAATTTATACGAATAATTCCCCTGATACTTTAGATAGAATTTATATGCACCTTTATCCTAATGCTTTTCAAGTAGGCTCAGTTAAAGATAGAGATTATCAGAATGGTTTTGGGCGGTCATCTAGAGCAAAATATTTCAAAGATGGTCTTAGTGGTTATGCTAGCAAAATAGATATCAGGGACTTTAATATTTCAAAAAAAGAGGATATGGTTCTTTTAGATTATTTAATTGATGATACTATTCTTCGTGCAAATTTAAAAGACCCTCTTTATCCTGGAGATAAGGTTCTTATAGATATACAATGGAATCATCATATAGGTGGTATGGTTGAAAGGGCTGGATATGTAAGTGGACAGTATAATATGGCACAGTGGTATCCAAAAATTGCTGTGTACGATAACAAAGGGTGGCATGCTGGACCATTTCATGCTGAGGGTGAATTTTATGGTGAATTTGGAAATTTCGACGTTAGTTTTGAGATTCCTAAAGAATTTATAATTGGAGCATCGGGGATTGTTTTGAAAGGCGATCCTGGCTGGGGTGATGTCAAGGTTGACACGACTGTAGACTTTGATGGATGGTTAAAATCATTTGAAAGTAGTTTTGTTCAGCCCGAAAAAAATAGTTTAAGAAAGGTCACATTTAGAGCAGAGAATGTTCATGATTTTGCTTGGGTTGCCTCGCCTAACTTTCTTTACGAACATGATAAATGGAATAATATTGATGTTCATGTATTATATAATCGGTCTAATGGAACAGATTGGAATAATGTTGTTAGGCGTAGATCAGTAAGGGCATTAAAGTGGCTAACAAATAAATTCGGAGAATACCCCTATCCTCAAGTTACTAATGTTGACCGAATTAAAAGTGGCGGTATGGAATATCCTATGATTGTTATGGATGGAAGTGATAGTGAGAGTCTTATACTACATGAAATAGGTCATATTTGGTTCTATGGTGTTCTCGGTAATAATGAATTGGATGAGGCGTGGCTCGATGAAGGCTTTACTACTTCGCAAACTAGGGATTATATGGTAGGTAGATACGGATCTATAGGCTTTGATATTGACTCAGATGACTGGGTTGATTCATTTCAGAGAAAGTTTTGGAAATATACAGATAAGCTGCATAGAGACCAGTGGTATTCTATTAGATTTATTACTAGTGGTTACGATGAGCCGATTAGCCGAAAGAGTTATAATTTTAAGAATGGTTCTGCTTATTATCAAAATGCCTATTCAAAACCATCTCTAATGCTCAATGAGTTAAAATATATATTGGGTGATTCGCTTTATTATAGATCAATTCAAAATTATTTTTCTGAATGGAAATTCAAGCATGTTAGTGAGGATAGATTTATTCATTCAGTTGAGAAAACTACTGGAGAGAAGTTAGACTGGTTTTTTGATGCTTGGCTTCATGATACGAGGATAATGGATTATGAAATTGATTATTGGAGTAAGAAAAAAGCTTTAGATGGATCATATGACATAGAATTAAAAATTAACAATTTGGGTCAGAGAGAGATGCCTTTACTAATTGAGACTGAATTAGAAAATGGTGATAAAAACACGCGGTGGTGGAAGAACCATATATCACAAGTTTCAGATATAATCCAATATAATGTAGCATCAAAACCAATTCGAATTACTTTAGATCCTAGAAATCAAACAGTTGATGTTGATTTTAGAAATAATTCAACTAAAATTGAAACTCAAACTGTATTTAACTGGCCTTCAATGAACTATAATCCTCGAGATAGTTTTGTTTTAAAGTGGCTTCCATTGCTTCATTATAATGCGGCTGATCAGTACCTTCCTGGTATTGAGTTTGAGAGGTCATATGGTCCATGGGAAATAAAAAAAATTAGAATCAACTATGCTACAAAACAAGATTCATTAGATAATAAGAATAATATTTACTGGTTTTATTCAGGCATGTATAAGCCAATCCATTCTTTAAAAAACTTTAGTTTGAAGTATTGGGCCTTTGACCAACCTGGGCTAAAGGAGTTTGGTTTTGAAATTAATAAGAGATGGTCACGTACTTATAGAAAACCACCCCTTCATAATTTCAAATTAGGTTTTTATTATAATTTTGATGTAGATACGATGAGAACCAACTTATATGATAATGGAAATCAGGCTCTAACCTATTTAAAATATAACTTAAGTATAAATCAATTTAATTTTGAGACTGATATTTCATCAAGCGTAGCGCCATTCTCAGACTGGAATTTTGTTAGGCTAACAAATATTATTTCGTATAAAACATCCAAGTCCATATCAAAAAGTAATATTGTTAATTCATTTTTAGGATTTTCTTCGTTAGGGCTCAGGAGCAGATTAATAGCTGGTAAAATATGGTCTGATAAGTTTGGCGTTTCAAATCAGGAGGGGTTTAATATTGAGGG
>Ga0208277_1002422_pt1 | contig 10579 bp, 11 predicted proteins | sample ETNtaG_5_FD_185782 | JGI IMG/M metagenome (GOLD analysis project Ga0208277, IMG submission 185782) | Marine microbial and viral communities from oxygen minimum zone, Eastern Pacific Ocean - ETNP201406SV205 (SPAdes) (version 2) | ecosystem: Environmental > Aquatic > Marine > Oceanic ...
CTAGAAAGAATAATGAGAGTTGTTGATGAAATGCCAATTAGGAAAAATGAAATGAAAAACAAAACATCAACCTGCGATAAGGTCTGAAGGTTTGAGTAAAATATATTTAGCCTACGGTTCAAATTTGAACCACAAGCAAATGCGCGAAAGGTGTCCGCAATCTAATTTTATAGGTAAGTCTCTTTTGAAAGGCTGGCAGCTTTTATTTAAGGGCGCAGCTACGATCAGAGCAAAAGAAAAATCCTTTGTCCCTGTAGGACTATTTGAAATTACACAAGAATGCGAAAATTCCCTTGATGTTTATGAGGATTTTCCAAACTTATATAATAAGAAACTTGTTGAAATTGAGTTTAATGGCAGAAAATTAAAAGCAATGACTTATGTTATGTGTGCTGATTATGGTACTGGACCGCCGTCTGGAAAGTATTACAATGTAATTTATGAAGGATATATCAACTGCAACTTAAACTCTCAATATCTAGAGGAAGCTAAAGAGTATGCTAAAAATAACGACTCAGGTAATAGTTTTATAAGCCTTCGTTGGCGAGGAGAGCAAAGTTGAAAAGTCTTTTAAGAGAGCTTCAAGTAGATCCGAATGACATTGAGTATTTGGGTAAAAACCTTCAGCGACCAGAATGTATTTTGGCACAGAGGGATGGAACTTTATGGAGTGCTGATGCAAGGGGTGGCGTGGTAAGATTGGACCCAGACGGATCCCAAACATTAATTGCACAACAGCAAAGTAATGCTTTTGAAAGCAGAAAAAATGACCACGAGAAATTTTTAACTGGGACTTTGCCCAATGGTCTGGCCTTTGCAGAGAATGGAGATATTTTAATAGCCAACTTCGGTACAGACAGATTAGAGTTGATGAAACAGACTGGTGAGACTGAAATACTCTTTGACAGCCTGAATGGTAAACCGATAGGAAAAGTGAACTTCGTTATCAGAGATAGTAAGAATCGAATTTGGATAACAGTTTCGACACTTATGCCAAATTGGATGGAATCTGCTAGTTCCATAAAAAGAGATGGTTTTGTTGCTTTAGCCGATGAAAAGGGCCTAAGAATAGTAGCAGACGGTTTTGCTTTTACTAATGAGATAAGGTTGGATGAGAAAGAGGAATGGCTTTATATTGTAGAGACGACTGGAATGAAAATAACACGCATGCGTGTTTTGGATAACGGTGATCTTGTAAATAGAGAAACTTATGGCCCAGAAAATCATGGTGCTTTTATCGATGGAATCGCATTTGATTCGAACGGCAATCTTTGGGGCACACACATAATGACAGATCATATTTTCGCTATTTTGCCTGATGGTGATTTGACAATTATTTTAGATGATGACAACAATTCCACATCAGGTAAAAAACTTTTGGAAGCCTTCAATCAGGGAAAAGCAACCCCTCAGTTAATGATGGAATGTGGCGGAAAAATTGCACCTTGGATGGCAAGCATAACCTTCGGAGGAAGAGACCTAAAAACTGTTTATATAGGAAGCTTAAGAGGAACGAATATACCTTTCTTTAGGTCTCCGATTAGTGGGTTGCCTTTAATACATTGGTAAATCAAAAGGAAAAAATATGGAGATAAATGGTGGATGTTTATGCGGTAATATTCAGTATGTCGCTGAGGTAGATCCTGACACCGCTACGATTTGTCATTGTGAAGATTGTCAAGTTAATTCAGGAAGTGCTTTTGGCTATGTTATTGGTGTAAGAGATAATAACTTTAATCTCAAAAAAGGAAAACTGAGTTTTTTCATAAAAATAGCTGATAGTGGTTCAAAACGAGAGTTAGGCTTTTGTGGAATTTGTGGCACAAGGATTTATGCACGACCTTTAATTAATGAAACAGGATTTTTTGGATTACGATTGGGAACAGTTTCTCAAAGAAATCAGTTTGCTCCCAAAAGGCAAGTTTGGAAAAGATCAGCGCTTAAATGGACATCAATGATAGAAACTAATCTTGAGTTAGATAAGCAATAGAATTTAATTTAAGTTCTTTTGTAAACGGCCGGAGATGACTATCACCGACCGTTTTGTTAAAATTATTTAATCTTCCTCAGGGAGAACTAGGTTCAATATAACTGCTACTAAAGCCGTAGGCGCTACAGCTGAGGTAGCTAAAACTTTTACAACCCCAGGTAGGTACTGAACTGCTGTCGGGACTAGATTGAGACCAAGTCCTATAGCAAGTGAAACAGCGATTATTGCCATATTTCTCCTATTGAGCTTAACATCACTCAAGACGTTTAACCCAGCGGCTGCAACCATGCCAAACATCACTATCACGCCACCCCCTAATACAGGCAAGGGCATCGAAGCAATAATTGCACCTATTTTTGGAATTAACCCGCAAACAACTAATACAATTGCGCCTATAGTGACTACATGACGAGACATAACGCCTGTCATACCAACTATTCCGACATTTTGGCTAAATGAGGTATTGGGTAAACCACCAAAGAAACCAGCCACAGCGCTGCCTAATCCGTCAGCGTAAGTTGCGCCGGATATTTCCTCATCAGTTGCTTCTCTGCCTGCGCCAGCTTTTGTAGTTGCTGAAGTATCACCAACAGTTTCTATAGCTGAAACGATGCACACCAAGGTAACAGCGATAACAGCTCCAAGGCTAAACTCAAAGCCATAAGGAAGTGGCTGTAATCCAGAAAACCAACTGGCTTTTGCAACGGGGGTGAAATTTACCATTCCTTGTACGAATGCTAAGAGATAACCTGCTATAATACCAATTAGAACTGCCGCATTTGATATTAATCCTTTACCAAAAAACTTACACAATAATGCGACAATAACCACAACGCCAGCAACACTCCAATGCATAAGAGAACCAAAACTTTCGGCCTCCATTTGAAATTTTGCCGCTCCTCCTGCAGAGTATTTTATTGCCACAGGGATTAAGTATAAACCGATAGCCAATATGACTAAACCTGTTACCAATGGGGGAAAGAGCCATCTAATGTCTTTGATTACTGCACCAAGCAAAAAATGAATTATTCCTCCAATTATGCAAGCGGTTAAGGCTACCGATAAGCCTTGAGTTGCCGCTAAACCTGCTAAAACTCCAACAAAGGCAAAGCTTGTTCCTTGCATAATCGGTAGTCTCGCACCTATAGGACCAATGCCCACAGTTTGAAAAAGTGTCGCGACCCCAGCAAATAGCATTGCCATTTGGATAAGATAAACCATTTCTGCTCCGCCAAAAGCTAAACCCGCTGCACCTGCCACAATCACTGAGGGAGTTACATTGGAAGCAAACATCGCAAGAACGTGTTGTAATCCCAGAGCTGTAGCTTCTCCCATAGGTGGTGTGTTATTTGGATCCGAATAAGGACCACTTATATTATTATTACTCATCAATTTCTCCTTATGTTGTTGTTGATAGAGTATCAGCTACAAAATATGCCCCTTTTTTTATCTAATCAAACAATTTACTCAGGAGCATCTTTTTTCTAACTTAGGTGTGGCAAACTTTCTACACTACTGCTAATGTTTAAGATCGAAATTCTTATAAAATAAAGAAGAAAGTTTGAAAACTGTTTCAAAAAACTCACTATTCCAAAGCATAGGAATTACAAAAAGTTTTCCCGGTGTCAGGGCAAATGAAAACATCTCTTTGTCGGTAAAAGAGTCTCAAATACATGCTCTTTTGGGCGAAAATGGGGCAGGCAAATCAACTTTAGTGAAGATATTTTATGGCTTATTACAGCCAGATAAAGGGGAAATGATACTTAAGGGGTCAAAATATTCTCCAAAAAACCCAAAAAATGCTAGAAGTTCAGGAATAGGAATGGTTTTCCAGCATTTTTCCTTGTTTGAGCCCCTAACGGTTTTGGAAAATATTCTGTTGGGTCTTGACCAGGGGGCAAACAAGCATGAGATCGGATTAAAAGTAGGCGAATTGTCAAAAACTTACGGTTTAGAGACAAATCTTTCATCTTTTATTGGAGATCTATCCGCAGGCGAAAGGCAAAGAGTGGAGATCATTAGGGCTTTGCTCCAAGAACCTAACCTTCTAATAATGGATGAACCAACATCAGTTCTAACTCCTTTTGAAGCAAATAATTTATTTTCTACGCTTAAGAAATTATCCGATGATGGTACTTCAATATTGTATATCTCTCATAAACTCCAAGAAATAGCTGATCTTTGTGATACAGCTACTGTTTTAAGGAAAGGGGAGGTGATCGGCGAATATGATCCGAAAACCATATCTCCTAAGGAACTAGGTGAAATAATGGTTGGACAACCGCTTACCACTCCAAACCGGCCAAAAAAAAACAAAAAACAAAAAGCACTATTTTCTTTCAAGGCAAAAAAGGTTGAACCCGACACCCAGTTTGGGATGACTCTAAAAGATATAGATTTTCAAGTTAACGAGTCCGAAATTCTAGGAATAGGTGGCGTTGCTGGCAATGGTCAAGAAGAGTTAATGCAATTATTAATTGGAGAGAAAAGAAAAGACTCTATTTTTATTGAATTTAGAGGTGATGATATTAGCAAACTAAACCCAAGAAAAAGAAGGGGTTTAGGGATTGCATTTGCACCAGAAGAGCGTTTAGGTCATGCAGCAGTAGCGAATTTGTCGCTGCTTGAAAATAGCCTTATTACTGACCCAAAGAATAGATTCTCTGATTATTTAGGCTTTATAAACTTTGAAAATTTGCAGAGTTATACCACGAGCGTAATAGAAAAATTTAATGTCAAGACAACAGGCTTTAAAGCTTCTGCAGGATCTCTGTCAGGGGGTAATCTACAAAAATTTGTAGTAGGTAGAGAAATAGAACAAAGCCCTGTTCTTTTTATTGTAAATCAGCCCACATGGGGTGTGGATGCTTTGTCAGCCTCAAACATAAGAGAGTCAATTGTTGAAATTACAAATGCGGGTGCAGGGGTTATCCTAATTAGTCAAGATTTGGATGAGCTTTTGGAAATTACTAATAGGATAGCTTTCCTTTCTGAGGGCACTCTTTCAAAGCCTATAGAAACAAGTAACGCCGTGGTTAGTGATATTGGTGCCATAATGGGTGGTCTTGTGGAAAAAGAGACAGAGTGATGTTAAAATTAGAGCCAAGAGTCGAACGTTCGCCAATTATTTCATTTCTAGGCCCCCTTTTTTCACTAATACTTACGATGATTTTTGGTGGAATATTATTTTATATCCTAGGTGTTGACCCAATCGCAGCAATTAAGATGATATTTTGGGATCCACTTATGAGTGAAACGTTTGCTGATTATTCTAGACCACAAATTTTAATAAAAGCAGCTCCTCTTATTTTAATTGCTTTAGGTTTATCTCTAGGGTTTAAGGCGAACATATGGAATATTGGCGCTGAGGGTCAGTATATAATGGGTGCTGTTTTCGGGGCTACCTTTGCTCTTTCTTTATATCCTGTCGAAAGCGCTTTAATTTTTCCTTCCATGATTATTGTAGGAATAATTGGAGGTAGTCTTTGGGCTATGATACCTGCCATTTTAAAAGTAAAATTCAATGTTAACGAAATACTAGTATCTCTTATGCTTGTATATGTCGCTGAACAAATTCTAGCGTTGGCCTCTCTCGGTTTTTTAAGAAATCCTGATGGAGCAGGTTTTCCTGGCTCACGAAATCTTAATCAATATTCCTCAGCTGCTAACATAGAAATATTTTCTGGTACGGGTATTCATGTGGGTGTAATGTTATCCATTTTGATGATTATTTTTTTCTACATTCTTTTATTTCGTCATAGTTTAGGATTTAAAATTCAGCTCATAGGTCAGTCTCCAAGGGCTTTTTCTTTTTCAGGAGATAGTCCGAGTAAAATGGTAATAATATGCCTTTTTGTTTCTGGGGGTCTTGCAGGTCTTGCTGGCTTATTAGAAGTAGCTGGGCCAGCAGGGCAAATAACCATAGATTTTAATGTTGGCTATGGATTTACAGCAATCATTGTAGCATTTTTGGGACGGCTCAATCCGATTGGGATCTTCTTTGCTGGTATTATTATGGCTCTTACTTATGTAGGAGGGGAGCTTACCCAATTTATGCTTAATTTGCCAGCAGCTGCTATACAGGTTTTTCAAGGAATGCTATTATTTTTTCTTTTGTCATTTGATCTGTTTGTTAATTACAAAGTCAAATTTTTAAAGGAATAGCGTATGGATTTTTCTGAAATCAATATTCCCATATTAATAGCGAGCCTGATAGTTACCTCTACGCCTTTAATTTTGGCTGCTTTAGGAGAGCTAGTTGCAGAGAAATCTGGCATATTGAATTTGGGGGTCGAGGGAATGATGATTATGGGTGCGGTCTCGGGTTTTATTATTGGTGTTGAAACTGGTTCTGCTTTTTCTGGGCTCATCGGTTCAGCAGTTGGTGGTGCCTTGTTGTCTTCTTTATTTGCATTTATTGTTCTTGTGATGAAAGCCAATCAAGTAGCATCTGGTCTTGCATTAACAATTTTTGGGTTAGGTATAGCAGCTTTACTGGGGCATCCTTATACAGGTATTGCGCCCCCAAAATTCCAATCTTTTTCAGTTCCATTTCTTGAGGATATTCCGGGTCTAGGTGTAATGTTCTTTCAACATGATTTTGTAGTTTATTTCTCATTAATTGCAGCAATAGCTACCTGGTATTTCCTCAAATACTCTCGAAAAGGTCTCATTTTAAGATCAATAGGTGAGAACCATGATGTTGCGCATTCTTTGGGTTATAAGGTTATAGCAACTCGCTTTATTTCAATTATTTTTGGAGGAGCACTTGCAGGTCTTGGAGGTGGATACTTGTCATTAGTAAGGGTACCACAGTGGACAGAGGGTATGACCGCTGGAGCAGGTTGGATAGCGCTAGCGCTAGTTGTATTCTCTGGTTGGCATCCTTTTCGGTTGCTTTTGGGAGCATATATTTTTGGCGGTATAACAATTTTGCAGCTAAATCTTCAAGCAATAGGTATAAATATTAATATAGCATTACTATCTATGGCACCTTATCTTGCAACTATTCTTGCTTTAGTGATAATATCAACGAGTCGATTCCAGAGAAACAAGGGAGCTCCAAAATGTCTTGGCGTTTCTTTTGTAAAAGTGACGTGAGTTTTTTCTAAGAAAGGGAGGAGAAATGAAAATTTTATTTAAAATAATTACAATAATTTCTGCGCTAATGTTTGCAAACATTGGATACTCAGCGGATATGAAGGTGGGCTTTATATATATCGGCCCTCCTGGTGACCATGGATGGAATTATCAACATGATGTAGGCAGAAAAGCTGTGGATGAGGCTTTCGGTGGAAAAGTCGAGACAGTTTATCAAGAAAATGTACCTGAAAGTGCTGATGCAGAGAGAGTAATGACACAAATGGCTTTATCTGGCGCTGATATGATTTTTGCAACATCATTCGGTTACATGGATCCTGTTCTAAATGTTGCGAAGAAATTCCCAAAGGTGAAATTCGAACACGCAACAGGCTACAAGACAGCGGATAATGTTTCAACTTACAGTGCTAGGTTTTATGAAGGTAGATCTGTAATAGGGCATGTTGCTGGGAAAATGACAAAATCCAACACTATTGGTTACGTTGCATCATTTCCAATTCCAGAAGTGGTAAGAGGAATAAATTCAGCATACCTAGCCGCAAAAAAGGCGAATCCAAATGTAGAGTTCAAAGTTATATGGATTTTCACTTGGTATGATCCGGCAAAGGAAGCAGATGCAGCAAAAACATTAATATCTCAAGGGGCTGACGTAATTATGCAGCATGTTGATAGCTCAGCTATTATGACAGTTGCTGAAGAGGCTGGTGTTTACGCCTTTGGACAGGCTTCAGATATGAGTGAGTTTGGTCCAAACGCACATCTTACAGCTATAATAAACGGTTGGGCCCCATACTATGTCCAGCGTGTTAAGCAAGCAATGGATGGTACTTGGAAGGGTGGAGTACAGACTTTTGATGGAATTGGAGCGGGAATGGTTATCATTGGCAAAATGTCCGACAAAATTCCTGATGGTGTCAAAAAAGAAGCCATGGCTATAGCTGATGGTATTGCATCTGGTAATATGCACTCTTTTACTGGTCCAATTAACAAGCAGGATGGATCACCCTGGCTCAAGGCAGGTGAAACAGCTGACATAGGAACGCTACTTGGAATGAATTTCTACGTGGAAGGGATTCAAGGAGATATACCTAAATAAAAATTATCACGATAATAGAAAAGGCCCTGTTATAGGGCCTTTTTTTTGGTAATTTTTGGATCTGAATATGAATATTATCAAAGGTAGAGTTTTTAGCTTTTTGAAAAGGCCAGAAGATATATCTGACCTCTCGTCTTTTCTGTACATTGAGGAAGGGGCAGTACTATTCGATGAAAGTGGAATAATTGAAGAGGTGGATACTTATAGCTCTATAAAAAAGAGGTATAATGAAGCGACAGTAAATGATTTTGGTTCTAGCCTAATTTGCCCAGGGTTCATAGATGTCCATAATCATTTTCCGCAAACTCAAGTAATTGCATCCTATGGCACAAAGCTTTTGGAATGGCTCAACAAATATACTTTTCCCAATGAAAGTCTTTTTAAAGATGAAGCGCATTGTAAAAAAGAAGCAAAGATATTTCTTGATTTATTAAATGCAAACGGTATCACCAGTTCAGTTTCATTTGGCTCAGTACATCCCATATCGGTCGAAACTCTTTTTTCTGAAGCAAAAAACAGAAATATGAACTTGATAGCAGGTAATGTTCTCATGGATAGAAATGCCCCAAATGATGTTTTAATTCCTGCAAAACAAAGTTATGAGAATAGCAAACGCATTATTGAAAAATGGCATGAATATGGAAGGTGTAAATATGCTGTTACGCCTAGATTTGCTATAACATCAACCCCTGAATTAATGGAGGTATCACAAAGCCTTTTTGAAGAAAATCAAAGTTGTTATTTACAAACCCATCTATCAGAAAATATAGACGAGATAAAAACCACCCTAAGCTTATTTCCAGAGAATAAGAACTATTTATCAATTTATGATGATTACAATCTTTTATCAGAAAAAACACTTCTTGCTCATTCAATACATCTTGAAAAATTGGAAAGAGAAATGATTGTTGATACAAATGCCGTTACTGTTCATTGTCCTACTTCCAACTTATTTCTTGGCAGTGGTCTCTTTAAGTTTGAAGATTTAAAGAATATGGGTATTAGGACGGCAATTTCAACGGATGTGGGAGGCGGAACTTCTTTTTCAATGTTAAGAACTTTAGATGAGGCCTATAAAGTCCAGCAACTACAGGATTTCAGTTTGAACCCTTTGGAGTCCTTTTATTGGGCGACGTTGGGAAATGCTAAAGCACTTGGTTTAGATGATGAAATTGGTGCCATAAAACCTGGCAATATGGCGGATCTAATTGTCTTGAATAGCAGTTCAACAAGTATCATGTCTCATAGAATGAAAAAATGTGAAACGATACAAGAAGAACTCTTTATATTACAGACTTTAGGTGATGATCGAGCCGTTGAAGGTGTTTTTGTAGCTGGAAAAAACCAAAAACCTTTTTAGATTATTTTGTCTAATCTAATCTTAGCAATTTTATGAATTTCGTTTAAAGAAGTTTCAAACTCTTGGTCAACGCCATTTTTAACGCGCATCTCTATATTTTCGAAAATATCCTTTTTGTTTAGCCCGGTTACAGCGATAATAAATGGGAAATTAAATTTGTTCATATAATTTATATTTAATAACCTTAGCTTTTCAAACTCATCGTCGCTAAGTCTGTCCAGCCCAGCGCCTTTTTGCTCTTTCTGAGAATGTTCAGTTAAATTTGAGGCCTCCTGCTTTCGCATGCCCAACTCCGGATGTTCCTTTATTAGTTTCAATTGATCCTTTTGAGTCATCTTATTAACTACAGTCATCATAGAAAATAAGATCTCTTGAGCTGAAGAATATTTTTCTAAGCCTTCCTCGTAAACTTTTTCTGCTATAAAAGGAGAATTTTCATAAAGGGATCCAAATATATTAAGAAATTCGTTTCTTTTCAAATTTGTGAGTTTCATGTTTCTTTAAACTATTTAGTTTTGATAAAATTTTCTATATAGTTAGCATGGAAATAATAAAAAAAAAACTAAAGTAAATGGCAGGATTAACTACACATGTTCTAGATCTCACTTCAGGGAAACCAGCTGAAGGCCTAAATATCTGCCTTTTTAAAAAAGACTCCCAAAATGCTAAAAATTTATTAGGAAATTTTGTGACAAACTCAGATGGGAGAATCTCTCAACCTCTATTAAATGAAAAAGAAATAATGGTTGGTTGGTATGAGCTTATATTTTTTGCCGGTGATTACTTGAAGGCTTTTCATAAAATGAAAGAAGAGGATTTATTTTTAGATAATATTCCAATTCAGTTTCAAATAACCAATATAGAACAACATTATCACGTCCCACTTTTGTTATCCAAATACGGATATAGTACCTACAGAGGCAGTTAGGAATGGGCTTAGGTTTGTTGGATTGGGTTGAATTTATGGTCAGATGGTTTCATGTGATCGCAGGGATAGCTTGGATTGGATCAAGTTTCTATTTTATTGCTCTGG
>Ga0208277_1002426_pt1 | contig 10570 bp, 10 predicted proteins | sample ETNtaG_5_FD_185782 | JGI IMG/M metagenome (GOLD analysis project Ga0208277, IMG submission 185782) | Marine microbial and viral communities from oxygen minimum zone, Eastern Pacific Ocean - ETNP201406SV205 (SPAdes) (version 2) | ecosystem: Environmental > Aquatic > Marine > Oceanic ...
TCAAAAAGATTTGACCAAGTTTACGCTTCACAGTGTTTCAGATAAACCTGGTATTGCATATGAAATTCTAAATCCAGTCAATGAAAAAGAAATTGGAGTAGACGTTATTGTTCAGAATATAAGTGTTAATGGGAAAACTGATTTTACTTTTACTGTAGATTCTGAAGATGAAGAAGAGGTCAAAAAAATCCTTGAAGATGAAAGGACAGATATAGAGTTTGAAGATTTAGTGGTCGATAATAATATTGCCAAGGTTTCTATTGTCGGAGCTGGCATTAGGTCTAATGCTGGTATTGCTAGTAAAGCATTTAAAGCTTTAGCTAAAGAAAATATAAATATCCAAATAATAAGCACATCAGAAATTAAGCTTACTTTAGTTATAGATGAAAAATATATAGAATTAGCAGTAAGGACACTTCATAAAGCTTTTGATTTAGATAAATAATGTACGACCTGATTTTAAAAAATGCCACTATTGTTAACGAGGGCTCTATCAATGTCTCTGATATAGCAATAAAAGATAATAGAATTGCATTAATTAACTCTTCAATTGATGCAGAGTCAAAAAAAGAAGTCGATTTAAATGGTAGATATTTGTTACCAGGCTTAATAGATGATCAGGTGCATTTTAGAGAGCCAGGATTAACACATAAGGGTGATATTGCAACTGAATCTAGAGCTGGGCTTGCTGGAGGCGTTACTAGTTATTTTGAAATGCCCAATGTTAATCCCACAACCACCACTAATGAAAATTTAACTAAAAAATTTGAATTAGCTAGCACCAAATCACTTTCAAATTACTCTTTTCATCTTGGAGCAAGCAATACAAATATTGAAGAAATAAAAAAAGTTGATATCAATCAAGCAGCAGCCTTAAAAGTTTTTATGGGCGCTTCTACTGGCGAGATGCTGGTTGATAGTATTGATGCGCTAGATGATATATTTCATTATTCACCTCTCATTGTTGTAACGCATTGCGAGGATCCGCAAAGAGTTAAAGATAATGAACAATTATTTTTCGAAAAGCATGGAAATGATCTATCAGCACAACATCATCACCTAATAAGAGATGTTGAAAGTTGTTATTTATCAAGCTCCTTAGCAGTTAATTTAGCTAAAAAATATGATTCTGATCTTCATGTATTTCATTTAACTACAGAAAAAGAAATGGACTTATTTACCAAAGGTGATGTTATAGGAAAGAAAATAACTGCTGAAGTATGTGTTCATCATATGTATTTTAATGACTCTCATTATGTTGAGCTAGGCAATCAAATTAAATGCAACCCATCTATTAAGGAAGAGTCAGATAGATTGGCTCTTATTAAAGCTCTTCATGATGATAAAATTGATATTATTGCTACTGATCATGCCCCTCATACCTGGGATGAAAAAATGATGAAATACCAAGATGCACCTGCTGGATTGCCTTTGGTGCAACATGGTCTACAAATTCTTATGGATTTTTATCATCAAGGTATCATAAGTCTTGAAACCATTACCAAGAAAACTAGTCACAATGTTGCTGAAAGGTTTCAAATTAAAGATAGAGGTTTTATTAGGGAAGGATACTATGCAGATTTGGTGGCGTTAGATATTGATAAAGAATACGCAGTATCAGAAGAAAATATTTTATATAAATGTGGCTGGTCACCTTTTTCTGGAAAAACATTTAAATCTTCAATACATATGACGATTTGCAATGGTCATATAGCTTTTCAAGATGGTCAAGTTAATCAGGATATTCCTTTAGGAATGCAAATAGAATTCAATAGATAATTAGGTATTTTTTTTCTTCAAAGAGTTATAATCTTTCATCAATTTCGGAGAGTTGGCTGAGTGGTCGAAAGCGCCTCCCTGCTAAGGAGGTATATGGGTAACTGTATCGAGGGTTCGAATCCCTCACTCTCCGCCACATAATTTATGTTAAAAAAATAATCACAATAAATCTCTTAAGATCTATTTTATTTGTTATATTTATAACTTAAATCTAAATTTAATATACGGAGAGAAAAATGAATAAATTTAAATACTCATCGATATTTGCTCTTACAGCGATTTTATTTGTAACCGCTTGCTCAAATGACTCAATGGAACAAGTTGAAGCTGAAACAGATGTTTCTTTTTATAATCAGTTCGTGCCTTGCACTCCTGGGCCAGATTACTCATCAGAAAATATGAGACAAATGATTGTTGAATGGAATGCTTTAGAAGTGATGTCAGATGATTTAGTTTGGGCTGGAGGTTATGCACCAAAAGGTGATAGTAATGGGCAAGATAATGGCTGGTGGGAACTTCAGTGGCCGTCTAAAGAGGCAGCTGATGTTGCATGGGAAGCATGGATGGCAGATGATACTGCTCAAGCTTGGGATAATAAAAGTGATGCGGTATTAGCATGTGATAATTCTTTAGTATCTTCCTGGACATTCAAAACACCTGGAGCAGAGTCTCCTGATTTTGATTTTAGTTATTTTGCAACTGAAACATATCCATGCAATTTAAATGATGGCAAAACAAGTGAAGACTTAATGGCTGTTGCAGAAAAATACAATGATTGGGTTGCTGAAAATGGAACTGCAGAAGCATACTTTTACGGTATTTATGAAGCTTTAGATGAAGATGCCATGTTTGATTTTTTATGGTTAAATTTTCATCAGAGCTTTGACGGCTTAGATGCTGGGAATGCTAACTTTGCTGAGAATGGTGGAGACATGCAAGCAAGTTTTGATGAAGTTGCTTCATGCAGATCGCCTGACTTGTATGACAGTTACGAGTTCAGAAATTTATTATCAGAAGCATCTTAATTTAATCCAATCCTTAATCAACTCATTAATTTATTTTGATGAGTTGATTCTTGTATTCAGGTCTAGGAATACATTTTTATATCTCTATACTATCTTTTATATTTTTTAATCTAAAAAGGATCACTGCTTGGATAGTCAAAGTCAAAAATTGGATAGTTTCAATTCTATAAAAGATCAAGTGATTGAACTGCTTGAAGGAGATGAGCAGGAGTTTATTTATTTAACAGGAGCAGCAGGAACTGGTAAAACAACTCTCCTAGATATTATAAAAAATGAATTAGATAAAAAAATGATGTTTGTTGCTCCTACGGGTATTGCAGCTCTAAATATAGGCGGAACAACTATTAATTCAGCTTTTAGAATCGGGTTTGATATCTTTCCTGAAATTACTAAATCGAACGACCCTAGGTTTAATAAATTGCTAAAAAAACTGGAGGTCTTAATAATTGATGAGGTTTCAATGGTAAGAGCGCCCATGCTTGACGCTATATCCCATTCGTTAAAAATACATAGAGGTTCAGACAAGCCTTTTGGTGGTGTGAATATTTTAGCTTGCGGCGATTTATTCCAATTACCACCTGTGATAAAAGAATCTGAAGAAAAGATTATCTTTGATACTTATGATTCAGTTTATTTTTTTAGTGCCTTGAGTTTTAAACAAATTGAATCTCCTAAATTTTTTGAACTTACAAAATCATATAGACAAGAAGAAGATAGTGATTTTTATAATTTATTAAATAACATTCGTTTAGGCAGGGACCTTAAAGAAACGATTAATATCTTTAATAGACACAGTTTTAACCCTGAGCAGATAGAAGAGTCATCAATGATAATTACATCTAGAAAAAATAGGGCAGAGCAAATAAATGAGGAGATGTTAAAGCAAATAGAAGGAACTCAGGTTATAGCAAAATCATTAGAACAAGGCGAGTTTAATGAAAATGATTCGCCTGCACCAAGAGAGCTAAAGATAAAAATTGATGCCAGGGTTATGTTTATAAAAAATGATCCTGCAGGAAGATGGGTTAATGGAACAGTAGGAATTATTACCCAATGCTCAGAAAAAACAAAAAAATATATAAAAGTTAAAGTGGGCAACGATACTCATAGAGTAGAAAGAGAGGAGTGGAACAAGATTAGGTACATTTATGATGATGAAACTGATGATATGTATGAAGAAGTTGTATCCTCATTTAAACAGTTTCCAATCAAATTAGGATGGGCAGTTACAATTCATAAGGCTCAAGGTCTAACTCTTGAAAGTTGTTCAATAGATTTAGGGGCTGGAGCTTTTGCTACTGGGCAAGCCTATGTAGCTTTAAGCAGAGTCAAAACTCTTAATACTTTAAACCTTTATCGTGAATTAAAACCGAGTGACGTTTTAGTAGATCCTGATATTCTCGATTTTCATGCAGAACATTTTAATCAACGCTAGGATTTATTTTATCTCTATCTTTGTTAAGATGAATAACAAAAAATAGGTATTAACTATGAGACTTCCTTTTAAATCTAACGAAGAAACAATTGATGAATATCTTTCAGTTGTTAAAGAATTATGCATTATCCAGCATGAAGATACTTGGTATAAGGATAAATCACATGCAGTACTTTATCCTGATCTTGAAGACGCAAAAAGTAAAGTGGGGAAGCCTCATTACTGGATATTAAATGCAATAGATGAGTACGATGAATCTGAAGAAAAAGAATCTAGTCTAATTAACCTAGCTCAAATAATTTTTAATACAAATTATTATTCAGAAAAATTAACTGCAGATACTGAGAATCTTGAAGCAAAAATTGAATTAAGTCAGTTTTTATCAAATTTAGAAATAGATGTTTCAACTATTGCAGATCATATGACCAGCATGGACGTCCCAAAATATGTTCGCATAGAGGATGATGATGCTACAACTTTAATATCTTCTTGGTTAAAATAAATTATGAATAAAAATATTATACTTTTCTCTGTACTAATTAGTTTTCCAATATTAGCTTTTTCTCATTCACATGAAGACAAAAAAGAAGACTCTTCTTCTGAGATGCTAGGCTATTGGAAAAAAGAAGATTGTAAGAATGTAAGTGATGCTGCCGGATTATATTTATATATATCTGGCGACCTTATGACTAAAGCAGACGAGGCTGAAAAGTCTGGCAGAGACATAAAGGCTGCTACTCTTTACAAAAGATCTTTAGAATTTGCTGAGATTGCAGCAAATCATGCCAAATCTTTCGAAGCATTTTGTAAACAGCCTTCTTAATAATGTCTTATAAGGGCATTTCCTTAGCATTCATACTTCTATTAATATCAGCTTGTGGAGGCGGTGGCGGCAGCTCTTCGACCCCAGTCGATCAAAATTTTTCACCAACTATTTCGGGCTCAATTTCAGAGATTAGAGTAGGTGAATTCTTAAGCTTTTTACCTACTTCAAATGATAGCAATGGGGATGTTTTAACTTTTAGTATTTCAGGCATGCCAAGCTGGGCTTCATTTGATACTTCTTCAGGGCTTCTAACCGGAACCCCACTTGCAGAGAATTTAGGAGAGGTGCACTCATTAACGATTTCAGTTTCCGATGGAGAATATACCGCATCAATTGGGCCATTTAATTTAACAGTTACTAAACCTATTTTCTTTTTAAGTATAGGAGTTAATTCAATTGATCCTTACAGAAATATGGATATTGAATTATCTGGATGTTTTATTTCAGATTCAGATACTACTTGTGCAGAGAGCGATGAATTATTAACCATATACGAAAATGGAGTTTTTGCATTTGAGGGCGGGATGGAAACAGGCTCATCTTATGAATTAAAAGTAGATCGCGACCCTGGCAGACAAGAATGTTCTTTAGATTTTGAGGAAGGAGTTATTGCTTCAGAAGATCAAACAATTGGCATTACATGCATTGATGATGCTTCGGCTGAACTTTTTAGGCTAGATAAGATGCATAAAATACGTTTAGTTATGTCAGCAGATGAGTGGAATAGATTTGTTTTAGATACCGAAAGAGCTCGATATTCAACCGGTGATGCTAATGGAAATATTTCAGAGTGGAATACATGGTCACATAGCGAGATATACAGACAAGTTGATTTTCAATATCTTGATTCTGATAACAATATTATTGAAAGTCTAGAAAATGTAGGTTTTAAGATGAAAGGCAATACAAGCAGACAATGGCCTGAATATTTTTATTATGAAGATGATGGGAATCTATCAGCAAAACCTAGACGGTTTAGCTTTGGTATAAAGTTTGATGAAGAATTTGATGAAGATGAGGGCGTATATTCTTGTATAGATGAAACAGGAGTTCCGGCAGCTATAGACGGCCATCCTTGTCATTCAAGATTGGGTAAAGACTTAGACGAAGTTCCAGATAATGATGGAAGAGAATTTATGGATCTAGAAAAAATATTTTTCAGATTTAATAGAGATGATCCTTCATATCAGCGTGAATTACTTGCTCACGATATTTTAAATACTTTAGGCATTCCTGCATCTAGAGTAGCTCATGCAAACATAGAGCTTAGAATTGAAGGTGAAGGTGATCTCTATGGGCGAGCTTTACCTCATACTTATAATATGGGCGTATTTCAAATGGTAGAACAAGTTGATAAACCATTTCTTAAAAGGTTTTTTGGAAAGAATGGTTATTTATTTAAGATTGGGGCTAACGCTGATCTAGCAGGCTCAACTGAAATTGATCCAAATTGTCTTTTTTATGAAGATGCAATTACTTATATTGAACCAAATTTTTGTCAAATCGGTGTAGAAAAGTCTGATCCTGAATCAAGAGAAGAATGGCTAGGTACTGCTAACTATTTAAACCCTGCATTTGTTAATTCTGATATTAATGACGGGGGCGAAGAATCCCAATTCAGACCTTACAAACCTGTTTATGATTTAAAAACTAAAAAAAAGAGTATTGCCGATGGAAGGATTTTGCTTCAAGATTTTATCAAGTTTGTTCAAACGTATCCAAGTGCTTTAGTTTTAGCAGATCAATTTGATGTTCCAGGTTTTATTAAAGCTCAAGCAGCTGAGATTGTCATTGGAGCAGTTGATCATTATGTAAGGGTTGCAAATAATTATTACCTTTATTTCAATCCTTTAACCGAGAAATGGATTTACATGGTAAATGACTTTGATTTTGTTTTTAGAGACAGCCATGATACTTCCGGAGGTCTTCCTTCTTGGTTTAGCGCATTTAGAGATATAACAAGTACATATGCTTTTCCAGCTTCAGGTGAGATTGATTGGGCCTCAAGAGAATTAGGAAGTGTTAATCCTATTTTGTGGGACATTGTCTTTTCTGAACAATCAAATCAAGATTTACTGTATCAAGAAATAAAATCGATTATTGATAATCATTTAGATTGGACATCGTTGGAAACTATTCTAGAAGATAGAAATAATTTAGTAGAAAATACCATAAAAGATACAGATGCAGGCCTTCCAGATGGTTGTGGGTTTGTTTATAACTCAGCTGCAATTGATGCAGATGCAGGAACTTTTTTATGTGATTCTGCTGATATATCTATTAAAAGATTTATAGAGCTCAGGATAGCTACTTTACAAGAAGAATTAGCTGAAAATGGTTTTTAGTCTCTAAATCAAGATATAATCATTTTATGAAAAATATCCTTGTAATATTTTTTACATTATTTTCATTTTCTGTGTTCTCAGAAGAAGGAAGATTCGGAAGAGAAGCCAATGAATATCAATATACTTCCATAGGTTTATCACTTATTAGCGCTGAAGATGATGGCATTGCTCTGAACGCATCTCTTGCTTTGCCTGGACCTTTATATTTAGTTATCGAAAGAAGAGCGGATGGTATTGATGTAGATTCAGAAACTTATGACAAAGTTATGAATGCATTTCGATTAGGTATTCATGCTGGAATTGGAGATATTTTAAATTCTGTTTCCTCTAAAGGGGTTACCTTTAATATTGAAAATTTTATGGATGTTTATACTGAAATTGGTGTTAAAACTACAAGTCTAGAAAATAGTATAAATAATTTCTCAGAGGATGATGCTGAAGCAAATGTTATTGCTGGACTAAGATTTGGTAATAGTAATGATTGGGAAGGTAAAATATTCGCTGATTTTTCTAAAGAAACCGATGTATCTCTTTTTCAATGTCCAACAGGACAAGTTTGCACAGAAGAAATTAAGTATGTGCTTAAAGATGAAAGTGATAGAAAATTTGGAGCTGAAGCTGTCTTTAATATAAGGAAGCACACAGCAGTTAGTTTTAAAGTTATTTCAAGTGATGTGCTTGATAGCTCCTTCGAAATTGGCTTTAGATTAACTTTCTAAGTTAACACTCTGTCTGAAACAAAAGCATTATCAATTCTTTCTTGACCAAAAGTTGAACCAGGACCATGACCACAAATAAATTCAACATTACTACCAAGCGGCCATAGTTTAGTAATTATCGAATCTATTAAAGTTTGATAACTTCCTCCAGGTAAATCAGTCCTACCAATAGATCCTCTAAACAATACATCTCCCACAATGGCTAAGTTTGATTCTTTATGAAAAAAAATAATATGACCTGGAGTATGACCTGGGCAAAAATAAATATCTAAATTTGCATTACCTACTTCTACCTTATCACCATCATTAAACCAAATATCTGGTACAAATTTTTTAGCAGGAATACCAAGCATTTTCCCCTGTTCTTCAATTGAATCTATTAAAAATTGATCTTCTTTATGAGGACCTTCAATTTTTAAATTAAGAATTGTAGAAAGTTCATGAGCTCCTCCGGCATGATCGATATGAGCATGAGTTAAGAGAATCTTTTGTGGAATTAAGTTTGCTTCTTTTGCAGCCTCTAGCAATATATGAATATCTCCTCCAGGATCAACAAAGGCACATTTTTTTGTTTCTTCACAGTAAATAATAGGAGCGTTTTGTTGAAACGGTGTTACTGGATTAATTAATGCTTTTATCTTTGACATTGTTACAATTAATATAATTTATAAAGATTAAGGAGCATTATGCCAATTCAATGTACCAAAGAAGACAAAATTGCCAATATAAATATTGATCATCCTCCTGTAAATGCACTTGATTCAAGCAAATGGCTAAATCTTTTTAATATTATAAATGAATTATCTGAAGACACATCGGTAAATGTTATCGTTATAACGGCTTCTGGAAAAGGTTTTTGCGCAGGAGCAGATAAATCTGAAACAAGAGATGACACCAAGTCAGTACCTAAATTAATGGACAATTTATGGAAAGCTACAAGAAGTATTCATTTATGTAATATTCCTGTTATTACTGCATGCCATGGGTATGTTTTAGGCGCTGGGGCATTCATACCAGCTTCTGGTGATTTTATCTTAGCTTCTAAAGATGCTTATTTTGGATTCCCAGGAATTAATTTTAAGGTAATAGTAGGAGGAGCCCATTTAACAAGACTTTTCCCGCTAAGCATTGTTAGAAAAATGTCGCTTACTGGTGATCCTATATCTGCTGACGAAGCATTTAGTTATGGAGGCATTACATCCATTCATAAATCTAAATCAGATCTTGATAAAGCCGCTTTTAAACTTGCTAAGAAAATAGCAGAGAAAGATAGACATTCTTTAGTTTTAGCCAAGAAATCTTTAAATGCTATCGAATCAATTGATATTGACTCAGCCTTTAAGTTAGAACAGCAACTTACTATGAATATCGATAAAGATTAATTATGAAGGTTTTAGTATCTAGTTCAACTGAACAATATTTTGGAGATCAGATTAAAAGCATAGATTCTTCTATAGAACTAATATCAATTAATCCAGATAATCCAACAGATCCTTCATGGCAAGATATTAAAAATTGCGATGTTTTTTTTCTTACATATGAATTTATGTTTGCAGCTGAAGCAAACCAAGAACTAATAGAACCACTCCTTAACCTATGTAAACAAATGGATTTTATTCAAACAGGTTATGCTGGCACAGATAGCAATTTAATTCAGAGTATTATGAAAAACTCTTCCAAAATATCTAATGCAAGTGGAATACACGCAATACCAATTGCCAATTATGTATTTGCACAAATGCTTAGATGGAATAAAAGAATTGATAAACACATTGAGCTCCAAAACAATGTCTCATGGGAGGCATGGGGAGGAGATGGAGAATTAACTTATAAAACTATTTTAATTTTAGGTTATGGGGGTATTGGCATAGAAGTTGGAAGGCTGGCAAAAAGTTTTGGAATGAATGTTGTTGCCACAAAACGCTCTTCTTATGAATGCAAATATGCAGATGAAATTCATCGACCTGATAAGATTTTAGAATTATTGCCTCATGCTGACTTTGTAGTTTGCTGCTTACCAGCTTCAGAGGAGACAGACGATACCATTAATAAAGAAACGTTATCAGTTATGAAAAATACATCGATGATAATAAATGTTGGAAGAGGTAATGCGGTCAATGAAGAAGACTTAATAGAAGCGCTAAATTCAGGAACAATTGCTTCTGCCGCCCTTGATACGACAAAAATTGAACCCTTGCCTTCATCTTCTGGTTTATGGAAGGCAAATAATTGTTTTATTTCTTCTCATGATTCAGCGCACTCTTTACATGCAATAATGAGAATGAATGACTTATTTTGTAGCAATTTATCAAATTATATTAATAATTTACCTATAAAAAACCTTATTTAGTATTTAAATTAATCTTATATCAGATAAAATGCTTTTTCATATTAAACATCTAAGGATATTAAATGTCAGATAAAGGAAGACCAACTAAAGA
>Ga0208277_1002428_pt1 | contig 10563 bp, 5 predicted proteins | sample ETNtaG_5_FD_185782 | JGI IMG/M metagenome (GOLD analysis project Ga0208277, IMG submission 185782) | Marine microbial and viral communities from oxygen minimum zone, Eastern Pacific Ocean - ETNP201406SV205 (SPAdes) (version 2) | ecosystem: Environmental > Aquatic > Marine > Oceanic ...
ATGTTCTCCATACCGGCAGCCATTTGCTTCTTCTTACAAGCGAACCCAATACTCAACGAATAACGGTCAACACCCTCGACCTGAATCCAGTCACAAACTCATCAGCATCCTGGTTCACTGTACAATTTGGAACCATTGAATCATCAGGTCCAATGAACGGTATTATTGATGCCAATGGAACTGTACACCTTTCGTTTTGGGATACGGCCGCTGACGACGTCATTGCGCTGCGACTTTATGCAGACCAAGACCGAGACTTGGTGTTTGACCTCATCGATGCAATGCCTGCGGTAGGAAATCAATGGATGAATGCCGATTCTGATAATTACGGAGACAATCCACTTGGGCCGTTAGGAGATGATTGCCCCAATACAGCTGGCGTTTCAGGATGGCTTGTACAAGGCTGCTCCGACTTTGATACCGACGGATTTGCAGACCAAATTGATGATTGTCCCAACGATGGAGAAACATCTTGGATTGACCGATTTGGTTGCGAAGATGCTGACCAAGACGGCTGGTCTGATAACGGCCAAAGCTACATGGATGGTGACAGGTTCCCCGATAATTGGAAAATTTCTCTTGACAGTGACGGAGATACTTACGGTGATAATCACGGCCCGGATTGTTGTGACACAGTTTGGGATACGGCCATTGGAGATCTATTCCCTTACATTGCAAGCCAATACAAGGACAGAGACGGTGATGGCTTTGGAGATAACGATTCAGACAGTGTTCACGGAGACTTTTGTCCCTTTGACTGGGGTGGCTCTTACCGTGACCGAAACGGCTGTCTTGATTCAGATGGCGATGGGGCAAGCGACCCATCCGACTTTGGAACATCGCTTGAGTGGAACGAATCTATGGGTGCCGATATGTGGCCCAATGATGGGACGCAGTGGGCAGACAGTGATGGTGATGGCTTTGGAGACAACGGTTCTCTCAACGCAACAAACCCTGACAGTTTCCCCAACAATATCGCTGTAGCAAACGATTCAGACCAAGACGGTTATCCTGACCAATGGACTCAATTCTATAACGCTACATTTGATGACGACGGCGATGGTGTTGAAAATGCACTTGACCAATGCGGTGATTCCAATCTATCAATGACTCCTATCGATGGGGACGGCTGCAATGAATTTGATTTTAGAAATCAAACAAAATCACCTCCTGTCTTGAACAACAAAGGCCTAACGCTTGATGGCTGCCCGACTCAATGGGGCAATTCAACCAAACCTGTTGTTGGATGTATGGATTCGGACGGGGATTCCTGGAGCGACATTAGCGATGCATTCCCTCTGGAACCAACGCAATGGTCTGACATTGATGGTGATGGTTTTGGTGACCAAATCAACGGTTTCCAAGGTGATGTTTGTCCGGCTGAAGTTGGCGTTCTCAACGGCACTGCTGGCGTAGGATGCAGGTACATTGATGCTTCAGATTCCGACGTAGACGGAGTGATCAACCAAGATGATCTCTGCGCCAACACCCCCGCTGGCCAATCGGTTGACCAACAAGGCTGTGCACAATCACAACTCGACGATGATAACGATGGAATCACTAACGACATTGATCTGTGTCCTGGTTCGGTTCAAGGAGCGACTGTTGATACAGAAGGTTGCAGTTCCTTGCAGCGAGAGTCCGATTCTGATGGAGACGGTTTGAACGACCCTGAGGATTCCTGCCCAGGCACTGCTTCGGGTGCAGAAGTTGATGGAAACGGATGTTCAGAAGCCCAACGAGATTCAGATGGCGACGGAATATCGGACCTTGACGATGCTTGCGATGATACACCCGCTGGTTTCCCAATTCTTGCCAACGGTTGTACTGACGAAGGTGCACTTGATACAGACCTGGATGGTGATGGTTATTATGGCGCTTACTCGTTCAATATTGACCCCGATACTGGACTACGAACCAATGAGCAAGGAGATGCGTATCCAACCGATGGCTCGCAGTGGCATGACCAAGATGGCGATGGATACGGCGATAATAATTCAGGAACAGATGGAGATGATTGTCCAGAGGAATTTGGGACCTCGTTTGAAGATTATCTCGGTTGTTTTGATGACGGCGATGGTTGGCGAGATGAGTTTGAACCAGAAAACCTCAGAAACGATTCAACTCAGTGGAAGGATTCTGATGTTGATGGGTTTGGTGATAATTGGGGCGACCCTACTTGGAATTCTACCCGCGACCCCTCATGGCCTGGAATCTTCGTTGAAGGGGCTCAAAATGCTGACATGTGTCCCAAAACTGTACCTGCACTGCGTCAAGCCGTTGATGAAAATGGATGTCACATTTCGGAACGAGACACCGACGGGGATGGAGTGTATGACAGTGATGACAATTGTGTAGATGAACCAAAGGGTTCGGATGGATACTCAGATGGTTGCCCGTATGTTCCTCTCTCAAAGAACGATGACGATGGCGGATTGTTGAGTGGTGGGACATTGATGATTGGCCTTGCAGGCGGTGGATTGCTGCTCATCGTTATCGTCGTTGTTTCTCTGAGAATGATGAATCTTGAAGATGATGATGATGATGACGACGATTATGACGGCGACTATGATGATTATGACGATGATGAAGATGATGACGAAGATGACGTGTTCAAAGCTCTGGATCGCAAAGCGAGCGCAGGTGCCTCACGAACCGTGAATCGTACGCAAAACCGCTCGCCAGCAAACGAAGTGAAAAAGGGCCCAAGTACACCGGCTCCTCAACAGCGTTCAGCTCCAGCAACAAAGACTTCATCGAGCCCTCCCAGCCGTTCACCTGTTTCAAGAGGGCCACCTGGTGGAGCCAAGAAGGAAGTTCAGAAAGTCGCGAAGAAGAAGGCAGTGTCTTCTCAAGAGGAACCGTCTGCAAAGGTTCGCAAAGCAAAAATCAATGTTGACTTGAGTATTTTTGAAGACTGGCAAGTCGATGATAGAGATTCTGCTGTTGACTGGGTAGTGGACGAACTGAGTGATGGCGAAGAAGAGCGAGGAATCCTCATGCAGTTGCAGGGAATAGGTTGGTCAGCAGAACAATCGCGGGCTATCTTCAACCTTGCTCGAAATAAGTAAGTCAACCACTGTTAGAACTCATCACCCGTGAGGTCTTAAATGGAGGGCCGCGGTGGAACTTCACGGGGAGGGGTAAAATGGCCGATGACAATACCACCCCCAATCAACAAACGATTGAAGTTGATGATGCTGCAGCCTATTTTGGGGCCACGACATCCTCAGACATGCTGCATACGATGATGTCGATGCCTCGTGAACAAGCAATGGTCCAATTTTTTGATTTGCTTTCTGATATCGTTCTTCGGCCTGGAGACTTTGATTTTGAAGCCGCCAGTGAGCGCATGCAATGTGAAGGGGGAGAAATCTACTATCTTGTTGCAGGCCATCTTGGTCTGATGAGCATGCCTGACCCTCTTTTGGATGCATTAGGACTTCCCAATTCATCGGGCGATGTCTTGGGAGCAAAGCTCGCTGCAATCACCGCACCTCAAGAGTCTTCGTTGACTCAACTTGCAGACCCAATGCGCATGATGAAACTCTTTGCCGTTGCTCATCAAACTGGAAAAGCGGATGAGGTCCTGAAGTATATTTCTACATTTGAATCGTACATGAACTCGATTGAATCATCGGTGGAAACTCTTGTCAGCATCAACAACGAATTGGATGCAGCGCTTGATGTAAGTGGTCACGTACTACCAATTCCATCACTTGCAAGCGGCTCAGCATCTCCGGCCGAACTGAGTTTGCCAGAGGTTAAGGATACCCTTGAAACAGGGCCCAAAACCGTTGTTCCTCTTCCGTCAGTAGAGCCAACTCCCCAACCATCAAGCAACATCGAAGAAGTTGCAACCGTATCTGTTCCCCTGCCCAGTGAATCGGTCGAATTACCAACAGTCAAGGCGGAAGTAGCGCCTGAAGAGCCGATCAACGTTGAGAGTGAAAAACAAGTCGCTCGAGCAACACAGAACGCTTTCGCAGGAGCTTTTGACATCGAGCTTGGAAGCGATGATCAGCCGTCCGATACTGAAGCAGTGCTTGCTGAGGAGAACCCCGTTTCTGACCCTGTGATTGAGACAGAATCATCACCAGAACCAAAACCCGAAATTGAAGAGGAGGCTCCTGAAACAGAGGAAGAATTTGTCAGCGCAGCTGAACAATTCATTGCCGCAGACGAGGATAACAGCGGAGCCCTTTCAGTGGAAGAACTCGCTCATGCAACTGGAACAACCCTTGAAGAGGCTACTGAATTGCATGCTGAAGCAGATACCGATGGCGATGGCGTCGTGACTCTTTCAGAATTTATTTCCTCTCCAGCAAGTGAACGGTCAGCCAGCATGCCAAAACCGATTGCTCCAGTTCGCAAACCACTGGCAACGAATCAACAACCAACGCCGACTTCACCGCCTGAAGTAAGGCAGAGGCCACAACCCCTTCCTCAACAAAACTGGCAACAGCCTCAACAGCAACGGGCGCCACAGCAAAATTGGCAACAACCTCAACAGCAACGGCCACCACAGCAAAATTGGCAACAACCTCAACAGGGTTGGCAGCAACCTCAAGCACCGGTGGTCCAACCAACCATTCGCTCAGGGGTGCACTGTAGAAGTTGCGGCATAGGCTTGGACCCATATTGGCGATTTTGCCCTGTCTGTGGCCAACAGAATGTTGGTTACTGAAGGAATCATTCAACAAGGAATGTACCGTTTTCAACAATCACCGTTTCGTCAAGCCAAATACTTGGTGAATCCATAACCCCCGAAACATGAATCCCAACTGCGGAAGTACCGCCTAGTGTTGTGTTGTCACCGATTGAGAAGTAGGCAGTGCCGAGTCGCTTTTCATCTTCGAGCACACTCCCCATGAGTCTTGCTTGAGGGTTCATTCCGAATCCGAACTCTGCAACTGTCCAAACATTTTCCTGATCTTTACTTCGTAAGCGTTTGGCAGCTTCGCCAAAAGCTTGACGAATTTGAGCGGCCGCAGTACCGCCTTTGACATCCACAACCAAGCCATCTTCAATCTGAAGAACAACGGGTTCGTCAACCAGTGCGGAGTCCCACGACCCATCAATAACCACTGTGCCGTTCATGGTACCTTCTCTTGGTAGGGTGAAAATCTTCCCGGCAGGCAGATTGGTCAGCATCCTTGGACGGTTGCAGATTCCGTTATCATCAAGTTTCCATTCTCTCCAATTGACTTCAAAGGTAACGTTTGTTCCTGCATCTGATTTCACATTCACAATTCGCTTTCTTCGTAACACTGGAGACATTTCTCCCATATGTTTTTTGATCGCTGCAAAGTCTGCTGACATCCCACCTTGAGTAAACATCTCATTGGTCATTCCAGGCATTGTTGCCACTCTAGCACCATCTTTGATGGCTTGTCGAACGGCTCTCGTATGAGTGAGAGAATACCGAGTTGGTGCGATCACGACCTGTTGTTGCCTCATGAGATTTGCAACAGGAGAGGGGGGCTCTTCTCCATGATGACGTCCTTTGGGCATGACCACAAGCAGTACCCTGCCAGACCGTTTTCCTGCCGCATCGTGGAGGGCCTGACCGATATCGGTGGTGGTTGGGTCGCACACAATCAGAATGTTCTCTCCGCGGCGCACATCCATACAGGTATCGATGACGGTGATTGCACTTTTCCCCATCAGCAGGCGTTCGTCCACATCGTTATGGGCATGCGCATCATCATGCGTTTCTTCAACATCCGTGGCCGAATTCATTTCTTCTTCAATGGCAATGCCCTCATTTTCCGCAACCGCATCATCAAGTTCTGAATCGTCGGTAATCTCGGAGGAGTCGTCCTGACCTTTTCGCCGGAAAGGAGACACCATGATACCCGTAGAATTCTATTCTTCTTGAATGTGTGGTTCGTTCCTAAGGGTAAAGGAAAATTTTCATTCGTCAAGGTTGAAGGGAGTGTTCAAGAATACCAAGGTATTGGTAAACGCATGCAAGCCTATGACGACTTCCTTTCACGCGTTCAAGACATCCATAGATACAGTTCATTGCAAGGTCATCTGGGATGGGACCAAGAAGTATTGATGCCTTCTGGAGGCGGTGAATCAAGGGGCGAAATTTTAGCTTGGTTGGCGGGGAAGCGTCACGAGCATCTTACGGCACCAGAGATGGGAGTTCTTCTAACTGAACTTGAATCACAGGAACTTGATGCAGACCAAGGTGCAAATGTTCGTGAAATGAGGAGGGCATACGATCAGGCAGTAAAACTTCCAAAGGAATTTGTTGAATCTTTCGCTAAGGTTCGCTCTGAAGCCCTTGTTGCATGGCAGGAAGCAAGAGCAGCGTCCGATTTTTCGATGTTCAAAGATACCCTTGAATCGTTGATTGGTATGACGCGAACAAAAATCAACTATCTCGGTATTTCAAGTACACCATACGATGTCTTGTTGGATGAGTACGAAGTTGGTATGACCGTTGCAGATTATGACCCTTTATTTGCTGGGTTGAAAGAACGTTTGGTCCCTCTTCTACAATCCATCACAGAAGCACAAAAGAACATGGAGGAGCCCATCTTACCCGAGACACTTCGTTTTCCAACTTCGGGACAAGAGCGCTTTTGTGAAGAGATTTCAATCCGTATGGGCTTTGATTTTAGTGCTGGAAGAATGGATGCTTCAACCCACCCATTTTCAGCTGGACTTTGGCCGGGCGATACGAGATTCACGACCCGCTTTGACGAACAGGACCCGTTTTCATGCCTCTACGCAGTCATGCATGAGACTGGCCATGCACTTTACGAACAAGGCTTGGAACATTCCCATCGATACACTCCACGGGGAGCAGCAGTTTCACTTGGAGTTCACGAATCTCAGAGTCGTTTCTGGGAAAATCAAGTTGGCAGAACCGCGGCGTTCTGGGATGTCGCACTGCCGTTGTTTTACAATGAATTTCCAGATGCGCCCGAATGGGATTCCAATACCATGAATCAAATCGCAAATCGGGTTGAAAAAGGCTTTATCCGTGTTGAAGCGGATGAAGTAACTTATAACTTACATGTTATGATAAGGTATGAGATTGAAAAACAACTCTTCAATGGAGAACTCACGGTTGAGGAGTTGCCAAATGCCTGGAATACGATGTTCAGTGAATGGTTTGGAATTGAAGTTCCTGAAGATCGCCTTGGCTGTCTTCAAGACATTCACTGGTCAATGGGTGCCTTCGGTTATTTCCCGACCTACACCCTCGGCAATCTCTATGCTGCTCAACTTCTTGATGCTATGAAAGATGCTCTTGGAGACATTGACAGCATTATTTCTTCAGGAGATTGGGGTCCAATGCTCGATTGGCTTCGTCCCCGCATACATGAACGTGGAAGCCAGGTGACTCCGAGTCAACTTATTGAGGACGCCACCGGTAAGGCACCGACGCCAGAACCGTTTCTTGATTATGTTGAAAAGAAATATCGCACGCTGTACGGTCTGAATGACTGATCAGTTCCACGGTGTCATCAAGATGGGCTCACCTACTTCTCCAGGTTGAACCAATAATTTTCCTTTTTGTCCCGTACTCTCTGTTCGTTCAAACACCGGTACCCCTGCGACGACTGTGATTTGAGCCCATCCGACAAGTGACCGGCCTCTAAACGGGTTCCAGCCGACGCGGCTCCACGAATTATGGTCTTCAACGACTGCCTCACTGCTCATGTCCACAAGTACAATGTCGCCATCATACCCTTCTTCCAAACGGCCTTTGCCGGTCATGTTGTAGCAATCTGCAACGTATGTTGACATCCATAGAACGACGTCTTCGATACTGCACATGCCATTCTTAGCGTGTGTAAGCATGACAGCTAACGATGTTTCGACTCCAGGCATGCCACTTGGGGCATTGGGGAATCCAAGGTTCTTCGCTTCCGTGGTATGGGGGGCGTGATCTGTTGCGATGCATTGGATGGTTCCATTTTTCATGTGCTTCCACAGGAGTTCTCGATCCTTTTTGTATCGTATCGGAGGATTCATTTGCAACCGTGTGCCTTCTCTTAGTACATCTTCTTCATCAAATGTCAGGTGTTGAGGCAGTGTTTCAGTCGTAATGATTGCCCCCTCGCCCTTTGCCTTGCTCGGGAGGGTCGTTCTTCCTTCCAACCATTCGCCTTCAATTCCACTGGTCAAGTGAAGGACATGCAGTCGGTGACCGGTCGCTTCTGCTAATTCTACAGCAAGTTGTGTTGCCAACAGTGCGGTTTTGTCATCTCTCCATTCAGCATGTGCCGCAATATCGGTTCTCGTTTTGTATGTCTCATAGCGCTTGATAAGACGCTGCTCATCTTCTGCATGAACGGCGATGAGGCCAGCGGTTCCACCAAAAATAGCCTCAAGGGCCTTGCGCTCGTTGACCAAAAGCGTTCCAGTTGATGAGCCCATGAAGATCTTGATGCCGCATATTCCAGGAATTGCTAGAGGTGAATCAGGAGTCCCAACCGCATCTTGCAAGTCAGCAACGTTGTCGGGGGTAGCTCCAATGAAGAATCCATAATTGTTGACGCATTTTTTTGCAGCAGTATCGAGTTTCATGTTCATGCCTTCCAATGTTGTAATGGATGGCTTGTTGTTGGGCATGTCAAGAAATGAGGTCACTCCTCCGCTAACAGCAGCAGCAGATCCTGAACCCAAATCCTCCTTTTCAGGCTGGCCAGGATCGCGGAAATGACATTGAGGGTCAATGATGCCAGGGAGTAAATGCAGCCCTTCTGCATCGATCAATAACTCCCCATCGTTATGTGTTAGAGAGCCAGTGGTATCGATTGATTCAATGACCCCGTTTACGATACGAAGGTCTCCTGTTGTTGTTTGGTTGGGCAGGACCATCGTCGCCCCCCGAATCAGCATGTTGCCTCTCATGTATATTCTCCAAATATGCCGAGTGCGATTCAGCACATCAACATAATGCTCAAACACTCAGCGTCGTAAGGCACCTTTTGGACGAAATGAGTTGCATATCTTTTCGTCCATGTCCATGTAAGGTCCGTTCATCAAGTCAATACAATATGGTACAGATTTCCAAATTTCATCAATGGTTTCCCGTATTGCTTTTGGCCTTCCAGGGAGATTGAATATGAGGCTTGAACCTCTCAAGCCCCCAACTTGTCGGGAGAGTATTGCAGTAGGGACAAACGCCAGTGAGATGCTGCGCATTTGTTCTCCAAAGCCGGGCATGATTCGATCGCAGACGGCAGTTGTCGCTTCAGGAGTAACATCACGTTCAGCCGGCCCAGTCCCTCCAGTGGTCACTACGACGTTGCATCCAACATCATCTACCAAGGATTTTATCGCCGTTTCAATGATGGCTTGGTCGTCCTTGACGCAACGATAGTGAGCAATAAATGGACTTAGGATTGCTTCCTCAAAAAATGAAAGGATTGCTGGGCCTCCTTCATCTTCATACACTCCTTGGCTGGCTCTGTCACTGACCGTAAGAATCCCAAGGCGAATAAGGTCGCCTACGTGTCCTTCTTTCCCTTCTCTTGAAGACTCATGCTCCATGGAAACAACTCACTGGTCGCCGTATTTGGCTACAATATCAGCATGGAAGTTGTCGAGGAGCGTGTCTTCAAACAATTCGGTTTGTCTACGCATTTTAGTGGAACGAATATGGAGAACTGCCATCAGAATAAAGACAATAATAATCATCGGAATGAAAACTTCAAGCTTGTATTGATGCATGAATTTGACGATGCCCTCGGCGGTATAAGCCCATGTTATGGAAGCGATGGACCCTCCAATAAATGTTGCAAGCAACACTCGCATGAACTGCATACGTGAAAGGAGCCCGAGCATGGCACCGACCAAGACGCCAGAAGCCATGAACGGAATCCATACAAAGACGATAAGGCCCCAGAATCCCCATTTGTTGATCATTTCTCGCTTCTCGTTAGCCATGTATTCAACCGTGGACAACGTGTCCCCAAGGAATTTGGTTTGAAGCATGCGACCGCCGAGCCCATCTTGACGTGCAATAGCAACGATCCGGTCGTCATTGGCGGATTTTCTCTCCACGCGTCCGGCTCCAGAGCGGTCGGCTAGGGTGGAAACTTCGTTTCGGGTCTTGACAATCAATTCCTGACTTCCAAGGTGGTCCTCATTTCGTTCTGATATGAAGGCAAACAATTCATCTCTAATTTGGGTGGATGTTTTGTCAAAACGGAAGAAAGCGAATCGTTGTGTTGGGCGGTAGATGACCGAAACGAAGACGACGCGGTCATCACTTGTGACGACTGCCCCATTCATTTCGACATCATTTCTGCGCGTGAAAAAGAGGTCCAAACTGTCTCTTACATCGTCTTCTACTCTTGAAAGGGAGTGCAATTCCGAGAAAAACGAGGAGTAATCCTGTTGCTCTTCTTCCTCAGCCTCAGATACTTCACGGGTTCCAATGCCTAAGCCGGAATCGAAGTCAATGGATTGACCTGCTCCAATTGTGCGTACGTTGAGTTGTACGGGTTTAAAGACTCTAAATATCGCAAATTCTTCCAGCAAATTCCTTAGAATCTCTGCACGAATTTCCTTGGCATCTGATAGGGTGTT
>Ga0208277_1002430_pt1 | contig 10560 bp, 9 predicted proteins | sample ETNtaG_5_FD_185782 | JGI IMG/M metagenome (GOLD analysis project Ga0208277, IMG submission 185782) | Marine microbial and viral communities from oxygen minimum zone, Eastern Pacific Ocean - ETNP201406SV205 (SPAdes) (version 2) | ecosystem: Environmental > Aquatic > Marine > Oceanic ...
GTTTCTCATGGAGGAAAATTTGACTCACCTATTTACTTGTAACGATAGAATCAAAATTATCACCGCCTACAAATTTTTTCGTTTCAAAATTCGTGCCTCCCCACTTTTGTAGATTTTGTCAACTGGAAGGACTTTAAACCAACGCTTTGCTATCAGCAACTTTGTCTGCGATTGATCAATAAATTTCACTGTATCGGAGGTTCCATTCTGACAGATTTTTGATACGAGCTTTTCATTCAATATTTCCCACTTTTCCTCAAGATGAACATTTTTCGTTTTGGTATGTTTTCTTCTGCTGTTTCGCTCCATACCCTTTTCGAGTACAAACTTTGCTAAATCTTCAAACTGACACTCTCTCTTACTGCTTTTAGCCGGAGATATGACGCACTTGTTAAGTATAATAGTGAGTATTTTCATAACCACAAGACAATAGTTTCTAATGAGCTTAACAGGTCCTCCTCCTTAAAATCCATGCAACAAAGAATTGTTCTGGAGTTTCTCTCAAAACACAAGAACTCTATGCGATAGTGTTTGTGACTAGATACCTTGATCTTTTATTTTCCTTCATTAGTTTGTATAACACAATAATGAAGGTGATTTTTATAGGTTCTAGCGCGTGCATTATTTGGTATATCCGTTTTCATAGAGTGGTCAGCCAAACTTATGACAGAGAGCAAGATACGTTCCGTGTAATATTCCTCATACTCCCTTGTCTCCTACTTGGAATATTCATAAATCATGAGTTCACAATAACCGAAATTTTATGGACTTTTTCCATATACCTTGAAGCTGTCGCTATTCTACCGCAGCTTGTACTATTGCAACGTACAAAAAATGTAGATACACTGACAGGAAATTATGTATTCTTACTGGGAGGGTATAGGGCGCTTTACCTATTAAACTGGATTTATCGCTTCCTGACAGAGCCAGGTTATCGGCAATGGATTGTTTGGATCAGTGGGACTATACAGACTGCTATTTATTGCGATTTCTTCTATTACTATTTTCAGTCTTGGAGACGCAATGAAAAATTGTCTTTACCCAATTAGGTCTAAATTCAAGCTTCTGCTAGAATTTCAAGTTAGCTTCATGAAGATTGATACTTTATCGAGCAATGTTATACTTTTATCCTTCAGAATTTGAAGGAAGCTACAATATCTTAATTACATCGAGCAAGAATATCTACACTTTTAGAACTGCTGCTTTCAACCATTTCGCTGATTTTACCTTCAACAAATAAGTTTACCTATCATGAAGTAACAAATAATGAAAAAACTTTTACTTAGATAAAAAAAATTTGTCTGCACCGTTTCTGTAAACTTGTTTAAGTTCCTCAGTGCAAAGAAAAATCGTGACCACTGTGAACAGTGGGAATTAATGATAGACACTTGAAGTAATCCACCCTGCATATTGAACATTTTATACCAGAAACGTGTTAAGTCAAGTAGCACTACTTTTACACTTTTCTGCCATGAAATCAAAGCATCTTCATTTATATATTGCTTGCTTTCGCTTTGTGAAACTAGTATTTCGGTTCACAGGAAAATCACAGGAAAAGTAAAATAATACAGCTAGGAATATTTAATTGTAAATCATACCAGACATCATCAAATCAGACTTCCTAGAAACAGTTGTACTTCCTTCCTTCATGGCGTTCATATAAGTATTAGAAGCTAGAGAGCAATCCTTTACTACACACCTTAAATTTTGTAAGAAATTTTTCCAGTGTGGGAATGACTTTGATCAAAACAGAAGACCCTGTGAGGTAAAAATTTAGCCATACTCTCCAAAGAAACTAGAAAATTTTACCAGGCGGGGTATCAATAAAGAAAATATAAATATTCTTCTTTCTATCCGATGGTAAAAGCTGAAATGACCCAAAATCACTCTGAAATGATTTGAACGTAAGCAAGAAATTCAAAATCAGCTTATGGCATACTTCACTTACTATTTCTTTCATATGATTCAACTTCTTCCATTTTCCCAGGTAAAGATTATGTACAAGTGGAGCACATTTACTGGCAACAAAAACATCACATGGCCAATCTGCTCCACATCTTTCCGACCAAAGCATCTTGTATTCCCACGAAGACGGTATACTGAATCCATTTCCAACCCTCTGCGTTCCAAAATAATTTTGGGAGCGACACGGACCCTTAACAAGTCTCAATTAAAGCTGACTAAATTTTGAGTGAACAATAACCTTATACTCTTCTGGAGGTTGACACCATCCACCAGATTTAGCTAGCCACTTTCTTGGACAAGCTTGCTCGTAATTCTGTATATTTGAAAACGTTAATATCTTCTCAAAATGTTTAAGAAATCCAAAGAATTTCAGTGTTGCTTCGTTTACCTTTCGAATGCATTCATCAACAGTAAGAGTAATTCCGATATTCATTTTCTGCTAAAATTTCAAACTAAAAAATGCGATATCGAAAGAAAAGATGGTACATTTCTCCTTGAAACAATGTTTGCATTAAGTTGTATTTGCCAGTATAGCATTACTCCATAGCAGCTAAATTGAGAAAAGCCAGGATCTTTCCCACTGAGCTATAATGGAGTTATTTGCAAAATAATATGCCAATTTTCAAGAACCTTAAAATCATTATTTCTCTGCGTGGGTATTTCTCCTGCCTTTACAAATACCTAAAAATAAGAAGGATCTAAGTTGGTAGTTCAAATTCAAAAAGAGCATACAGTGATATTTCTTTCACTTCTATGTTCATTACTATTCGTATGAATAGTCAGTCTCGTTCCTTTACTTATATAAGCTGACATTACTCTGTAAATTTGCAAAAAATTTTCTACAAAATTCAATAAATAGCAAATACCTATAATTTCCAGGTTCAACTTCAACTGCCAAACACGTTCCACGTTGAGAAGCACACTCAAAGTCCTACGATATAATTAAACAAAGCTGAATGATTGACATAGGTACCTTTTACCTTCCAATCCTCAGAACTTGGATCCCATAAATTGAGGTGAATTGCAACACAGCTTGTTAAAGTGCTGAGAATAACAAATACCAGTTCCTTTCTTCTTCTCATAGTCTCAATCTTACTTCAATTTGAAGAGAAACAGCTTTACTACTAACGGCACCATTCGCCAGTATACATCGGAAAAGTTTTTGGCATAATCATCACTTTAGTGCGACATGGTTTCCTTGCAAAATAATTTCAGTAACTCATCTGCCCAACCAACTTCAATATTGAAATGTCCCACGAAAAACTCAAGAAAATGTTAATCTTTTCTGCAGTGTAGTCATGGACTTGACGCAATATTTGTTAAGTAACAGTAAAAACGTGAACGTATCGGGTCAAGAACTCACAAACGAAGAAGGATAGTAGAATAGTAAATGTGTCGGGATTTCGATGATATTCGTATATGTTCCTTACGAGTATTGTTATAAATTCCAAAAAAAAAGATGAACCCGAAGAAGATGAAACAATTGAAATTGACGATACGAGTACAAATAAAAATTTATATATTTTAATTAAATCGTAAAGGTTGAGGAGCTGGGATGCCCGAGTGGTCTAAGGGGCCAGACTCAAGTAAAATTTGCTTCTTGAAAAATTCAAGATTTCTGGTAGACAACGTCTGCGTGGGTTCGAACCCCACTTTCAGCAATTTTTTTTGTCACCGGATTTCTAAAATCGCGTACGAGTAGTCGCCACTCTGAGCGGTCGAAATTCTTGAAATAGCGACGATAAAAGATAATTGATAAAATGAGTTCGCTATCCCACGTGTACTCACGTTATTTCCTGCTCATCTGCCTCATTCTTAGTGCCATCAGACTAGTTAGTTTTCACATTCATCTGTCACTCCTGATTTCGAAGGGGGGCACTATTCAAGCATTTCCTGGTGGGAAAGCTCCAAGTTCTCCAACTGAACTTTCTTGTAATACAGAGAAGACTGAAAAACCTGGAATTACAGGACTCCCCATATTAATGCCAATTAGCAGAAGCAGAATGGGTAAACGTGGTTATCTAAGGAAAGATAACTTGTTCATTCATAAAGCAAACTTTCTCCAGTATCATTCCTCAACCACCTTAAACTCAAGAAACTATGCGGCAAATGCAACAGAAATTTGGTCGAAATATGTGTGGGATCGCTGTGCCTTGGTTGGTAACAGTGGGGGCCTACTTTCTGCTGATTTTGGGAAAGAAATAAATGAGTACAATATCGTAGTCCGATTTAACCAAGCTCCAACCAAAGGATTCGAGAAATTTGTTGGAAATAAAACTACTTTTCGAGTTCTGAATGCACTTTGGACAAATATTTATGCGAAAAATGTGCAGTTGAAGAAAGATGGTAGCTTAGATTCGAGAGGAAACATCCGTCTTGGAGAAATCAAAAGCATCCCTTTAGAAATGGATGCTACTTTAATAATAACGCGTACTTCAATTGAAAATTTCAATTTTCTCTATTCAGCCATACAGAAAAAGCGTACGGACGTTCGACTTCTGTTACTTGCCCCAAAGGTTGTGACTGGTGCGAAATGGCTCTTAAATAAGTATCGTAGGCTCCTCTGCACTCATGGATACGGGCCATATATGGGTGGTCACACACCGTCTAGTGGATTTGTGGCGATATTTGTTCTTCTCCAACTATGCAAGGGCATAGATCTCTATGGATTTGGAGACTCTGGGTTACCCGCAAAGTATCACTATTACACGGGCGGAGGTCATCGAATCAGTGGAAATATAGTTCATAGTTGGCGTTTAGAAATGGAAATGATAAAAGCGCTTGATAGAAATGACTTTTTGAACATACATTAATTAGTATAGGAAAAAACTTGTTTATAGTTCAAATAGTAGCAGTCTTCCGCCAAAATAACACCGAGGTGAGAATGATGCATCATCAGAATTCCTCTCCTACAGGTGTGAGATCAATCTCGAATTCGGACTTCCCCTAAGTTGTATCAATTTATTTAAAATGTGAAGCTTGCATATTAAACGAGAATTTACCTTAGAGACCTTAGCTATCTGAACAATCTCTTCCAATAAGCTTCTGAAATTTCTCAAAGGCCACTGAGTTGGACCATCAACAGGAGAAGATTCTGGATTGTCATGGACTTCCATAAAAATTCCATCGACCCCAACTGCAGCACAAGTGCGCGCAACCGTAGGTATCATATTACGCAGTCCTCCACTTGCTACACCACCCTCCCCAATGGCCCGCCCTGCTGGCTGCTGAAGCGAGTGTGTAACATCAGCCAACTAAAATAAACGTATGGAAACAAATATTTTGAGACTTTGTTGTATACTTACCACAGGACAATTTGCATCTCTCATCCATACAAGATTTCTTGGATCAACAATTAAATCACTGTAACCAAACATGGTGCCACGTTCACACACACAAACATTTGGGTTGCCAGTGCCTCGAATTTTATCTGCTGAGTTCCTCATTACCTAGATCAAAGTTATGAATAGGAGAAGTGGATATAGAGAAGAACGCACTGAAGCAGCACAGAATTGACCCTTCTTTATGCTGATGACTTTTCCTGTTTTACCGGCAGCCACGAGTAAATCAGTTTGGCGGCACAAAAATGCAGGTATCTGTATTATATCAGCTACTCGTCTTCAAAAGCAGATTAAAAATACAGCGTTCAAATAAACTTCAAAAATACCCGACAGGTTCTGCTTGAAAACATTCATGAATATCGGTGATTATTGGAACATCAAAAGCTGTTTTAACAGCTTGTAGAACCTATTTTCAGGAACTTTCCATAATGAACTCTTGAACGCTTGAACGAAGTACCTTTAAACCTTCATCGATGCCCGGTCCACGAAAGGACTTGGCGCTCGTTCGATTTGCTTTATCGAAACTTGACTTAAAAACTAGCTTGATTCCAACGCTATAGATTTTCGTAAATATTTTGATGTGTTGGAACTACAGTTTACCTGTCAGTAACTTGCTTAATTTGACGACACAGCTTAAAAATATGCTCCTCAGACTGAATCACGTTCGGACCCGCCATCAGGAAAAAGGGATCGGAACCCTGAGAATGATAGAACTCATAACATTAGGATGAAAGGTTAAAATATGTTACCTTAAGTTCGTGATAAAACGTGCTTTCTTGTTGATTCATGTTAAGTGAAAGAATTTATGGGGGGTCTCGTCGAATCTTTTTCTGTTTTTTTTTGGACCTTGGGCTTGGAGCTAAGGTTTAATTTTATGAAAAGGATGTCAGGGTTTAGGGTATTATATTGTCAGAGGGGATTTGTTTTTTTTGCCGAAAGGGGTTGGTTTGCATTTTCAACCAGACTTTTCCTCAGCGGACTCCTCAAAAATTCCGCGCTTCAAGTAACGTACTGTATTACATTCGAAATTGCGTATTTACACTCTAAATTCGCATTAATCGATATCAATACGTCGTTTGCTTTGAACTACGTGCAGAATCTGTTCGCGCGTTCTTAAGAGTTTACGTCTTTTCCGTACGCGAAATAAGGAAAAGCAGAATTACACATACTCGAAAATTCAAAAATAAATAAATAAAAGAGAAACTTTGACGCGTTCAAAAAATGGCAGAAGCAGATCCTCCTACAACAGCAGAAATACAGGAAAATCTCGATATATTATGGCTTCTGCTTGGAGCGTATCTCGTTTTTTTTATGCAGGTATGTACGTGGGTGGACAAAGGGATTCCCTTTCCCCCAATTTTCCTTTTTCCCCTTCAGGAAAAAGATTGCTTCAAGTTCCTTCCAAGAATAAACCACATATTTCTTTTGTCATTGTTACTTTTTCCGCCGCATGTAAGTCAATTACTGACGAGATTCCGCTAACCGATTACAGTGTGGATTTGCCCTGCTTGAAGCAGGCTCTGTTCGAGCAAAGAACACCAAGAATATTTTGCTAAAAAATGTTCTCGACGCTTGTTTGGGTGCCTTCATATGGTGGTTCATGGGATTTCCAATTGCTTTAGGAGACTCTTCTGGGAAATTCGCTGGTGGAAAGGTTAGCTTCAAGCATTGAAACTTTATTGCGTGCTAAAATTATGTTTTCTTTCAGGATTTTTTTATGATGGACTTGACCAAAGAAGTAAATAATAATCCCACCTATTTTGCTACCTGGATGTTTCAATGGGCTTTTGCTGCAACGGCTGCTACAATTGTATCGGGAGCAGTTGCTGAAAGATGCAAATTTGTGGCATATTTGGCGTATACAACCGCTCTGACAGCTTTCATATATCCTGTCGTCGTTCATTGGGCTTGGTCATCGGAAGGCTGGCTTTCTGCATGGGTCGACGATGAAAAAAAACCCTTCCTGAAGGCCAACGGGTTCATGGATTTTGCTGGCTCTGGAGTTGTTCACATGACAGGGGGAGCGGCGGCTCTGATGGGATCAATTTTTCTCGGTCCAAGAACCGGCCGCTTTACGCCAACCGGATCTGTTGTTGATATGCCAGGTCACTCCACGGTCCTGGCAGCCTTGGGTACATTTATTCTTTGGTTTGGTTGGTATGGATTCAACCCTGTGAGTACTCTCAAATTTGAGTACATGGGCGACGCAGCTCGAGTTGCAGTCACAACTACGCTTGCTGCTGCAACAGGAGGATGCACAACTCTAGCAGTCCACGTTGCTTTAAAGAATCCGCCAGACGTCTTCCCAGCTTTGAATGGAATTCTTGCTGGCCTTGTTTCTATTACAGGACCTTGTCCTGTTGTTGAACCGTGGGCAGCTGCCTTCATTGGTTTTGTTGGGGGCTTTGTATACTATGGATCGAGTACGCTACTCAAGAAGTTGCAGATCGACGATCCCCTTGATGCGGCTCCCGTCCATTTCTTCTGCGGTATTTGGGGTGTTCTTTCAGCAGGTTTGTTCGCTGAAAAGTCTTACACTTCTAGTGTCTATGGAAAAGATGAGGATTCCTATGGTGCTTTCATGGGTGGTGGTGGAAAGCAACTCGGAAACCAAATCATCGGTGTACTTGCAATTACTGGTTGGGTATGTTTCACATGCTCTATTGTTTTCGGAAGCTTGAAAGCACTTAAATTATTGCGCGTTAATGCAGAAGATGAAGAACTCGGTCTGGATTCTTCACATCATGGAGGCGATGCGTATAATTTTGAAGCAGGACGAGGCAAGACTATTTCGTAAATAATCGAAGAGTTTACTCATTAATGATTCAATGGAATATAGAATGCGCGAGATAAAAAGTTTTAAAGATCATAAGTAACATACTATCGACAACACATCGATTGGGACCATTTGAAACAGAGTACCATACAGTGCAAAAATATGTTTACTGCAAAGATAAGTAGCATCAATTATGTAACTTTCAACAACAGCTACGTCATAACCAATTTAATAGCTCTATGCGCTGGTTAATACTTATCATTTCACTATATTTTCATAGTTTCCTACATATCAACCCAGCAAAGAAGTCGAAAGAGTTACCATCTGGACTCAACTCATATTGATCTCCTCTATCACTTACTATATCAAAATGGATTATTAGGGCAAACATCACAATATATTAAAGTTGATTAGTACCAGCTAGGAGGCAACCGGTCGAAGATAGGCCTTGGATTTGTAGAGCCATAGACTTTTGCGAATCAAACTCGCTGAAATGTACTTTTTGCCCCGAGTGCAGCCAATGACTCAAGTATAGAGGCTGTTAACTTTATTAATGCAGCAAAACAGTGAATATTTCTTGTACCTCTAATGCTTTGAAACCCTTACTATCAAAAATTTGATAGTATTCCTCAAAACACTCTGAATAGTATGATTATTTGTTGTCATCAGCCAAAGCATTTCTGTTTTACCTAGTATCTTTGCTAATAATTTCTCCTTTCCTACCTTCAAATTTGAAAAGATTAGATTGTCTATCAAAATTACTCCAATGAAATACTTTCTCGAAGTTAAGAAAATTTGCGGGTTCTAAGTGAAAATATTTAGTAAAGAACAAAAAACACCATCAATCATACTCCTATTTTTTTCCTCACATTTAAACTCTTCAATTACAGAAAACAGCAGAGAGTTGATACATGCCGTTGGTGCCTGGATAAATAGTGTCAAATGTAGAAGTAATCAATTGATACATACCACATTATCAAGATTTAACCCAATTCCGTTCGTGACATGATACATGCCATTAGCATAGCTTGAATGACATAGAATACCTCCTATCTTAAAAAAGAGCATAAGATATACGAAATAAATCCGATTTTTTAAATCTTACCTTAGTATTTTTATAGTAGATATCGTTTGGCCACTTTATTTTTAAATTTTCAATGAATTCCGAAGCGATGCCATATCGCAGCAACACAGAAGAAGCTTCACTAGTTATTGCCTAAAGCAGTCATTTATTGTCAAGCATATGCAACTCATTTGCTCATTTTCTATATCTTTACCTTGATTACAGCAAGACATACTAGATATTGAATAAAAGGCAAATTCTTCGCTTCTCTGACAAATATTCTTTCAATACTCTTCAATCTAATATCAAAGTAGTAAAACATACCTGCAAGCGCAATTGAATGAAAAAAATAATCCTCCAAGCGGTGATAACCACGAATTTTTACTTGAGAATAAGTGTGGGAGCAATAAACTTTTTATAAAAAAACAAACCCGCGTCCACAGCCCTTTTCCTGGTAGTCTGAAACAAATACTACTTCGGGCGAGATGATACCATAGCTATAATTAAAAAAGAAAACGTTAGGACAATAGGAGCAGTAAAATAAAAGCAGATATCCTTACTCTCTTAAAAACGACTGCGTTGAATCTACGACAAAGCTTGTTAAAAGTATTCTTCCAGTCGTTACAGTCTTAAGTTCATTAAAATACAAAGAATCATCAAAACTAGCACTTGTGAAAGAAGTGCATGTCTCTTTTCCTATAAGTGTCCTTCCATGAAATAATAAGTTTACATACTTAACGTGTTAAAATCGAACCTGATATCAGCTGGAATTTTAGAACGAATTTGAAAAAGAATGGATTCTGACGTCTACTTAAAAAGGTCACAACAATCATCATTACATAAAATAAGTTGCCTCAGGAGATTTGCTGGTTATTCGTATTTCAGGAGTCGATGCCATTAAAGTGTAGTTACTATTACGGAAGTTTTAATATTTATGCAGCTCAAAAAGTAAATATACAGTTGGAAGTCTATCTCCCTGGTTTTATTACACTTTCGTGTCCTTTTTATTTTCAAGACTTTTGAAGTTGACTCAGCTAACCGAAGGGAAATATTCATTCGTCGCTTGAGATAAATTGTAAGTGGAAATAGGAACAGGAGCCGAATTAACTAGGTTACAGAATCACGTTCTCACTAACACGCATGGAACAACAAGGGTTTCAAGTTGCTGCACTTCACAGGGAGTTTTTAAGGGGCGTAAAAAACACAAAGAAAAGAAGCCAAGAGGGCATTCGGCTGTGTTTGTAACACGTACTCGTAAATTGAAAAAAAATACTGTTTCCTTGGGTGAATTTCCTGGATTTTCTTTCCTTTTACTCATATGCATATACGCACGCACATAAAAATAAATCACTTGTGTTTTAATTTCATTTTTATCACATTTTTTACCACCAGCAGTCATAAAAATATGGCCATAT
>Ga0208277_1002432_pt1 | contig 10544 bp, 8 predicted proteins | sample ETNtaG_5_FD_185782 | JGI IMG/M metagenome (GOLD analysis project Ga0208277, IMG submission 185782) | Marine microbial and viral communities from oxygen minimum zone, Eastern Pacific Ocean - ETNP201406SV205 (SPAdes) (version 2) | ecosystem: Environmental > Aquatic > Marine > Oceanic ...
TAAAAAGAGATAAACCATTCTCTCTCCTTAACTCTCTAGGATTATGCATTTGATATAATCCCTGAATATGATGACCTGCATAAGTTTCATGAGGTGCAGTAACTAATATGACTCCCCAATCGTGTTCAACTAAATATTCATCTTTTGTTTTCTTATCCCACTGATCTTCAAAAGGATTTATTTTCCACTCAGAGGTAAAGTAACCCTCTTCATCAGCTCCCTTGGATCTAGAAAAATTTCCATAATAAGATGTTTTCCTTAGGTACTCTTCTCTTGGAACAACATTAACTCTTTCCTTCCAAGGAATTGGAATTAGATTATTATTCCTAATGTGCTCTCCAGACTTATCGACCCAGTACTGATGAGCTTGAATCATACTATCTGGATCTGGATACTCATTCTTAATATCAATTAATAGTTCTTTAGTTGTCTTAGACGGGTCAATTCTTTTTGCTAAATCATCCATTTTATCGAGGGTGTTATTAAACTCATACCATCCAAATTCCCACAAAGACTCGTCATCATAATCTAAAAGAAATTGGTTTTTTAACATCTTATTATATGGTATTTTACCTAATGAAAAAGAGGATTTTTGCATATTTGGCACATCTTTTTGAAGAAATAATTTAAAATTATTTAATTGCTCCTTGATTTGGTTAGTTAATGAGGTAAGCTCTATTTTTTCTTGATCATCAATCAAACATAAGTTGATAAATGATGGTATCTCTTTTTCAAAAATTTCATTAGAGTTAGAGGCCATGAATAAACCTAATTCATTGAATCTAGGAACAAAATATGAGATTTGCTTTATTCCAAATTTTAAATCATTTAAAACAACTGGAAGGTAATTTATAAGAAATTGAAACTTTTAAATATCGTAATTAATCTAATGTATGTGTAAATATTTTCTTCAAATAATAATTTACCTTTTATCTTATGCAAACGCACAATCGTTTGGACAGAATAAAGTTCAGTATCAAAATTTTGATTGGAATTATATTCAAACTCCTCATTTTGATATATACTATTATGAGGATCAAAAATCCCTTGCTGAATTCACAGCTGATGTTGCGGAAGAGTCTTATGAGCAAATATCAATTCATTTGAGATGGGACTTGAAAAAACGTGTGTCCATAATGGTTTATAATTCTCATAATGAATTTCAACAGACTAATATTGTTGATGCTTATATGAGAGAAGGTGTTGGAGGTGTAACAGAGCTCTTTAAAAATAGGGTTGTTTTTCCATTTGAAGGAAACTACGAACAATTTAGACACGTTATTCATCATGAACTAGTTCATGCCGTTATAAATGACATGGTTTATGGTGGTAGTATGCAACATGTAATATCAAGTAGGACAAAGATAAGAGTACCAATATGGTCAAATGAAGGACTTGCTGAATATTTAAGTTCAGGTTGGGATACAAAAGCAGATATGGTATTACGAGATATTGCAGTCCATGAAAGAATGCCCTCTGTAAAAGAATTAAACTACTTCATGGCTTACAAAGGCGGGCAGTCATTATGGAAGTTTATTGCAGAAAAATATGGACGAGAAAAAATTGGCGATATATTTAGATCAATGAAACGTACTCAAAATGCTGAGAAAGGATATGAGAGAGCATTGGGTATGAATTACGAAGACCTCACTAAACAATGGCATAAATATTTAAAAAAAGAGTACTGGCCTGATGTCAAAGATAGAGATCCTCTAGAGGATATGTCCGAAAAAATTACTGATCATAAAAAATTAAGAAATTTTTACAATGTGAGCCCTTCAATTTCTCCAGACGGTAGTATGGTTGCAGTTTTATCAGATGAAATGGGTTATTTCGATATTTTAATTTTAGATGCAATTACTGGTAAGAGAATAAAAAAATTAATCAAAGGTAATAGGTCAGTTGATTTTGAAGAACTCAAGTGGCTTCAACCAGGTATATCTTGGTCTCCGGACAGTAAAAAAATAGTTTTAGCATCAAAGGCAGGGAAGAGTGATGCACTGCATATAATTGATGTCGAAACTAAAAAAAGTGAGAAAGTTGAACTGGATATGAATGGAGTTTTTTCTGCAGCTTGGAGCCCTTTAGGTAATCAAATTGCTTTCATAGGTCAGACAGAAAATTCTTCTGATATTTACATTTATAATATTGATACTAAAATAATTGATAGAATAACAAATGATGTTTTTTCTGATTCCTATCCCTCTTGGAATCCTTTAGGTACTGAAATCCTATTTGCATCAGATAGGGGAGATTATGTTTCAGGAGATTTCACTGGAGTTATGAATGATCATGATTACAGACAAACAGATATTTACAGTGTTAGTACCTTAAATAATGAAATTACTAGACACACAAACTCTAATTACAATGAATCGCATCCTATATGGTCAAACACTGATCAATTTATCTTATATACTGCAGATTATAATGGGGTATGGAATTTATTTAAACAAAGTATTTCTTCAAACTTATCCGAGGAATTTAATCAAGAAAATGAAATTCAAATCTATCCAATTACAAATGTTTTAACTGGATTACAACAACCTACTATTTCTAAAAATGATGAGATGTTAATTTTTGCAGGGTATTCAGGAATTGGTTGGGATTTATATAGTATCTCAAACCCATTGACTCTAAAAGAAAAACGCGTTAATCCCACTAATTTTATAGCTAATAATAAAATAGAAACTGAGTCAATATCAGATCTTCGGAAGCATAAATCAAACACGAGTATCAAATCATCAAATGATTACTCTAACTGGATTTTTGCTGAAGGATTTCAACATCTAAACACCTCTATGGAACCTGACCAAGCTGATGAGTTAATATCTATTGATTCATCTAAAATTGATGGAGAATATGTATCCAGAAACTATAAAACTAAGTTTACTCTAGACTTAGTTAGTGGGAACGTTCAAATAAGCAATGTTTTTGGAACAAGTGGGATGACTTACTTTTCATTTAGTGATATTTTAGGAGATCACAAGATATCTTTCGGTACTGAAATGGTTTTAACTCTAGAAAACAGTGATTACTTTTTTCAATACGCTTATCTAAAAAATAAGTTAGACTATTATATTGTTGCTTTTCAAACAGCGAACTTTTTTAATGTAGATTATAGTTCATTAGGGCGTCTACGGCATTATGGAATTCAATCTTTAGTCTCTCATCCTTTTAGTAAGTTTCAAAGGATGGACTATGGGGTCTCAATTCATAACATTAATTACTCAATATTAAAGCAAGGATATGATGAATGGGCTCAAATTGAATATGAAACAGTAAGCGAGTCTAGATATTCAGCAATCTTGCCCTCTGTTAGCTGGGTATATGATAATTCAGTATTTGGTTTCACAGGACCCGTTGATGGCTTTAGAAAAAATTCGACATTTACAATTAGTCCTGGAGAATTGACATTTCAAACTATTAAATCTGATATGAGAAAATATTGGAGGTTTGGTAAAGATTATACATTTGCGGTAAGAGCATTTTTTGGAAAAAGTTTAGGAGAAAATAAACAAAAATTCTTTTTAGGTGGAATGCCATATTTATTAGCTGGAGGTGGGGAAACAAATGGTCGTGATGATATAAGTCTTTTTAGAGAGGTTCTCCTTGATACTGCTAATGCTTCTTTAATTCATGATCTATATTTTACAGAATATGCTTTTCCACTACGTGGTGCAAGATTTGCAGAGCGTTTTGGAAATACAACCTCCTTGTTTAATCTAGAAGTAAGATTTCCTTTCATCAATTACCTTGCATTGGGTTTTCCACTAAAGGTTATCTTTGGTAATATTAGAGGACATGCATTCATGGACATCGGTGCCGCATGGGACGAAGTTGGTGAGTTTAATAATAAAAACAGATATGGGCCTAATAAATCAAAATGGCCAGAACGTTATGGGTTTAATAATACAACTGATTTCTCTCCATGGGTTACCACGATTGGTCTGGGGACAAAAATTAACTTGGGATATTTTTTGCTAAGAATAGAAACAGCTTGGGATAAAAATACAAACGGTTATTCCAAACCTCAGTGGTATTTCTCATTAGGTCCAGATTGGTAGCCAAATATTAAAACAAGCTTTAAATTTTATTAAATAAATTATTTAGAATGGCTAAAGCAAAAACTTCCTTCTTATGCTCATCATGTGGGGATGATTTTCCTAAGTGGAATGGGAAGTGTCCTTCATGTGGAGAATGGGGAACACTCTCTGAATTTAAAGTTTCGAAGAATAAATCTATTAAAACAAGATCTATTAGAGAATCTAAACTTTTAAATGACGTTCTTAGCACAAATCCCGGTGAGAGAATTAAAACAGGTATGGGAGAAGCAGATAGGGTTTTAGGAGGAGGTATTTTATCAGGTTCTCTAATTTTATTAGGAGGTAGTCCAGGGGTTGGCAAATCTACTTTGTCCTTGCATTTATGTTCTGGAGTAAATGTAAAGACTCTTTATATTTCTGCCGAGGAGAGTGAAGAGCAGGTCGCAATCAGAGCGCAAAGGCTTAAAATTGATCAAAAACTGTTATTTCTATCTGGTGAAAATGAAATTGATGGTATTGGTAATCACATTGATCGTATAAAACCTGAATTAGTGATCATTGATTCAATTCAGACTATAATGAATTCGGGTTTAGATTCCTTACCTGGATCACCCAGCCAGATACGTGACTGTGGTCAAAGACTTCTTGAAATCTCAAAACAACAAAATATTTCTATTCTTATTGTTGGGCATGTAACTAAAGAAGGGGCAATTGCTGGACCTAAAATGTTAGAGCATATGGTTGATACTGTTTTGTATATGGAAGGAGATGATCGTTTTGATCACAGAATTCTTCGTTCTATAAAAAATAGGTTTGGTACCACTCATGAAATTGGGTTATTTCAAATGGATGAATTGGGATTAAAAGAAGTTTTAAATCCATCTAAAATGTTTTTAGCTGAACGAAGTTTAAATATTGCAGGTACTAGTATATACCCTTCTCTTGAAGGGACACGTCCAATATTAGTTGAAGTTCAAGCTCTAGTTTCAGATACTAATTATGGAAGCCCTCAAAGAAATGTAAATGGATATGATTACAAGAGATTAGCAATGCTTATAGCAGTGTTAGATAATAGATTAGGCTTAACTTTTGCAAATAAAGATGTCTTTGTGAATTTAGTTGGAGGATTAAAGGTTGATGATCCAGCAGCAGATTTATCAATACTTTCAGCAATAGCATCAAGTATTATGAATAAACCGATAGATAAGGATACTGTTTTATTGGGAGAAGTTGGTTTAGCTGGAGAAATAAGATCAATTAATAGATTAAAACAAAGACTCATTGAAGCATCAGCATTAGGATTTAAAAAAGCAATCGTACCAGTAGCTAGTATAAATGAAAAAATCAAAAGTATTGATATTTCTTTAGAAAGTGTAAAACTAGTTAAAGATGTATTTAGATCCCTTTTTTAATTAAGTAAATTATTTTTTATGAAGTTCAAAGTTAAAAATAAATCAAATGATTCAAGAACTGGGTTAATAGAGACGGACCATGGCGCTATTGAGACACCTGTTTTTATGCCAGTTGGAACTGTCGGAGCTGTTAAAACTATTTCTGCAAATGAGTTAGAAGATATAGATTCACAAATTATATTAGGGAATACATATCATCTCTATTTGCGACCCGGAACAGAAGTCATAAATATGTCGGGGGGATTGCATAAATTTAACGCTTGGAATAAACCTATTTTAACAGACAGCGGTGGTTTTCAAGTTTTTTCCTTATCTAGATTAAATAAAATTTCTGATAATGGTGTTGAATTTCAATCGCACTTAGATGGAAGTAGGCACATGTTTACCCCAGAATTTTCTATGGAAATACAAAGGAAGTTAGGGGCGGATATCATTATGGCTTTTGATGAGTGCCCACCTGGAGATGCTGACGATAAAATCATTAAAGGAGCTGTCGATCGAACTACAGCATGGATAAAACGTTGTTCAAGTTGGTTAAATAGTAATCCAGAATTATATGATTATAGACAGACTTTGTTCCCCATTATCCAAGGGTCAACAAGTGAAGAACTTAGAAAAAGAAGTATTGAAGAATTAACTCCTTTTTCTAAATGCGGTATGGCTATTGGCGGGCTGGCAGTGGGTGAGGAAAAGGAAGCAATGCTAGATACTGTTGAATATTGCAATACGATTCTTCCAAAAGATCAACCAAGGTATTTAATGGGAGTTGGCAGACCATCAGATATTATAAGTGCCGTATCAAAAGGTGTAGACATGTTTGATTGTGTAATGCCAACACGTAATGGTAGGAACGGACATATTTTCACATCTAGAGGTGTATTAAATATAAAAAATGAAAAATTTAAAAAAGACTTTTCTCCAATAGATATTGAAAGTAGTCACTTGTGGGGCACTTTATATTCAAAGTCATATGTACGACACTTATTTAATATTAATGAAATTTTAGGCTTAAGAATAGCTTCTACCTTAAATCTTGTATTTTATTTAGATTTAATGAAAGAAATAAAGCGGCAAATTAATAATGATACATTTTTATCTTGGTCAAATACAACACTGGATAGCATGAAAAATTATAAAGGTATGTAGTGACTGAAGTTTTAGTCAGGGTAATAGACGCATATGTATATTCTTATGAAAGCAATAAACTAAGTTTTCTGCTTCTAAAGAGATCTAGAAAAAAAATTTATGAATATCTCTGGCAAGGAGTTGCTGGTAAAATAGAAAAAAATGAACTTGCTTGGCAGGCTGCTCTTAGAGAGTTAAAAGAAGAAACAGGGTTGACAGCTCAGAGAATGTTTGTGGCTGATTACGTGAGTAAATTTTATGAAAAGCATGGGGATCGTATGAACTTCGTTCCCGTTTTTGGAATTGAAGTAAAAAACAAAAAAGTCTCATTATCAGAAGAACATTGTAATTTTAAATGGTTAAGCTTTAAAAAAGCTCACGCTAAATTAACCTGGAATGGACAGAAAAAAGGATTAAAGGCTGTGCATAGTATGTTGAATTCAAAAGATGCGCGTATGAAATGGTCAAAAATAATTTAATTATATAGGAGTTAAAATGTTAAAAGAAGGAATAAAAGCACCAAATTTTTCTTTAGAAGATCAGAATGGTGATTTAGTAAAATTAAAAGACTTTGAAGGGAAAAAGGTATTGTTATGGTTTTACCCTAAAGCAAGTACACCTGGCTGAACTATAGAAGGTCAGAGACTCCGGGATGAGTTTCAAAATTTTAAACAGGCTAATACAGTCATTTTAGGGATGAGTGCAGATACTGTAAAATCCCAAAATAACTTTTGTAAAAAACAAAATTTTCCTTTTCAATTATTATCTGATACTGAAAAAACAACTATAAGATCATATGAAGCTATTGGTATGAAAAAAATGTATGGAAGAGAATACGAAGGGATCTTCCGAATTTCATACTTAATAGATGAAAAAGGTATAATTGAGAAAGTTTATTCTAAGGTTAAACCCAAAGAGCATGCATCAGAAGTTTTAAAAGATATTTCTTAAATAGAAATAAATAGAGCTCTTGATTTAAATGATTTTTCGTTTAATTCTTGATCTAAGTATCCCATCATTACAGAATGCCCTTTAATTTTAAGTTTATTTTTAGTTTTTGTAAATTGTGTTAGGTGAATAGGATCTTTTCCTAATGAAATTATGCCTGAATTTTGAGGGCATAATGCTAGATCATTGAGATTAAACTTATCTATCTTATTTAAGTCATAGCGAATATTAAAGTCTGCATTGGACTCTGCAATAGTTAAATCAGAATTGTAATCATCATAAATATAACCACCGTAAATAGGTAGAATCGCTTTAAGTATTACCCAACCACTTGTATAAAAGTCTATTTTGCAAGAATATCGAAGACGGCCTGTTCTATTTATTAATTTTAAAATGCCACTTGTATTTATCAATAAATTATAATGTGAAAGTTGAATTCCAGAACCACTCTCAAATGTTATGAGAGCTTCATCACTTAATAGTGGTTTATGCTTCGGGTTATAAAATTTTGGAAAAGATTTTATAACTGACAATATATTTCTATTTCCAAAATTAATTTCCTTTATATTATGACGATTTTTATATTTTTTTGATAAAGGTTCTTTTGTTAATACAGCTGTAGCTCCAATTTGCCATATACTAAATAATAGAATTTCGGATTGATAATTTTTGAGTTTTGGCAAAACTATTCTATCTCTAGGCATTAATCCCTTATGAATCAACCAATGGGCAGTTTGTTGAATTAGTTGATAATACTTTAAGTTTGTGATGTTATCACTTTTTATAATTAATTGATTACCATATTTAATATTTTGTCCTTCAATTAATGATCTCATGCTTGGGTATGGTATCATATATTCAATTGGTTCAACATTGCCAATACATTGAGCATTATAGATACGTTGTTTTAGTTCAATATCCATCTATTGCTTTAAAAAAACGGGTTTAATATTCAATAATTTTAATTATCTGGTTTTACTTTTCTAATAACTTTGAAGTTATCTTTAGAACGGGTATACCAATCTCCAGCCAGTCTGCCTACAGGGTTTAATTCGTTAAGGTCTAGGTGTCCCTTATTATAAACTTTATCATCAATGTGAAATAAAATAATTTCACCAATAACTATAAATCCGCCACCTGCTTCATGCTTACCTATTTGTACAATTTTTGTGAGTGAGCATTCAAAGCTTACTTTTGCCTGTTTTACAATGGGAGGTTTTACTTTTTTTGATGAAATCTTTATCAGGTTTGAAGAATCAAATTCATCGATACTTGGATCAAAATCTGTACCACAAATAACCATTTTTTCTACAAATGATTCAGAAACTATGTTAATAGTAAACTCTTTTGATTCTCGAATATTTACTAATGTATCTTTTTCATTACCATCCCAACCCCTTCTTGCAGGAGCAAACATAACCGTTGGTGGCTTTGAGCAAACTCCATTAAAATAAGAGAAAGGTGCAAGGTTATTTACACCATCTTTTGAAATGGTAGAAACAAGGGCAATAGGCCTTGGAACTATTGAGCCAATCATAAGTTTGTGGTTTTCTTGAAAAGATTGTTTTTGGGGATCAATAATCATATCATAACCAAGAAAACGGATAATTTTTATCCTCAATGTCCTCATCCGAGTCTACAATATTCAGTGGTTTAAAGGTATCAATCATTACCGCAAGTTCATTAGTATCAGATACTTTTAGAGACTCTTCAATTTTACCGGGTTGAGGTCCGTGAGGTATACCTGATGGGTGATATGTAATAGATTCAGGCTCTATACCTTTTCGACTCATAAAATTACCCTTTGAATAAAATATTATTTCGTCAGAATCAATATTACTGTGTGCGTAAGGAGCAGGTATAGAATCTTTATGATAATCAAATAACCTTGGGACAAAAGAACATACTACAAAATTTTTGGATTGAAAGGTTTGATGAACAGGAGGAGGTTGATGTATTTTCCCTGTTATTGGCATAAAATCATGTATGTTAAATATCCAAGGATAGTAAAAACCATCCCAACCTATTAAATCAAATGGATGGTATTTATATTTATAACTCTGAATTCTATCAGTGAGTTTAATATCAATTAAACATGAGTGATCATTCGTTAATTCTTTCAATTCTGGTGTTCTAATATCTCTCTCTGAAAATGGAGAATGTTCAAGTAATTGCCCAAAATTATTTCGGTAGCGCTTAGGTGTTTCAATAGGATATTTTGATTCAATAACAAGGGCTCTAATTTCTTCTTCGATGTCTATTTTCCATATCGTTCCTTTTGGGATAATAAGGTAATCTCCTGGCTGAAGATTTAGATTACCAAAATTTGAATTAAATTTTCCAGTACCACTATGAATAAATATTATTTCATCTGCACAGCCATTTTTATAAAGAGAATCCATAGATTGGTTAATGTGTGACTTATAGATAGTTAAATCAGAATTATAAAATAATGGATAACGAGATTTAATCGCATTTCCATTTAGTTCAATCTTTTTTGTTTTAATATGATAGTGCCGATGAATGTCTTGATTTGATTCAATTTTAAAAGGTTTAAACTCACCAATTTTTTCAACGGATGTTGGAGGGTTTTTATGGTAAATATTTGAATAAATTCCACTGAATCCTTCTCTACTAATTAACTCTTCCCAAAATAAATCGCCCTTTTTATTTCTAAATTGAGTATGACGTTTAGGTGGAACTTTTCCTTGTTTTAGATAGAATGGCATATGAATTATATAATTTTATTTTCCAAAACACCAAGTCCTTCTACTTCGAGTCTGACAACATCTCCTTTTTTAAGCCAGCCTCCTACATTCTCAGGTCTTAGCTCCAAAATACATCCAGTTCCAACTGTACCAGACCCTAAAATATCTCCAGGAAGAAGATTCGTATTCATTGAGGCCCTTTCAATCATCTTAGTGAAAGGATGATATAAATCATTTGTGTTTCCATCTGAAATTAATTTACCATTTACGTGGCAAGTCATCCTTAGATGAAATTTACCATTGAG
>Ga0208277_1002433_pt1 | contig 10542 bp, 6 predicted proteins | sample ETNtaG_5_FD_185782 | JGI IMG/M metagenome (GOLD analysis project Ga0208277, IMG submission 185782) | Marine microbial and viral communities from oxygen minimum zone, Eastern Pacific Ocean - ETNP201406SV205 (SPAdes) (version 2) | ecosystem: Environmental > Aquatic > Marine > Oceanic ...
TCGCCGTTCGTCGGGTGTACGAAATACATTCTCTCCAAAATCTGGGTGCCAAAAACGTCGACGTCGTTCGTTACGATAAATAATCAACGAAAATTTTTACCCGCGCGTTCAAGACGACAAAAGTCTTCGGCAACACTAATGGATGACACTGAAACGACAACATCAATCGTCTGGTTTCGCAAAGGCTTGCGCGTTCACGACAACCCGGCCTTGTCAGACGCTCTGAAAGAGGCAAAAAATGGTCTCAAAGACGAAAGGAAAAAAGTGTTGCCATTGTTCATCATGGATCCGTTGTTTTGCAACGCGCAGAAAGTCGGCGCAAACAGAATGAACTTTTTACTGCAATCACTGACGAACCTAAACGATAATTTACGATCATTATCATCGATTGATAATGCAAAATCGAATAATTGTTTAACAGTTGTTATTGGTAAACCAATCGACGTGTTGCGAAACGTCTTCATGAAGTTTAACGTTTCCTCCATATATTTCGAAAAGGAACAAGTGGAACCGTTTGGGAAACATCGCGATGACGAAGTAATTGAATTGTGCAAGAAACTCAACGTGCATGTGAAGACATACGCATCGCACACTTTGTACGACCAGGAATTCTTATTGAGTAAAGCTTCGGCGAAAGGCATTCCTCCGAGCACGATGGGTGCTTTTCAAAAGGTACTTGCAAATGTCGGCGAACCGCCAGCTCCAGTGCCAACGCCGCCAAAGAATTCTTTGCGAGTGATTCCAGACGCAGGAGATGTCCTCTCGAAGGAATTCAAATATGCGAATGGTATACCGACACTGGAGGATTTGGGATACGAGGCAAAGAATATTTCATTCAAAGGCGGCGAAGGCGGTGAAACTGAAGGATTGCGACGAATGCGTGGAGCCTTACGCAGAGGTGGAGACGGACATAAATATGTGCAAGAGTTTGATAAACCACAGTCATCACCATGCCAATTATTCGCTAAAGAGAAGGGTGATGGCAGTGTAAAAGCATCAAACCCGTTTGAAATGGCAAAGAAAGCGGCTTCTTCTTCACTTAAAGAAGATTTTTCGTTGTTGTGGCCTTCGACGACGGCGCTTTCGCCGCACCTTAGGTTTGGTACCGTCTCGGTGAGACAGTTTTATTACGAGTTGCAAGATATCATGAAGAACGAGCTGAAAGGGAAACACACGAATCCTCCGACGAGTTTGATGGGCCAGATTTTATGGCGCGAATTTTATTACATCAACGCGTACGGCACCCCGAATTACGATAAAATGGTTGGTAATAGAATATGCAAACAAATCCCGTGGAAGAACGATCCAGAAAACCTTGCTAAGTGGGAAAGTGCACAAACTGGATTCCCTTGGATTGATGCCGCAATGACGCAGTTGAAAGAAGAAGGCTGGATACATCATCTCGCTAGACACGCCGTGGCGTGTTTTTTGACACGTGGAGACTTGTTCATTTCGTGGGAAGAAGGCGCTCGGGTCTTCGATAGAGACCTCATAGACGCGGATTGGGCTTTGAACAATGGGAACTGGATGTGGCTATCTGCGTCGTCGTTCTTTTACCAATACTTTCGTGTTTACGGTCCACATTCATTCGCCAAGAAATACGATAAAGAAGGAGCATATGTGAAACATTTCTTACCAGTGCTCAAGAACATGCCTTCAAAATACATCTACGAACCTTGGACGGCGCCTTTGGAAGTACAAAAGAAAGCTGGATGTATCGTCGGCGTGGATTATCCGAAACCAATGGTTGACCACGCCATAGCTTCGAAACAGTGCATGGCTTGGATGAACGAGGCGTACGCGGCTGAAAAAAAAGAAAAATCAGGAGAAGAAAAGAGTAACAAGAAAGCGAGAATAGGAGGTGCAACTCGTAGTAACAACACATGATAGCAATAACAAAAAATTAGATGTAGACTTCAAACTCTTCACCGATGAGCGCTTCTGACCAAGTCCACAACTCCTTCGCTTCATTCATGTCCATGCTCTCTTTACTAGTTTTCGCTTCGTGGAAGATGTGACCCGTGTCTCCCCCTAAATCATTGTTGTAATAAATACCCGTCTTGTTTTCCAACTCTGGATCCAACGCCATCTTAATTAAGCAATCGCCACCTCCAGAAACAGTTTCCGCGACGTGAAGCAAGTCATTAGCTGCAAAATCGAAAACTTTGGTAAACACCGGATTTTGGTGCTGGAAAAAGTTCGAGCGAGTGATTAAGCCCGGGCCGAACGATACGACGTTTATTTGCGAGTCGGCTAACCTTAATCGTCGGTTCAACTCGTTCGCAAACAGAATATTCGCAAGTTTACTGTCCTTATATGCCTTATCCGCGTCAAATTCAGAACCATCCATTAACTCAAACTCTGCACCGTTTTCTTGGATGCCTTCAAAATTGCCCAGGCCAGCACCTCTCCCAATCTTTCCTCCTGGGGATTCCGGGTCGTGCACCTCGGAAGCGGTGACAACAATCCGTGGTTTTAACGTCGATGTAATCGCTGCATTTTCAACATTTTTCAACAACAAGTTCGTTAAATAAAAATGCCCAAGATGGTCCGTTCCCATCGAGATTTCAAAGCCGTCCCTTGTTCTGTTCACTTCTTTACTCCCGGAGTATTGCACGCCCGCGTTGAGACATAAAATATCAATCGGTTCGTCTTTTAACGTCGTCGTAAACGTCTTGATAGATTCCAAATCAGCGAGGTCGCACTCTGCCGGCACCAACAAGGATGGATCGTTCACTCGTCCGCCTTCTTGCGCAATCGCTTCCAATATTTCAGATTTCGCTTCCTTTGCTTTCGCCAACGTGCGACAGGCTAAAATCACCTTTAAGTCGTTGGTTTTTGCAAACTTTGTCGCCGCGTCTAATCCGATGCCGTGATTGCACCCTGTGATTAAAACGGTGCGAATGTCGCGCATGACAATAGCAGGTTCGTCTTCGTCTTCTTCTTCTTCGATAGTATACTCTTCTGCAATACTAACACCTTCTTCTTCATCCGCTGCTCTGGCTTGTTGCTGAAAGGATAACAATGAAATCGTCGCAGCAGTCATTTTTAGCATATCTCGTTTCGTGATGAATGTTGTGGTAGCGTCTTTTCTTCTTTGTCTGTTGTTGTTGTTGTTCTCCGTCGTCGATGCGATTCTCGTGGTCCTTCTTCTCCTTCTCTCGTATCGCTGGATGCGTGCCGAGGTGAGGGACGCGCTTCTCGTCGTCGTCGCCGTCATCATCCTTGTTGTTGTTGTTGTTGTTGTTGTTTCTTAATGATTAATGGAACTGCTATTTTTTGGAGAAGCATAAAACAGAGTACAATTTCAAAAGCTGCGGTGGTGGTGGTGTCGTTGTCGCGTTTGGATATATGAATTTTCTTTTGTTCTGTACGAGATTTTTGCTTTCGATTCGTAGATTTTTTTTTCGTGACGTCATTTTTTTACGTCGTCGTGCACGAGCATTTTCTCTGAAAAGAGATGGCAGCTTTACGAAGCATTTTCACCTCGAACGCGTTAAGAATGGGAAACGCTCCTTCATCATCGCATTCTTCTTCATCAAGTAGAAAGCGTTCCCTCACTACGAAAGCGGGTATTATTGAGTGGGCGAATGGATTAAACAACAACAACAACAACAAAGAAGATTCCGATGGATGTAAAGGTGCCGATGCACCAGAAGGAAGTAAATTTCCAATCATGTGCGATGAATCCGTCATGTCCAAGAAAGCACACGGGACGTCAGATTCGCCTGTCCAGAAAGATTTGCGATGGAACTGCGATTACGAAACCGCGGATCGAATTTGCAACTTTAATCGACATTACGCGGAATACGCTGGATATTTCTTATCCACGTCGTTCTTAAACGAAGTTGACCGCACGAAAGAGACAACGTTTTATGATTCTGTAACCGGGAAGCCTTTATTCATCGCACCTCGCGGAAGAACGTTCGAAGAGTTCGAGGAGGAATCTAGAGCGCACGGATGGCCGTCATTTAGGGACGAAGAAGTTGTTTGGGAAAATGTAAGATGCGTGCCGGGTGGTGAGGCCGTAAGTACGACGGGCACGCATCTTGGACACAATTTGCCCGACAAAAATGGAAACAGATACTGTATCAATTTGGTAAGTGTCGCGGCGATGCCGCCGAAATAATGCAACAGAATATGTTGATACAAATGTATGCATCTGAACAATATCTACTCGTATTGTATCGCAAAAATTAGAACCAGCTCACTACTTCAACAGTGACTCGTTGAAAGCGCAACCTTTAGAACGGGCAAATTCAAAACATTCCATGTGGCCATTTCTTAGAGCGCCATTACATGTTTCTTGCCCCCACGCCCATCCACTTTCATGAAGGAATTTCAGACAGGCAAGATGTCCATTTTGAGCGGCCAGAGCGCACGCATCCTCTTGGACAGTCTCGCTATCTCGTGTATTTTCTTTTTTTGCTGTGGGCGTTTTTTTGTAATAAATTCATTTTGAGGGGGACGAGGGACACACTCTTGTTGGTCCAAATTTTTCAAAAAAAGACAACACTCTTCGAAAGGTATCGCGAGCGCGTCATCGAGTAGTAATGACACCAGAGCTGTTGCTCGAAGTCTTTCGGATTTCCTGGGCGAAAGAACGCGCGAGGAAGGAACAGAAGAAACGCTCGGAAATAGTAGGAGCAGAACAACAACAAAATCTAAGAAAAGAACAAAATTCAGATTCAGATTCCGAAGTGAACATCACGGACGAAGCGTTAATAGCGGCAAACGCGGTGATGGACTCATTTCTGAAAGAAGTCGTGCATAGAGCAGCAGCGGCAGCAGTAGAAGACGGGGAGACGTTGGTGACTGAAGTGCACCTAGAACGAGTGTTGCCTCAGTTGCTGTTGGATTTTACTTCGTGAGAAAAAAGTAGTACGAGTAGTGGTATGGTAGTAATAATAGCAATAGTAGATAGTGAGGACTTGCAATGTCAAGGCGCGTCTCTCATCATATTAGGTAACTAAAGTGTAATGCTATTGGAAGCGTAAATGTGTTTGTATGTGCGTGCATGTGTGCGTGTATCTTCCCCTTTTTCTCCTATTACTACAACGTTTAATCTTTATATCCAGTCGCCCTCTTGCAACTTCAATGGCAAATAGACTTCGGATAAATACTGAAACCCGTAGCTACTCAACGCCTGAATTTCCGCTTTAGTTTTCGTTTTCAACATAATTTCAACCTCTTCCACCCAATCCGGGTTCTGTTGGATGAAATCTTCTTTCAGCATGTGATTGCCGGTTTCAATATCCTTTACGGTCATTTCCAATCGACACTGCTCGGGGATTTTAAACTTATCTAAATCGCTCGGACGAACGCCTAACCACTTAATATCCGGCGTGGTCAAATTTGCAGAGTCAAAAGCCATGTTTTTCGAACCTTGCATGTAAACGGAAATAATTTTCAATCCGTACGGATCCGCGTCCACCAACGCCAACACCGGCAACTTCAACTCTCTCTTCACTTTGGAAAGAAACAAACGCGTCGCCACGTCAGGTTGACCTTTCGCCGTAATTATAATGCACGGATACTTGTTATAGAATCTATCCTCGGCCAGTCGCATGAACGCGGCATCTTTCTCCACCAATAAAACAAACTTCGCATCCGTTCGTAGATCGGTCACTTTATCGACGTTGGAGGGAATCGCCTTACCGCCGACACCCATTTTCGTACAATCAATCTCGTCGCCGTCCTCTTTGTACCTCAACTTTCCAACCACCACACCTTTCTCCGACGCCACCACGTGTAATGAATTTCTTGTGCATCCCAACAAACACGAAATATCGTCTAAAACCCCATCTGAATCTTTCTGGTCTTTGAATAACTTCACGTCCGTATAAAACAAGTCTCTCTTCGTGACGTGGATGCCTTTACTCAACACTCCGTGGACTAACTGCATAACTCGCGTCAAGATAGTCACCTTCCTGACTGAACTCATGTTCGTAAATGCCGCAGATGTGCTCTTATTCTTCAAAACAATTCTATCCAACTGGTCGATGTACACCTGGTCGTTTTGGCCTCTCGAAGGCAGTTGATAAGCGAAACCGTTCCCATCCATTATCGATTTCGCCACCGCTAACATCACCTGCTCAATCGCGGCGGCAATTTCCGTCTCTGGCCTATCCATGACTTCTCTGTATAACTCTTCCATGTTTAAATCTTTCAAGGTCTTTCTCCGACTCGGTTGTGACTTGACAATCGCTTCCAACTTTTGTACTTTTTTCAAAACATTTTCCAAACTTCCATCTCTGCCTTTCTGTCCGTCTTTGAGTTTTTTCAACGCAAAGTTCACGCCTTCGTCGGGTAAGACTTTTTGTTTCTTGTTTTTAGAGGACATGTTATCTCTCTCCCTTTTTCTCTTATCGAACCTCCAGAGGCAGAGGAGAGGAAAGAACGCGCGGAGATTTGATACGAGATTTGTGTGCGTTTTGTGTTGATTTTGAATTTCTTTCTCTCCGCTCTCGAGTTTTGGAAAAACTCTCGCATGTCGCAAAATTTTATTCGTCTTTTTTTGTCTCTCTTTCTTTCCCTCTCTCGCAAGTAAAAAAAAACAATGTTACGCTTTTTAAGCGCTTCACCGAGAACAACCACGCGCATAGGGAGAACATCATCGACGACTGGTGCACAGTCGGCGCTGAGAAGAACGATTTCTTCTTCTTCTTCTTCTTCTTTTTCCTCGTGCAGCAGCGCTTCTTGGGGTGCGTCTTCTCGTTTTTTAGGGAAAATTCGTGGTGTTACGTCGACTTCTTCTTCTCCTTCTTCGAGGAAAGGCGCCGCGACGGTTGCCGTCACTACCAGGCGCTCTTTATCGTCGGGCGCTTCTCCTTTCAGCACCGTCTCTGCTACCTCTTTTGCGGCCTGTAGTACATCAAGTGCTACTGGGAACAACGACAACAACAACAACAGAAGAAGAAGAAGGAAATACTCTATCCAAACGAATGCGACAAAAGAGGAATGTATGGTCACGACCCCTATTTATTATGTCAACGACAAACCACATATTGGACACGTGTATACCTCCACGGTGGCGGATATATACGCGCGATACAAACGATTACAAAACATGGACGTATTTTTTCTCACCGGAACGGACGAGCACGGATTGAAAGTGGAACAATCGGCCGAGAAAAGACAGATTCCAGCGCAAGCGTTGGCAGACGAGAATAGCCTAGTGTTTCAAGAGGTTATGAAATCGAACGAAATATCATTTGATGATTTCATACGCACGACGGATGAGAGACACACGACACAGGTGCAAGCGTTCGTGGAGAAGTTGTTAAAGTCGGGAGACGTGTATTTAGGGAAATTCGAAGGATGGTATGACGAAGGACAAGAAGAGTATTACACCGAGACGAAAGCGAAGGAGTGCAACTACGAGTCGCCAATTTCCGGGAAACCGATGGTACGAATGGAAGAGGAGAACTATTACTTCAAATTGTCAAAATACGAAAGCAAAGTGAAAGAACTGTTGGAAACGAACGATTCATTTTTGACGCCAAAAGAAAGGAAGAATGAGTTGTTACAACGCGTCAATGACGGGCTGAACGACGTGCCGATTTCGCGAACGAATTTCACGTGGGGTATACCTATGCCAGGAGACGAGCAGCACGTCATTTACGTGTGGATCGACGCGTTAATGAATTATGTCACGGCTATTGGTATGGCTCAAGATGGCGAAGAGAAACAAAAGTATTGGCCTGCGTCTATTCATGTCATGGCGAAGGAAATTTCATGGTTTCACGCCGTCATCTGGCCGGCGGTTTTGATGGCGTTGGATTTGCCTCTTCCATCGAGAGTGCACGCGCATGGATTTTGGATTCGTGAAGGACGGAAAATGTCAAAATCGTTAGGTAACTTTGTCGATTTAACTGTGTTGAACAAGTTCTCTAACCATTACGGTTTAGACGGGTTTCGATACTACTTGGCAACAGAAGGTCCCATTGGAGCGCAAGACGCAAATTTTGCGTCTTCGAGGGTACAAGAAGTTTACGGTACTGATTTAGTTAACACGTTCGGTAACTCGACGTCTCGCACGACGGCTATGTGTGTGAAGTACTTTGACGGCATTTTGCCGGAGAAATCGGACGACAATTCGAAAATCTTTGAAGGATACGATTGGAAGTCGATATGCGAGAAAGAAGGCGCCGAGGCTGTTTGCGCGTACGAAAACTTGGAACTCAACAAAGCGACCCAAGCCGCGATGCGAATAATCGCAAAAGTTGATTTGTTTATCACTGAAACAGAACCGTTTAGAATGGCGAAGGATCCAAACGAACGAGAAAATTTGGGTGCGGTGTTGTATCAATGTTTGGAAGCTTTGCGCATCTCCGCGTGTATTTTAGAACCGATTTTACCAAACAAAGTAAAAGAAATGCACGCGGGTCTGCCTTTGTACGCAAATGAAAGTGATTCCATGGAAAAGCGATTAATATGGGGTGGGATAAAACCCGGAACGACCGTTTCCAAACTCGCGCTTTTCCCTAGACTGGATCCTTTGGATGAGAATGGGGAAATCATGAAAGAAGCGCAAGCTCCAGCGGCGTCCAAGAAGCCTGCGAAAAAGTCTAAAACAAAGGTTAAGAAGGTATACAGTCCCGAAACGCAAGCGAAGATAGATGCGCAAGGTGCCCTCATTCGATCTATGAAAGAATCGGGAAAGACAAACGACGATGCTGAAGTTGCCGAAGCGGTTAAAATTTTAAAGGAGTTGAAAGCGTCGGAATAAAAGACAATGCGCGCGCACGATTAGATATATTTAGCTTAATAGTACCGATTATCAATGACAACAATCATTCATATAGTAATTAGTGTTATTATCCTCACTGTTACATCCTATAACCCATCGTCCGCTTATAGTTCAATTCTTCGTCGATGCGTAATCTATCGTGCTGCCAGTTACCGGAGGAACCTCTTCTTGCTTCGCTATTCGCCGGTTTACCAAATACTTGCGATAAAGAACATGTCGCTGGGGGATTCGGAAAGATCATATCTGGATCCAATCGCGCTTGCGCTTTAAGCATGGGAAGCAGGGACTCTTTGTGTGCCCACGACGGAATCGGTTTGCCTCTTCGCTGGTCTTCAGAATCGCTATCGTCCGAATCATCTTTCATAGGGGACATCTCGTACGAGCTCGGAAACTTCGAGTGCGATCGAGGAATGGATCGATCGGGATAGTTAGCATTATTTGCTCGACTCGACGGTGTTCCTCTCGGCGTTACGTTGAAGGATTTGATTTTCGAAGGTGTCATCATTTGCTGTTGATGTCTTCTCGAAGGCGTGATGTTGCTCGCGGCTGCCGCGCCGCCTGCCAAGGCGTTTCTCGCATTCTCCAAAAGCCTTTTACTCTTTTCCGTGACGGCGCGATCCGCTGTGGTTTCAACAATGTGCTGTTTTTGCTGCTGCGAGCGTTGTTGCTGCTTGTGATTGTGTTGTTGATAACTATTAGTCTTTGCGAGCGAGGAAGACGTATTCATGTTGTGCGCAGGCTTTGTCGTCGTTCGTTGTTGGTGGTGCTGCTTCTCGCGATGACGCTCTCGTTCTTGCGCTTCTAAAAGCGCGCGCGCTCTCAAATTCTCTTCGTGTTGCGCGCTGAGTGCCATTTCCCTTTCTTTCCTAGCCAGTTCCATCTTTTCCATACGAAGACGTTTTTGCTCTTGTTCTTGGCGTTCGATTTCCTCGCGCTGCTCTTGCTTCTTCTTTACCGCTAACTCTCTTCTCTTTTGCTCTTCTAATTTTTGTTCCTCCCGCTCTCTTTGCATTCGCTTCTCTTTCTCTTCCATCCTCAATCTCTCGTTGTACTCCTCCGCGCGTTTTATTCGCTCAGCCAAAGCTCTTTCATTCTTTTCGATGGTTGCTGCCGTGTGTTGAGCTGGTGGGGGCGGTTGTGTCGGTGCCAACGACGGGGGGATTTTACCAGACGCGACTTCCATCGCTTTCGCAAGCGTTTCCATCTTCTCCAACGTTATCTTGTTTTCTTTTTGTTGTTGGTGCTGCTGCTTCGGTTGCGGTGCCGGAGCGTTGAGACGCGCCGCGGCGGCGCGTTTTGTTTTCATGTTTTGTTTTGAAGACGTACCGACTTTTAGAAACGCCATGCCTCTCGCTCGCGCCTTTTCATGCTTCGCTTTTTCATCCTCTTCGGTCATCGTTCTTTGCTGCTGCTGCGGTTGTTGTGACGGTGGCGGAGCAACAACTCTTTGCTGCTGTTTCACCGGTTGTTTATTATTGTTTGTTATTGTTGTTGTGCTAAACGGAACATTTTTCATCCCCAATTTCTCAGGCTTCTTTGGCTGTTGTTCCTTTGCCGTTCGCGCAGCCTCTTGTCCACCTGAAACAGGTACCGTCTTCTTATCATCAACCACTCTGGATGCTTCTGTGAAACTCTTCATTGCTACTATTGCCATCGCCGCCGTTTGACTACTCCCTCCTTTGTCTCCTACGATAAGATTATTCTCAACATCCATTTTTTTCTTCTTCGCGGAAAGGTGTTGTTCCCCCACTGCCGCGTCGCTTGCTTCCTTCTTCTTCTTCGACGAGGAA
>Ga0208277_1002437_pt1 | contig 10525 bp, 8 predicted proteins | sample ETNtaG_5_FD_185782 | JGI IMG/M metagenome (GOLD analysis project Ga0208277, IMG submission 185782) | Marine microbial and viral communities from oxygen minimum zone, Eastern Pacific Ocean - ETNP201406SV205 (SPAdes) (version 2) | ecosystem: Environmental > Aquatic > Marine > Oceanic ...
TACATCGGTGTTGTTCATTGGACATCCATTACCAAAAGAATCATTTGAGCCATGTCCAGTGTAATTTATAATAGATAAGCCTTGGTTTATTGCTGCTTCACCTTCGGCTACTGTTCCGCTGGGATCATAAACCTGATCAATCTCATTGTATGAATAATCTAGTAACCTTTGCCTAATTATATCCATATGCTCGTTATCATATTCCCCATCATCTCCTGGACCTTGATTAGAGGCAAATCCTGCACCTTCTTTATACCAAGAACCTCCTGTGTCTGGATATCGCTCATATGCTATTGTTCGATTAACCATAGTTGTTACGTGCCCGATATTCTCAGCAGAAAACCTACCTACAAAAACATCTGGATAGTAATCATCAGCAGGTATAAAACCATAATAGGGGTCTCCTGGGCTATTAGACCCTGCGCCCTCAGAAAAACGAGGAGAAGGTATTTGTGCGATATCACCTACAAGAAGTAAAAAGTTTAATCCATAATTATAGTAATAATCTTCAACGAAAGTTTTAATGGCATCAGCATCGCCAATATCTGCAACATCAACGAGTTCAGTCTTGATACCTTTTTTATTTTTCCAATTAATAAATGGTTGCATAGCTTCTATAAAAGGACCATAACAAATGACCAGCATTGAGCCATCTTCATTCACAGGCGTATACCTATCTAATGATGATGAATAATTAATAAAATGATGCTTATAAATCTCTTCCATCTCTCTCACACCACTTGATTTTCCAGGATATCTGACTAAAGGATTATCTGTACTCAACCCATTAGCATTTACCTCTATGACAATTCGGGTATAAACCCTAAGAATTTTTTGAGTTGGATTATACTGAAAAGGCTGAAAAACTATGGTCTGTCCTCTTTTAGAACGAATTATATGAGGACTACGTAAATAAGAGATATCTGACGGGAAAAAGCTATTACTATTATACACTTCTCCTTTAATAAATGGTATACTATTCAAATTTACATCTCTAGTTATATTACCTTTAGAAGGAATAATATCTTCAATTGGAACATCAACAAAATCTTTACTAATTATTGTCAGTTCCATATGAGCTAAATCTGGGATTAAAATTGTCTCAGTAATAATAGGAAGATCCGGAGCATCTTTTATAAGCATCGAGACAGCTCCTGGTGTAGTAATATGACTTCCATATTTTGTGTTATCTACATGGTAGCCCGATAGCTCAAAATTGATTCGGATTGACTCTTCAGAATTTGATAGCACACTTATATCTGACTCTTTAGGGATTGATACACTAGAGGCAATCCATTCTTTAGCAAATAGATTACTCAGAAAAAGCAGTATGGTATATATGATGTATTTACTTTTCATATGTTGTTCTTATAGACCTACAACTTAATACTCAATTAACTTATTTTTCCAAAACTTTATTTTATGATTTATTTTTAGTAATTCATTTGTTTTATGTCGTTTCAATAATCCTTTTTTATAAATACCAAGCTTGGTAATTAACATCTTTATCGTAAGTAATTTATAGTCTTTTATTAATTTTGTATTACTTAATAAATTTTCTAATGATTTAATTCTATAAGCCTCTATCCCATTTACAGATTTAGATAATTGATCACTGTGACCACCATACTTAATAACTAAAGGTTTATCAATAAATAATATTTTAAAATTAGCCGTAATTCTAAGCCAAAGGTCATAGTCTTCGCAAATTGGAAGACCTTCATCAAACCAACCAACCTCATCAATTATATTTTTTTTGAATATGATTGAAGAAGGGGATATCCTACATATATCTAAACATTTATCAAATATATCCCCTCCATATTTTTGATGTCTTTTTTTTTGATTAACTCGAATACCATTTCTAATCCATATCTCATTTGTATGGCAAACAGAATAATAATCATATTCTGATAAAGATTTAATCTGAACTTCTAATTTGTTTTTTTCCCACTCATCATCAGAGTCTAGTAAGGCAATCCAGTTTCCACTCGAATTTTTTATACCCACATTTCTTGCTTTACTAACTCCTAAGTTATTTTGCTTGATTAACTTTACTGATTTGTAATTATTTTTTATAAAAGTGGATGTATTATCACTAGAACCATCATCCACTACTATTATTTCAAAAGGTTTAATCGTCTGAGATAAGACAGAATCAATAGCCCTAGATATCAAGTTAAATCTATTGAAAGTTGGAATAATTACAGATACCTTCATTTTTTTAATATTAATTACCTAATTTATCTAAGATTAATTCTGACATAACTAAATCCTGGATACCAATACCAACAGATTTAAATAAGGTTGTTTTTTTACTATTTTGTTTATTTGCTGATCTGTTATTAATTATATCACCAACTTCACAACAAACATCGTTAAATGTCCAATCACTATTTTCACTAGCATTAATTAAATCACCAGCTTCTTCTTTACATGCCTCTATAGAGTCAACAAAAACATTAGAAGAAATAATAGTCTCAACTGGGATTTCCACCATTGATCGTTTAAATGAACCGATAGCATTTATGTGGACACCAGGTTTTAAACTCTCATGGTCAAAAAGTGGATTTTTTGAAGGAGTTACTGTACTAATAATATCAATTTTAGATAAATCATCATTCTTCCCAATATTTACATCAATATTTAAATTTTTAGAAATATTTTTTGCAAATTTTTTCGATGAAATGAGATTCCTCCCATAAACAAAAATTCTTTTAATCGAACGAACATGCATGATATATTCAATTTGAGAAATCGCTTGAACGCCAGTGCCAAAAATAGCTAATGTATCCGCATTCTTTCTTGATAATACTTTAGTTGCTATTCCGGAAGCCGCTCCGGTACGCATAGAAGTAATTATATCTCCATTTAATGTCGCTATCTTCTTGCCAGTATAAGCACAAAACACCTTTATATGCGCTGATATCATTGGAAATTTATTAGTAGTAGAGCTATTAACAGATACTATTTTTGTTATAAAGTATCTTCCTTTACTACGATATGCCGGCATAATAAGGATTGTAGAATTATTATTTACTTCAATTTTTGTTCGTAAAGGCGCACTAACTATTTCTCTACTTAAATCTGAATAACCTTTAGCCATTGCATTAATAGCTTCCTGTATTGATACTAAAGATTTTATTTTATTATATGATATATTTATCATATCAAAACTTATTCTATGATACTAACTATATATTATCTTTAGAATATTGCGTATAACCGCCATCTAGACTGTAAACATTTTTAAAGCCTAGATTGCAAAAATGCTGTGCTGCTCCTTGACTGCTAACACCATGGTAACAATAGAATAATAATGCTTCATGTTTTGGAGTACTATTGATGAACTCATCTACATTATCATTACTTAAATTAATGGCTCCAGAAATATGAGCTTGGTTAAATGAATCTTGATCTCGTATATCTATAATAGTTACTTCATTATTTTTAATTAATTCATTAAAACCCTCAGTAGATAGAGTTTTAAAATTTTTAGGTTCATTATTCATTTTTAAATCGATTCTAGATTAAAATAATTTTTTAGGATATTGCCCTAAATTGATTAAAAAATTTATCGCGGCCATTACACTAGGCTTATCCTCTTTATAGGTAACGCCAAACCACTTAGCCTTTGTACTTAAAACAGCAACCTGCTCTTTTTGATTTTGAATCAAATGATTTACAACCGTAGGTATAAGGAACTCACTTTTCAAACTCTGTCCCTCTACCTTTAAAAAATTTATAAACATATCATTCAAGTGAGAAAATAATGAAGGAGTAAATCCCCACATATTCATTGATACTAACTCATTACCATTAAGACTAATATCACGATCAGAAGAAATACCATTTTCTATTTTCTTTATATCATGTGTTTCAATTACTGTTGATAGCATATTTTGGTTCACCTCACATATCCCTCTTGATACTGCACCAAAATCTGATAATGTCTTATCAAGCTGAAATGCAGACATCGCATAACCTAGGCCCCCATTTAAGTAGTAGTCAGCAATTACCTGAAAAGATTCTAATCCATAAAAATCATCTCCATTAATGACTACAAATGGTTCATTAATTCTTGTTCTTGCTGCATTAATTGCTTGACCAGTGCCCCAAGGTTTTTCACGATCACTAGGAGCTTTATAAGAACCAGGAAGATCATCTAAATCTTGGTATACTAATTCAGTCTTAATCTTATTATTATATTTATTAATAATTTTTTCTTTAAACTGATCTTTAAAATCTTTTCTTATGATAAAAACTATTTTTGTAAACCCTGATTTTATCGCATCGAAAACAGAGTAATCTATAATTGTTTCTCCATTTGGCCCGACAACATCGAGCTGTTTAAGTCCCCCGTAGCGCGAGCCCATGCCTGCAGCCATAATCACTAATGTTAAATTTTTATTAATATTATTACTCACTTTCAAATTATCTTCGTGCCTTCAGCCATATGAACAGCATATGCTTTACCTCCAGCATTATTAATTGCTTTTTTTACTTTATCTATATTATCAGGACAATATACAAACATACATCCACCACCACCCGATCCGTTTATTTTCCCACCATATGCGCCAGCATCAAGGGCAGATTTTAACATTAATTCTATTTTAGAAGTACTAACATTAAAAATATTATTTAATATATTATGTTGCTCATTTAATAAACTCCCAAATGATTCTTTATCTATATCAGGTTTATTTAACTCTTTAATTGCTTTATTAACCAACTCTCTATTACTAATTGTCCCCTCTAATAATCTTTTTTCCTTCTTATTTAAATTGTATTTATCTATATCATTATTGACAATATTATGAAAATTAATCTTAGGATTGGTTTTATTAATTTTACTCATAATCGATATTCGACTATCTCTACATCTAGATAAAATCCCAATAGTATCTTTTTGCTCCATTGAATCACCTAAAACAAATGCCCCTAAGTTCGAACTAATTGGACTAATAGCTATTTCTGGTTCTGACTCTAGATTTATTAACCCCCCTAATGCTGTTGAATATTGATCCATCATTCCACCTGGCGAGTTAAACTCAATAACTTCTGCATCATATGCCAATTCAGCTATTTTTTTTCTACTGATATGCTTTGCATTATCAGCCATTTGACTTAAGAAATAAATCCACCCCACTAATATTGAAGAAGAACTACTTGTACCAGCTTTAATTGGTATATTGCTTCTTATTTCACATTCAAATCCTTTTGAAAACCTAAACCCAAATTTTTTGCAAATATTAACCCCACTTTTAAAATAATCTCTTAACGTATCATATTGAAAATCGTTTAAATCAAATTTTTCTACTTGCTTAATATCCGGCTTGTTTATAACCACCATCGTATCTTTACGATATGTACCTTTAACTAAAGAACGTAAAGAAATACCCATAGCAATTACAGGGAGACCTAAATAATCTTGATGCTCCCCAAATAAACAGACTCTTCCTGGTGTACTTACTTCCATAAATAAAAAATAATGATTGTAGAAATAACACTAATTATAAATAAAACTATACCCGTTAAATATTGAAAATATAAAATATTACCCAAACCAAGTAATATAGAAATCACTAATATTGTACCACAAAACATTAATAATAAATCATTAGGTAATGACCATTTTTGATTTGAATCAGATATATAAAAATTTTTCCAACCTGGACCACCTGGATTTACTTTTTTTACAAAGTTTTCTAGAGTCTTTCTATCTTCAACTGGAGTCAGAAAAGTAACAAAAACCCATATAAAAGTAGTTAGAATTGCTCCAACCACTATTTTTTCCCAATCTAGTAAACTGGTATTAATAAAATTTAAATAAATAGCGATAATTAATGAACTTATCATAGCAATTATTTCAGTATAAGCATTAATCCGCCACCAAAACCATCTCAATATATATATTAATCCAGTTCCAGAGCCTAATAATAGCAATAATGAAAATGCTTGCTTAGCATTAGTCAAAAACAAACCAACTGAAGCACCCAAAAATATCGTTAATACTGAAAAAACCCTACCAGCCATGACTAATTGTTTTTCCTCCGCACTTGGATTGATAAATCTTGAGTATAAATCATTCACAAGGTAGCTAGCACCAAGGTTAACCTGCGTTGACATTGTACTCATAAAAGCCGCAATTAATGACGCTGCCACTAAACCTAATAGCCCAGAAGGTAAAAATACAAGCATTGCTGGATATGCTATGTCATGTCCTATTTTATTAGAAGATAATTGGGGGAATTGATATCTAATATCATTTAGTTCAGGAAAAATAATTAATGATGATAATGCAATTATAATCCACGGCCATGGACGAATTGCGTAATGAGTAATATTAAATAATAATGATGCTTTGATAGCGCTTGATTCATCCTTCGCAGAAAACATTCGCTGAGCAATATATCCTCCTCCTCCAGGCTCTGCCCCGGGATAGTAACTCGCCCACCACTGCACAGCCAAAGGAACAAACAATATTGGGATCCAATGATCAGGGTCAGAAAAATTTGGAAATAATGATATTTTATCTTGAACATTTGGATGAGCTAAGAGATTTTTCATTCCTCCTACCTGCTTCAGATTAAGAATATAAATGCATGCCCAAATAGAGCCTATCATAGCTAATATAAATTGAAAAAAATCAGTGATGATTATTGCTCTTAAGCCCCCTAATGTGCTATATAACAAAGTGATAGAGCATGCAATTAATAAAGTTAACCATCCAGGCCAGCCTAAAACTATTTCCCCAAATTTTATAGCAGCAAGGCTTACTGTCCCCATAACTAATACATTAAAAATAAGACCTAAATATAATGCCCTAAACGCTCTTAGAAATGAAGCGGCCTTTCCACTATATCTTAACTCATAAAACTCTACATCTGTCATTACTCCAGATCTATGCCATAGTTTTGCATAAATAAATACTGTAAGCATACCTGTCAAAATAAATGACCACCATACCCAATTACCGCTCACACCTTTTTGACGAACTAGATCTGTAACAAGATTAGGTGTATCTGTGGAAAATGTAGTCGCGACCATGGAAATACCTAACAACCACCAAGACATATTTCCACTAGCCAAGAAAAAAGACCTGGTATCCTTACCTGCTTTTTTTGCTCCAAATACTCCAATTATAACAGACAATAAAAAATAGGTAGCGATAACTACCCAATCAAAAAAGGAAAGACTCATCTATTAATAATTTTTATTTAACCCAAAAATCGGTTTATTGCTTTTCCATTTTCCTCTAGTAAAGTCAGGAAATTTTACAGGAGCGCTACCTAAACGAATTGATTTTTCTGATAAAGGGCTAATAACACTCATACTCGCTGCATCATATACATCTATAGGAGGCCTAAGGCCTCGCTTTAAAGGCTCTACAAATGCATTTAATATAAAAAAATCCATACCCCCGTGTCCTGAACCAGCTGCTTGTTCTTCAAACTTCTGCCATAATGGATGGTCATATTTAAGAAGATATTCTTCATCTGATTCCCAACGATGTTCATCCTTACTAATATTTTCAATATATATTGAATTATTATCTACCATCCATATCCCCTCAGTACCCTGGACTCTAAAATTTAAACTATATGGCCTTGGAGAGCTAGTATCATGACTAAGGACAATCGTTTCCCCGTTTTCGCATTTAATAACAGATGTCACTATATCACCTAACTTAAACTCAATATTAGCAGAAGGATGATCTTTACCACCATTATTAATTATATGCTTATTCAAGCCTCTACTCTGAGAAGAAGTAGAAGTGATATGACTAAACCGATTGCCTCTATTTATATCTAGCATCGTACTAATTGGGCCCACCCCATGAGTTGGATAAAGGTCTCCATTTCTGTCTATTGAATGTTGTGTTCTCCATTTAGATTCACTATACCCACTTGAATTAAACTCTACCCCTCCACCATAAGGTTGTTTGCCATCATTAAATTTTACTTCTCTTAAATCATGCTGATATCCTCCTTGACAATGAAGGAGCTCGCCAAAAAGACCTTGCCGAACCATATTTAATACCGCCATAACATCTCTACGATAGCAAACATTTTCCATCAACATACAATGCCTATTTGATCTCTCAGAAGTATTTACTAAATCCCAAATTTCAGAAACAGTTAGTGCTGCCGGGCATTCTGTACCAACATGCTTACCTTCATCCATTGCTGCTATTGCCATGGGGTGATGCCATTCCCACGGTGTAGCAATATAAACAGCATCAATATCATCCCTCTTAACAAGATTTAAAAAGTCATGGTCTCCGTTTTTATACACATCAGGAGGGAATGCTCCTGCATCTTTAATTAAATTTAAGGTTTTATTAATCATCTCATAATCAATGTCGCAGATTGCTTTTATCTCAACATCATTTCTCAAAAGACATAAATGAGTCATCCATTGACCGCGAAGACCTGTCCCGATTATGCCTAATCTTAATTTTTTATCATTATTTTTTGAATCAAATAATTTTGATGAGTACAAAGCTGTAGAAGCGCCTATCAAAGCTGAAGATTTTATAAATTTTCTACGGTTTATTTTTTTCATGACAAATAAATTATTTTAAAATAAACCCCTGCCCATTTTTATCTTGAGGATCTATCCAAAAAGAATTTTGACCAATAATATTTGCACTTCCTTGAACCTCAGGAATAACTGCATCATATTTACCAATTTTTGTTTTTTCTATCGCCCTAACTGTGAATGTTGAACCAATAATACTTTCAATAGTAATTGGAGTCCCTAAAGCAATTTCATTTCGCGCATAGTGCACAGCAATACGAGCACTTACACCAGTGCCAGTAGGACTACGATCTACCTCACCATTTGCGAAAACACAAACATTTTTGCTATGATATTCTTTACTACTAGCCTTATCAATAAAAATTGTTCCGTAAAGAAAATTTAATTCTTTATCAAATGGATGAGAAACATCTACTTTATTAGATATTGCATTTTTTATTTCCATACCTATATTGATAATTTTATTAATATTACTTGGTTTACATTCTAGATCAAGTTCCTCAGCAGAAACTATAGCATAAAAAGCTCCACCAAATGCAATATCATAACTTATATCTTGATAGTCATTTATATTAATAACCCCATTTAACTCTTGAACAAAGGATGGAACATTTATGAACCTTACTGATTTAACTTCATTATCAACAACCCTTGCATAAGAAATAATATGCCCAGAGGGCACATCCATCCTAAGCATCGTCTCAGGTTCATTTTTTTTTATGTATCCAGTCTCAACAAGTGCTTTTGTAATAGCAATAACTGCATGTCCACAACCAGTTGAATAACCATCGTTATGTATAAATATGACTCCGATATCCGCTTCTCTAGTAACTGGCTCCGTAATAATAGCTCCATACATATCAGAATGTCCTCGGGGCTCTAAAATTAATGCTCGCCTAATATTGTCAAACTTATTTTTTGCAAATTTTCTTTTTTCTAATATTGTTTTACCTGGTAGGGTTGGATACCCTTCGATAATCATTCTAAGCGGTTCACCTTCAGTATGTAAATCGATTGTTTTAATTTCTAACCAATTATTGGGAGGCCTCCAGTTTAATATTTTAGAAAAGTTATTTATGCAGATACCCAACTCAATAACAAATAAACAATAACTGTAGCAATAACAATAGCAAGAGAAGCCTGTTTTGCTTTTACCCATGGAGTCATATCAACCGGAGCAGGTTCACGTTTATCACTTTCTTTTATCTCTTTTTCAGATTTTGGGTTTAAATAACCAATCAATAACATCACCATTATTGACCAAGTAAAACTTATAAAGTAGGTGTGAAGCCAATGAAAATTATCTACTGGGAAAAAAACAAAATATGCATATGACACAAACCCAACTATCATACCTATTTTTGCACCAATAGCAGGAATATGTTTTGTCAAAATCCCTAATAAGAATATTGCAATAATAGGGACACTATATATACCATTTACTTTTTGTAAATATTGAAAAATCGAATCAAGCTGTGCCAGCATTGGCGCAATAAGAATTGACGCTAAAGCAAGTCCAACACCAAATTTTCTTCCCGTTAAAACAATATCATTATCTGATGCGGTTTTATTAATATATCCTTTATAAAACTGCAAAGAGAATAATGTTGAGGCACTATTTAATGCGCTATTAAAAGAACTTAAAATTGATCCCATTAATACAGCTGCAAACAAACCTAATGACCAATCCGGAAGCACATGCCGTACAACAGCACCATAAACCTGGTCTTGTTTTTCTATATTTAAGTCAGGCATATGTAAGGCAATAATCCCTGGTAAACAAAGCATAATGGGCCCTATCAATTTCATGGCAGATGCAAATAAAACACCTTTTTGCCCTTCCGCTAAACTTTTTGCTGCCATAGCCCGTTGAACAATCACTTGATTTGTAGACCAATAAAAAATTTGAATAAACATCATCCCAGTTAAGAGAGTTGGCCAAGGAACAGAGACAGGATTCCCATCAAGATTATTTTGA
>Ga0208277_1002440_pt1 | contig 10513 bp, 11 predicted proteins | sample ETNtaG_5_FD_185782 | JGI IMG/M metagenome (GOLD analysis project Ga0208277, IMG submission 185782) | Marine microbial and viral communities from oxygen minimum zone, Eastern Pacific Ocean - ETNP201406SV205 (SPAdes) (version 2) | ecosystem: Environmental > Aquatic > Marine > Oceanic ...
AACTTGTTATTAAGCCGCTTTATCCTTCATTTAATAATTTGATTTTTTTGTCATTTACAATTCTCGCTATATTTTCTGCGTTTATTTATTTACAAAACTCAAGATTAACAGTTTTTCTAAGCACGGATCTACTTTCAGAGTTCTTTCAAAATAGATTTTCTCCCTTTTTTGAAACATTAAAAACCACATCAAATGCTCTTTCCTCTTTAATGGGACACGGATTGGGTTTTGCTTATGAAATTCCTTGGTTTGAATATAGAGACAACATCAACAACAAAAACATTTATTTAGACAATTTGATATTAACATTGTGGGGGAAATATGGGCTGCTTTCTATTGTATTAATGACTTTGATTTTGTTTATTATGGTAAGAGGAATTAACAACAAGACATTGAGAAATTATATGGTTTTATCCCTGCTTTTTCTTTCAGCCACAAATGCTTGGCTATATCAAGTTACTCTGCCTTTATACTTCGTATCCCCATATTTAACAAAAAATAAATGACCAAGGTATTACACCTCTTGTACACAAGTCTTCCTGAAAAATCAGGGTCTAGTGTTAGAAGCCATGCGCTTATAAAAACTCAGCAAGAACACAAGATAAGCCCATATGTGTTAGTTGCCCCCTTTATTGAAGGCATTTCCAAAGACTCAGCAATTAAAACCGAAGGGGTAACATATAATCTCACCAAAAGCTCAAAGTACCATAAAAGTGAAAATATTTCCGGCCCTAAAGAGCTAATTTTAAAAGGGGCTTCTTTATTTCGTTTTCTTTCAAAGGCCATTTCTATAATAAAGACCAATAAAATAGAGGTTATTCATAGCCACAGCATGTTTTATTGCGCAATTACAGGTGCTATATGCTCTTTGTTTTTTCGAATTCCTCACGTTTATGAAGTGCGCTCTTTTTGGGAGCTAAGATTAAAGATACAAGCACCCTTAAGATACCGTTTATATAGATTTTTAGAAAACATGTCAATGCTTCTGGCAGATGAAATTGTGGTCATTTCAAACCTGATGAAGCAAGACATCCAAAGTAGAGGGAAAAGGCTTGGGAATAAAACGATAACAATCGTATATAACGGACTTGATGAAAATGAAATTAGAAAAAACCAAAAGAAATCTGAAGTAAAAAAAATTAATAAAAACACCCCGATTGTTTTAGGATATGTTGGAAACATTAGTCCAATTGAGGGGCTTGAAGACTTGATTCATTATATAAACAAACAGCCTCAACACAAATTAGAACTCCACCTTTATGGACTGGGGAATGATGAAGACCGCTTGAAGCAAATAGTTCATAAACACAATTATTCTAATGTTGTTTTTCATGGTAAATTTGAGAGGGGCCAATTATCAGAAATATACAGTAATATTGATGTTGTTGTTATACCAAGAAAACCTGTTGATATTTCTGAAAAAGTAACACCATTAAAACCCTTAGAAGCAATTTCGTTTTCAAAACCGGTCATTTGCAGTGACGTAGGGGGCCTATTAGAGCTTTTCGACAACGACAGGAACCTATCATATTTTTTTAATAAAAACAATATAAGTTCAATTTCAAGAACGCTTGATGAACTCTTAAATAAAACACAAGAGGACATAGAAAAAAACATGACTAAATCCATCGAGTTTATTGTTAATAATCGCAGCTGGCAGAAAAACACGAAACAATATGATAACTTGTACAAAAAATTAATTAATAATTGAAAACAATACTATTTGTTTATGGTTCTGGAGGACACAGAGAACAGTCAAAAAGACTGCTCAAAAACAACAATCGGCCCAATCAAATTATAGAAATGACAGAAACAGGAGTTACCCCAATTTTAAGTACGGAAAAAGCATACTTTATTCCCGAAATGAACTCCAAATATTATGGACCATTATTAAGTTTTCCTAGAACATTTTTTGTTTCTTTTTACCAGGGGCTAATTACACTAATTATTTTGATTAGACACAAACCTAATAAGATTGTTTCTACAGGGCCTTTAATAGGAGCTGTTCCACTGTTGATAGGTCGAATTTTTAAAAAAGACACTATTTTTATTGAAAGCTGGAGTAGGTTTAGTGATTCATCTAAGACGGGCAAGTTTGCAAAGAGGTTTGTAAGAACAGTATTGTACCAAAATAAAGAGATGGCTTCAAAATATCCCAACGGCAAATATTCAGGAAGACTATGAAGATTTTTGTGACTACAGGAACAACAAAATTTAATTCCCTAGTTAAAGAAGTTATTTCACTTTCTGAAAACACCCTGATGAAAATTATATTACAGTGCCCTTCAAAAACGATCAACCACCCTAGAATAACCCATTTTCAGTTTACTGAAAACATTGATAAATATTATAAAAGCGCAGACATTGTAATTACCCATGCCGGAGCAGGAACATGCTATAGGCTTCTTGAAAGCGGAATTAAACCAATCGTTGTTCCAAATTTAGAAAGGTCGGATAGCCATCAACGCGAAATCGCTCTTTACATAGAAAACAACAAATATTCAAGTGTTTGTTGGGAAATAGAAAAAATAGAAGAACACATAAATAAACATGCGGATTCTAATTTTATAGAATATCAAAAGGACGATTTTTTTTACTACGATTTTATTTTCTCATAGGGACATCCAACCTACTCCACACAAAAAAGATTAACATAGCAGGAATAATATCATATAACTGCCCCCCAAAAGAAGCGACAACAATTGGAATTGCATATTTGAATCTTGGAATCCATTTTATATAAAAGACAACCGTTGCAATTAATCCAATAGCTCCAAAATAAAAAAACACATCAATAGGATACATTTCAACACGCTCTGGGAATGTGGCTAATCCACCAAACAAAAATTTAGATATTATATTTTCATTTGTAAACTGTTGACCCAAGATTTTTTCTATGTTCTCGTTCCTTAGTGATAAAAAAACACCTAACGCACCATGTTTTTCGTAAACACTGCTCCAGAAAGAGTCAAAAGAACTAATAAAAGATATAATTCTATTAAAATAAACAACCAACAACAACACGACTGCAAAGAAAATTTTTTTTACAAACACCATTTTGTTCACAACAAAAACGATAATTAATAACAGGTATAGTAGGGCTGATTTTTGCCCCATCAAAAGTAGGCTGCTTGATAACAGAAAAAACTCCCAGTCCAATTTTTTTAAAGTTGACCAGTGGTGAATTAAACAAATAGCATACATTATATTGTTCATGCCCCCAGACCAAAGAATCCCACTATATCCCCAACGTCCACTTAAAGGATAGGATTCAAACAAGGATAAAGAAAAAAGTGCACCTATATAAATTAACCACGCATTAAAAACAAGTAGTTTTTTTAAATAGAAAAAGAAAGAAAACCCATATAGCTCGCTTTTATTCAACTTGCTCCATATGCTAATGAAAAGAAATGGGAATAAATACTTTAATAAATAAAACCCGTTGTCATAAATAAAAAAATTCGAAAAATACCCCCAATTGAAAGCTGTAGTAAATATTAACGATTGAATCAAAACCAAAAAGACCAGTAAGCCGATGTAAAAAAAAAGATCTTTTCTAATATATTTCAAAAGCACTAAGAAACTTATAATTAAAGCAACTCCAGTTAGTGAGTATATCATCACCCCCGCTGGGTTAGGCGGATATTGCTTATCAAATATTACCCACAAAAACTTCCTTGCACTTTGATTTAATATGCTATACCCAACAGCAGTCCACAACACCCAATAATAAAACCGCGCACTCTCAAACACATTTACTCTGGCACTATGGGCTAATCGTCGCAGCATTTATTTTAAAAATGTTTAAATAACTCAACTATTGTTGTTTTTTAGGACCACTTTTTCGGGCCTAACAGCAAGGGGCTTTGTTCCATCCCACTTTGAAATCTCTTCGTTTGGCAACAATTGCCTTGCTAAGTCCAACCAAGTCATCACCTTATTCCCACAATAATGTGAGATACCTGTCGGGAGTTGTTGATTAGTTATTCCAGTTAGCAAATGGGCAGCCAAATCTTCTGCACGTGTCGGACAGCCCTTTTGGCCTGCTGTTACTCGTAGTGTTTTTCCTGCGCTAAGTCGGGCTTTAAGCCTGCAGTAAAAGTTATTCCCATAGTGGGAATACAGCCACGATGTGCGCACAATCGAATACACCCCCCCAACCTCTTGTATGGCCCGTTCACCAGCCAGCTTACTTTGACCATATACGTTGAGCGGATTAGGCGTGTCGGTAGGCTTATAGGGCCTGTCCAAAGCACCATCGAAAACATAGTCTGTCGAAACATGAATAAGCCAGCACCCGTGACGCTTGCAGACTTTGGCAAGGTTTTCTACCGCAGCTGTATTTATCGCAAAAGCAAGCGCTTTGTTGATCTCTGCACCATCTACATTAGTGTAGGCAGCGGCGTTGATACAAACATCAAAGGATTGACCGGAAAAGATCTCTTTTACAGCTTCGGTATCGGATATGTCTAGCGTGGTTTTATGCATAAAAGTAAGGTCAAGATTAGAATCTTTTGCTGCATTTTGTAAGGCACGACCCAGCTGCCCATTAGCACCAGTTACCAAAACTTGCTTCATAGGATGAGATCTTTAAAAAAGGGAAGCCTTTGGTCTTTTTCAGACACTATCGGATTGTCCACTTGCCAGTCAAGACCTAAGCCAGGATCGTCGTAGCGAATGCCGCTTTCGGCCTCAGGGTTATAGGTTGCGTCTACCTTATACTGCACAATGGCACGCTCACTCAGTACGCTGTAACCATGGGCAAAGCCCTTTGGTAAAAACAATTGGGTTTGGTTGTCAGCAGAAAGATCAACACCAAACCATTCACCATAAGTTGAAGATTCCGGGCGTAGGTCAACGGCTACATCATAGATTAGCCCTTGAACAACTCGAACGAGTTTGGCTTGTCCATGAGGGTCTTTTTGTATATGAAGCCCCCGAATAACACCCTGGCGAGAAAACACCTCATTGTCTTGGATAAAATCAATTGATAGACCGGTTTCTTTTGCAAAAAAACTCTTTTCAAAGCTTTCCAGAAATTGCCCTCGGGAATCGACATGTACACTTGGCTTTAGCAGCCAACAGCCATCTATAGGTGCGGGCTTACTGTTCATCTATCCACTGATTTAGATTTTTGCCATATTCCGATTCTTTGTAGCACATAGCGAGCTTTTTAAGTTGGAGTAGGTCGATGAGCCCCTGTTTGTATGCTGCCAGTTCAGGGGAGCCTACTAAAACCCCTCGTCTACTTTGAATGGACTCTACAAAAGCATGGGCCTTGAATAAGCTGTTTACGGTTCCTGTATCTAACCAAGCCGTACCTCGTTCTAGCACTGTAACTTGTAAGCTGTTCTCTTTCAAGTAGGCCTTGTGAATGTCTGTGATTTCAAGCTCACCTCTTGCACTCGGCTTGACATGCTTTGCCTTTTCTACCACGCTATGGTCAAAGAAATAAAGGCCAGGAATCGCAAGATTAGACTTTGGGGTTTTGGGCTTTTCTTCGATTGATTTGACCTTTCCCTCAGCCCCCAGTTCTACAACGCCATAACGCTCAGGGCTTTGTACATGCGCGCCAAAAATAAGACCCCCAGTAAAATCAGTAGACGGACTTTGTTTTTTAATTGAACTGCCATAAAAGAGATTGTCCCCTAAGATTAAAGCAACCGAAGCTGTTCCAATAAAATCTGCCCCAATTAAAAAGGCCTCTGCCAACCCACTTGGTTTTGGCTGAACAGCATAGGAAAAAGAACATCTTAATGAACTTCCATCGCCCAAAAGAGCTCTATAGGTGTTTTCATCTTTTGGGGTGGTGATGATCAAAACTTCTGAAATTCCAAGAGAAAGCAGTGTGGATAAGGGGTAGTACACCATTGGCTTGTCGTACACAGGCAATAACTGCTTACTCACAGTTTTTGTGATCGGGTATAAACGCGATCCGGTTCCACCAGCAAGTAAAATCCCTTTCATTTATTGTCTAAATAAGCGGCGATGGTTTTTTCAATTCCTTTATCCCAAGTTGTTTTTGGACACCACCCCAATGTTGACTCTAGCTTGCTTGGGTCAATTGCATATCGAAAGTCATGTCCAGGGCGATCGGTAACAAAAGTAATCAACTTTTCGGCAGTGCCGATTTCTTGACCAAACCGGCGATCATAAGCTAGGCAAAGCGCTTTAGCCACATCGAGATTTGATTTTTCACAACGCCCTCCAATAAGGTAGGTTTCACCTAATTTACCATTCTGAAAGATTACATCCATAGCCGAAACATGATCTTCTACGTATAGCCAATCTCTAATATTTAATCCGTTTCCATATATGGGTAGGGGTTGGTTTTTTTGTAGGCACGACAACAAGGTCGGAATCAATTTTTCAGCGTGTTGATCTGGACCATAGTTGTTGCTGCAATTGGAGATTATATAAGGCAAGTCATAGGTTTCCCCATAGGCACGCACCATATGGTCAGCACTTGCTTTTGAAGCTGAATAAGGAGATCGTGGTTGATAAGGACTTTGTTCGTTAAATACACCGTCTACTCCCAAAGACCCATATACCTCGTCGGTACTGATGTGATAGAACATATGATTTTTTCCTTTTTTCCAGTGTGTTAGACAGGCATTGAGGAGGTTCATTGTACCAACCACATTGGTTTTAGCAAAAGGCAGTGGACTTTTAATTGAACGATCAACATGTGACTCGGCTGCAAGATGAATAACAGCCTCAACTTGATGCATTGAAAATAGACTATTAATTATAGTTTCATCATTGATGTTTCCTTCAACAAAAAAATAATTTGGGGCATCTTTTACATCTTCCAAACGCGACAAATCTGAGGCATAGGTAAGCGCATCTAGGTTTACTAGGTTATAATCGGGATAGCTTTTAACCATATGTCGAATCAAATGAGACCCGATAAATCCAGCACCGCCTGTTACTAATATGGTCATAAGCTTAATAGATAACGAAAGAGTTTTTTCAAAAGTACAAATCATTTTTTGAGCAAATCCATGCAATTTTTTAATTTTACGACCGTTTGATAATTGTATAACACCAACCACAACCCTATTTGGAACCTCTACTAAAGCGGAGTTTTGACGTATTATTTGCATTCACACTTTTGTTTTTGGTCATGTTATGGCTCACACCCTTATTATGGATACTGAATTTTTTTATCGGAGGAGGGCCATTGTTTTTTTGTCATCGGCGCGAAGGGAAAGACCGCAAACTGTTTTGGTGTTACAAATTCCGCACTTTTCCATCCAAAGCCGTTCATCCTAATCCCGGAGAACCGATGACCACCCCAATCCCTTGGTTGGGCACTATGCTTCGCAATTCAGGAATCGATGAACTTCCACAAGTCCTGAATATCGTAAAAGGGGAAATGTCGGTTGTCGGCCCCAGGCCACATCTACCAGAATACAACGCATATTATCAGAATGTAGTGGGGCAAGAGGAGATGGATAAGCGCCACGACGCACTACCAGGACTTACAGGTCTGGCCCAAACCCGCGGATACCGAGGGGACACACCCAATAACGCTTCCGTTCATAACCGAATCAATAGTGACATTGAATATATCAACAGACAATCTTTCCTTTTAGACCTTGAAATTATTACCATTTCATTTTGGATGCTGATCCGCGCCGCAGTTCGAAGAATTTTTAATTAGTCAATCGCTAATCTGCAAGTGACAAATTCTTATTTTTACCAAAAACAAGCATGAAGGTACTTCTATTGGGAAGCGGTGGCCGCGAATACACATTCTGTCACCAACTGTCAAAAAGCCAACACCAACCACAGTTATTCATTGCACCTGGCAATGCAGGAACGGCACATTTTGGCACGAATATCGAGGTGTCACTCACAGATTTTGAAGGGCTTAAGCAAGCGGCTTTAACTCACCAAATCGAGCTCGTTATCGTGGGCCCCGAAGCCCCTTTGGTGGAGGGGGTTGTTGATTTTTTTGCTGCGGACCAAGAGCTATCACACATTCCCGTGATTGGACCGCCCAAGCAAGGCGCAGAACTCGAAGGCAGTAAAGATTTTGCTAAGGCCTTTATGCAACGTCATAACATTCCCACAGCCGCTTATAAAAGCTTTACCAAGCATTCCCTTTCAGAAGGCATTGCTTATCTTGAAACCGTAACACCACCCTATGTCCTTAAGGCCGATGGCTTGGCAGCTGGAAAGGGCGTGGTTATTCTCAATGAGCTTGCTGACGCCAAAGAGGAACTCAACGCCATGCTTGCAGATGAGAAGTTTGGAGAAGCCAGTCAAAAGGTGGTGATTGAAGAATTTTTGGATGGGATTGAGCTGTCGTGCTTTGTGCTTACTGATGGCAAGTCTTATAAAATCCTACCTATGGCCAAGGATTACAAACGCATAGGCGAAGGGGACAAAGGACTCAACACAGGTGGCATGGGTGCCGTTTCACCGGTTCCGTTTGCCGATGAGGCCTTCTTGCAAAAGATCAAAGAGCAAGTTGTAGCGCCAACTATGCTCGGACTCCAGCAAGATGGAATTCCCTACGTGGGCTTTGTTTTTATTGGGTTGATTAAAGTCGGAGAAAACCCCAAAGTGATTGAATATAATGTGCGTATGGGCGACCCCGAAACCCAAGTGGTTTTGCCACGTATTCAAAATGACTTATTTGAACTGCTGCAAGCCACAGCCTTTGGAACGCTGGACAGTATAAACCTGTCGATTGATAAGCGCTCTGTTTCAACCATAGTTGCGGTTTCAGGGGGCTATCCAGAAAGTTATGAAAAAGGGAAGCCAATTCGCGGTATTGACCCAAGTTGTTTTGTTGTCCATGCGGGAACAGCAATGGTTGATCAGGAACTGGTTACGAGTGGTGGACGAGTGTTATCCGCTACGGGCTTTGGCGATGATCACAACCAAGCCATTGCGCAGAGCTATCAGGCCTTAACCAAGATTGACTTTGAAGGAATATACTACCGAAAAGACATCGGTTTTGATTTATAGAAATGAATGGGAAGTGGAGTCTGTATCCTCCTCACCATTATCATTGAATTTTTTAAGTTGGCCAATCCAATAGGATAGAGCGGCAAATCCAATGCCCAAAAACACCCAGTTAATGCTATTGGCGAAAAACCAGCTTGTTAATTCCAGCTCACGCAACATGTTGAGGGGGAAAAACAAGATTTCTTGAAATAAATATGCAATCGCTTCGAAAAAAGATTTCATCTAATCAGTGTTTGACATCACAAAAATAAGGCATACATACATGAGAAACAACACCTAGTTGTTTGAAGATCCAGCCGCTTGAGGTAGAGGGGACAAATCCAACCAAAAGTCATATTGCCGACGTTTTCGTTTTTTCTGGGTCGACTTTAACAGTAGACGTTTTAGGTAGGCCTGCTATTCAGAGCTAGTATTTTAAATAGCTTTTTACAATCTGGACACTGCCCATTATTGGGGAAACAACCCAGACCTTGTATCTTTGATAAAAAATCAAATGAAAAGCACGGAGGCCTATTCCATTTTTGAGCAGAGCGTGAAGGACTATCATGTTCTGGACCGCATCGACCAGCCCTATAAAAACCCCCACCCACCCAAGTCTTTGGCATACCTGATGTACCGAAAAAATTGGATCGACACCATACAGTGGCATTACGAAGACCTCATTAGGGACCCAGGGATTAATCCCACAACAGCACTTAAGCTAAAACGCAAAATCGACGCTTCCAATCAGGATCGTACCGATACTGTAGAATATATCGACAGTTATTTCCTCGATCAATACAGAAGCGTACCCCCACAAACTTATGCTGCCAGCAACACCGAAAGCCCAGCGTGGGCCTATGACCGCCTGTCGATTTTATCTCTCAAAATCTATCACATGCTTGAAGAAAGTCAGCGCAGTACCGCTTTGGCAGACCATCGCCAGCAGTGTGCTGATAAACTAGCCGTATTACAAACACAGCGCAAAGACCTTTCCCTCGCCATTGACCAATTGCTCGAAGACCTTTCTACAGGACGCAAGATCATGAAGGTCTACAAGCAAATGAAAATGTACAATGACGAGGCGCTCAACCCTGTTCTCTACACAAAAACCGACTAGGTGACAAAACCAAAACACCTCATTATTTTTCGCTTCTCAGCAATGGGAGATGTGGCGATGTTGGTCCCTGTGCTGCGATGTTTATACGCTCAAAACCAGAACATACAGATCACATTGGTTACACGAAATCGTTTTGCGCCGATATTTAAAGAGTTTAGCAAACTCCAGCTGATGACACCTGATTTTACTGGAACTCACAAGGGACTCAAGGGGCTTTATCGCTTGTATAAAGAGCTCAAACAAACAAAACCCCAACGCATAGCCGATATCCATCACAACCTACGCAGCCGTATACTTCGGTTGTTTTTTAGACTGTCATTTGTGGGGATGCGTCTCCAGTGACTAATGTTACGTCTCAACAGACCTTCAGTATTGTTGTATGGTGGGACCATTGCTGCTGGTTGAATCCACCTCCAAGCCCTTTTCCAGTGA
>Ga0208277_1002442_pt1 | contig 10505 bp, 6 predicted proteins | sample ETNtaG_5_FD_185782 | JGI IMG/M metagenome (GOLD analysis project Ga0208277, IMG submission 185782) | Marine microbial and viral communities from oxygen minimum zone, Eastern Pacific Ocean - ETNP201406SV205 (SPAdes) (version 2) | ecosystem: Environmental > Aquatic > Marine > Oceanic ...
AAAGTGTTTTGAAAAGTCTCGTCCAAGTGGATGCGAGCATTTTATTGTGTGTGCTTTTTTTCCCAGCAGGGTTTAGGGTTTAGGGTAGCAGACGTTCAAATACATCACTCGTGTTTTCCTTTCATTTTTACGACTCATTTTTCCCCATTAAAAAAAGAGATATAAAAAAAAGAGATACGGAAGAGATAACGAGAACGATGCAACACCTGCACTGCCACCAAAAGGTCTCGTCCTCGCGCGCTTCGACGAGCTTTCGTGGGGGTAAAACTGAAACCTCTTTGTATCGCCGATCGGATTTTAGCCAAGGGAGAAGGAGAGGCCTTTTGTGCTGCGTCGCCGAGAGCGATCGAGCGAAAGCGTCGAAGACGAAAAGCGGAACATTTTCATCATCATTTTCATCATCATCATCATCATCATCATCATCATCATCTTCAACGAAATCATCGTCGTCGTCGGTTCAAAACGTGCTCAGCGCGACGCTTCCCGTCGTGGTGATGAGCGCGGTGGGCGTCGTCGGTATCGAAGAATGCCTGATGCCGACGGAGCCGGCGTTTGCTGGATCGGGCGGGGACATCGGGAACGTGGCTTTGGTGCCGACGCCAGATGTGGGTTACGGCAAGCCGAACTTTAAAAACGTACCTAAAAAAGGGGCTCCGAGACCAAAAATTGAAGTCAAAAGGAGGGTAAAACCATCGTACGCGGGGTCGAACGCCATCGAAGGGATCAAGACCGACCCCGTATCACTGGCGGACGAGCAAAGTTTAGCCGCGGCGGTCGTTGTCGTCGGCGGCGGCGTTTTGGTCGCGCAGTCGCGGGCGAAAAAGCCCCAGGGGGAAAAACCCTCAAAAAAACCCTCGAAATACAAAAATGTCCGAATCGATACTTCGAGAACTTCGGGTGGGAAAGTAGAATTTCCGGAACGGAAGTTTGAAAAGGCGAAATGGGGCGGCGACGATGCAGCGAAAACGCCGACGATGAAGAAGGAGCTAGTCGACGAGAAAACGACGACCGCATCCGTCGACGCCGCCGCGGATGCCCAGAAATGGATCGACGACTGGGAAAAAAACAAGGACCAAGTCGGCAGTACCACCGAGGAACAGGAAGCTGCGCAAAAATGGATCGACCAATGGAAAGCTGACGGTTCTCCGACCGATGAATCCCGCGTCGAAGAGGCCAAGAAGTGGATCGAAGAATGGAAGAAGAACAAAGACGCGTAAACAAAGACGAACAAGACCACTACTAAGACTACACATAAAATACTCGCGTTGCAACACCCTCTCTTTACTCCGTCGTGCTATACACCACGTCCTCCTTTTCATCTTTCGGAGGGCAGCAAAAGTTATGCCACGATCGCATCGGTTTCCTACACGTCGGACACTTTCGCGCGTCTCGAACAAACTCTACTTTTTTAAACTGATTTCGGCGTTTTTTCCTCGACGGGGTCACTTTCGCTTTCGGCACGGCCAGGAGCACGACGTCGACTCCGGGCGGCGCGTATCCAGGAAGCTCCGCGACCTCCTCTTCCACTATCACTCTTCGACCGACGTTAAAACTCCCAGCGACGACGTTCGAGAAAGGGGAGCTCACTCGCAGTCCTGCACGAGAGAATGCATCATTCTTCGCGTCCACGACGCCCTCCAAAAGTGGAATTGGTCGCAAAAAGCAGTCGTCACCGCGTTCGAAAAACGCGCGTCGCACCGTCGTTTTCGTTTTCTCCAATACCGATTCAAAGCGCGTTACGACCGCTCGTCTCATGAGCGGTGGTGAGTAAACCTCAAAGTCTCTCAAATTCGTTTTCTCAAAGTACTGCGCACTACAAAGTCCTCTCTCATCGACAAACTTATAATAAATAAGAGGGAGACAAAAAAGGGAAAAAGGGGGAGCAAAATTTAGGGTTTTATAAAAACCTTAAACGAGTGTGAAAGAGATCTTTTTTGTGGGTTTTATCCTCTTTTGGATGATTGAAGCTTTTGTGTGATGAGAAAACAATCGTCTTCTTCTAAACCATCATTACACATCATCATCTCTTAGGGAAGAAGACGAAAACGAGACAACGATGATGATGATGATGAGAACGATGATCGGACCAAAAGCGACGACGACGACGGCGCCGTGCTCGACGTCTTTTCGTTCGTCGTCCTCCTTTTCTCGGAAGGGGATGATGGGTGCGCGGAGAAGCTTTGTTGGAATCGATTTTTGTGCCTTTGTGACCTCGGGGAAAAAAGGACGACGAAGACGAAAGAAGAATGATGTCGGAACGAACGCGATGACGGTAGATAACACGAATACGGGTGCGGTGCCATTGGGACCGAATGGTGGGAACGCTCTCGAGCGCGTGCAGATGCAGCGGGATAATAGGAACGCGATAGTCAACCGCGCTTTAGTCGTTTTCGACATCGCAGATGTGGCTGCTGCCCCAGAAATTGAAATCATCGCGCCGAGTAGCAGGAATGATGAAGAATCGATGATCGGCGAGTCGGAGGAGTTCCCGACGGCATCGTTATTTGACGAAATCAAGGATGCAATGGGTGATGATCTTGGCTTTTCTCCAGATGCAGAAGAGACTACTACTGGGCCAGACGTGGTTGTCCAAAGCTCCATCGAAGACGCAACACCGGAAAATGAGTTTGCTTCTTCAGATGCGGAAGAAACAACAACCGCGCCAGACGTGGTTGTCCAAAGCTCCATCGAAGACGCAACACTGGAAAATGAGTTTCCTTCTCCAGATGCAGAAGAAACGACCGCGCCAGACGTGGTTGTCCAAGGCTCCATCAAAGACGCAGTGGCACTCTTTCAGGCCGAAGAACGGGAGGCAAAAATAGCGAGCGGAGAGATTGTCGGTATGTTTATGTGTCTTCTCCCTCTGTCTTTTTTCTGCCCCTTTTTATATACTAGTTTCTTTTTGCTGCACAGACGGTCGACTGTGATTTAGGCTATACGCTCGGTGCCTCTCAGTCAACATTTTTATTGTGCAGCTACATCAACTTCGGACCCCGAGCGACGCGTTTGATGATTGAATTGATTTCGATGGATTGGCGTCCGGAGAAGCGTTTGAATTGTCGCCGCCTCGTTTTGGCCTACATTGTTTTGAATGTTCGCGTTCATTTCATTTATTAGTCGAATGATACTTGATTTGCGTTATTGACGGTCTCTTTCTTCTCTTTTCTTTACACAGAGCCGCAAAGAACCGAAGGCGGCTTTTTCGGTCTCCTCGCGGATTCATTCGAGACAGTTTTGTTAAAAATCCAAGACGTGGAAAGAGTCCTTGGGATTCCGTACCCAGTTGGTAACTCGATCATTATTTTGACCGCGTTAGTGAAATTGATCACGTTTCCATTGACGAAATCCCAAGTCGTTTCCTCACTCAACATGAAGAACTTGCAGCCTCAAGTCGCTGCGATTAAGGAAAAATACGAGGACGATTCCGAACGAATGAATGCAGAAATCAATCGAATTTATGAAGACAACGAAGTCAATCCGTTAGCTGGATGCGGTCCATTGATTTTAACCCTACCCGTGTTCATTGGTCTTTACCGAGCCTTTAAAAACGCTGGCATCGACGGTGTCTTCGACGAGCCGTGGTTGTTCATTCCGAATTTAAGCGGCCCGTCGGACACGCAAGACATCTCATGGCTTTGGCCCCTAGACGATGATTTCGCGCCTCCAATCGAGGGTGGATGGGAAGCCGCGTGGCCGTATTTGGTCATGCCGATTTTGACCACGGCGACTCAGTTTTACTCCATGAACGCCATGCAACCAAAAGAGGAAGAGCAAACGGAAGAGATGAAGAATCAGTCCCAGTTGGTGAAATTTCTGCCGTTAATGATTGGGTACATTTCGTTGACCGTTCCCGCTGGTTTAGCCATGTATTGGTTGTTTAATAATGTCTTTACGACGTTAACCCAAGTTTACTTAAGAAACTTTGGCGGAGCCGAAGCTACTGTGGAAGCTTCGGATGATATCTTAATTAAGATTCCGCTCGGGTGCGCGGTCATCGACGACAGTTTCGAGCGAGTCCCGAACGACGAAGTCGAAACGTATTTGAAAACCAATCCAAGCGTTATTTGGAACGAAGAGTGGTTGGAGGAGTGGAGGCAGCAACAAGCTCAGGAAATATCCGAGTCGCTGGAAAATGCGGAGAATGAGATGGTAGATTTAGGCGCTTCGGAAGAAGTGGCGGCGTTGTATGCGGAAAAATTAAAAAATAGAGCGAAAAGGTATAGGGAGGTGGAGAAACGAAAGAACGCGACGTCGAAGGAGATTGAAGATTTGATTGCAGAGTATACGAAAAATGGGAAGAGTCAAGAAGAAATTGCCAATTTGCAGAAGTTGCTCGAGGCAACGATTACATTTGAAGCGGAAATGAAAGAGAAAAAAATGAAAAACGACGCGTCGAAGGAGTTGAAAGAGTATAAAGGTTTGAACTTAACAGGGGAAGAAGCGGGTAGCAGCAGCAGCAGCAGCAGTAGCGAGGAAGAGAAGGCACAAACGACGAGATAATATAAACGTTTTAATTTAAATATACCGGATCTTAGCATATACAAAACCGCATAAAACTATTTAAATAGCGCGCATCGTGCGTCATAACATCCACTTCCAAGTGTAAAATAAAAAATATGTACCAATGTTACTGTGGTACTAACTAATAAGATAATACATCGAGAGAAAGTCAAGTTTCCCTGATAAAATACAATAATATCATATATGAACTTGTTGTCTCCTCTTTATGACATCAATCGCGTCAACCGAGCTTCTAAAGCGTGTAACCGAGCCTCTGCGGCTTGCGCTTCTTCGTTACCTACGGCTATTCTACGATTTGATGTCACGATTTTATTTTGCATCTTTATCATACCTTCCAAAGCCTCGGACAAAGCCTCACCTTCGGTCTTTATCTCATCCTCTTTTGGATCGTCGTCGTCTTCGAAGAGCGTTTTTGGTTGTTCGCCAACTTGCTTGATGAACAACTTTGCCGCGCCGGCGATTTCTTCCACCGTGTCGATACCTCTCAAGTTTTCGAGGTTATTGTACGTCCCCTCTTGCTTGGAAATGTCCTTGGAGACTTTGTCCATATCTTTCTCCAAACCAACTGGATCTGAACGCAAGCGGAACTTCGGATCTCGGTTGGTTTCCGTGGCAATGACCGCTTTTCTCAACACTCTTCGCAAACCAAGTTGGTCGATTTCCCTGTCGTCGTCGTATCGAATTACGTTTTCGCCAGGCGGGATGTACGGAATGACATCGTCGTCGGAATCCGTGGATTCGTAGTCCGGATCTAAACCGTGTCTCCATTGCTTTAATTGCGCTAACAGTTTGGCCGAAGGGATGTGGCTTCGATGGAAACCGAAATATCTAGTAAAAGATCTCCAAGAATCCGAGATCATCGGGTTGAGTTCAGTGTGTACGGAAATAGTCTCGCTCGCGTTCGCTTTTACTTCGCCAAACGCATCGACAATGATTGCCAACAAAAAGTTGAACAAGATGAACAATACCATGATGTTGAACGAGTAAAAGTAAATCATCGCGACGACGTAGGTCAAACCTGGGAGTTCCACCAAATCTACGACGAAATACTCGACGTCGCCCAACAAATTTTTGAACAACGTGTGAAAGGATTCCTCGAACGTGGAGAAATACACCGACCCGAAACCAAAAATAACGTGCCCGATAAACGCGAAACCAGTGAAAACCATCATGAAAATGGTGAAGAAGTGAATCAAATCTGGTGCTGCCAAACCTAAAGTGTGCGTAATCACACCCAATCTAGGTTGAAAGTCCATTAACTTCAAAATTCTCAACATCAATAAGATGATGTTGATCCCCGAAACCGCCATGTACGATTGCAAAAATGTAACCAACGCGTACATGTCCGTAAACATGTTACCCAAACTCGAAAACTCGTGGTTATCGAACAATCTGGTTTGAAACGCGGACGCGTCGATGTTTTTGTAAATTTTATAGTGGATCGAGGGATCGAATCGCGGGCATCCAATTCTTGAAAAGGTAATCCACATGATGGTGACACCCAAGTGAATGGTAATCGACGCGACGTCGATGTAATTCCACACGGATTCAAAGTACGCTCTCCAGTTTCCGTCATTTTTCTTCCTGGTCATGATGAAATCCACAAACTCATCGTAGACGGAGTATACCGCGCCAACAGCCAATGCTATTTCCATAACAAACCGTATCAGATCTTGCCAGTTTTCGTAATACTGAACTTTGATGGTTGTGTTCTCGTACTTCACCTCAATCTTACCACCGTCGATGTACTTGAAGTACACCATGGTATTTCCAAAATACCCAAGCTCGGCGTTGTACACGACAACTTGCGCAGAAACTTCATCCGTTTGCGCGTCGGATAAGTACAAACCGTACCTCAAGTAGTCCAGCCACCTTTGCGCGCCAGCGGCGTCCAAGTTAATATCGATCAAAAACGGAAACCCATTCTTGTACGAACTGGAAATATCCATGGAATGAAATCCCCACGGAATGTCTCGGGAGTTAAACAACTCCGCGCAATACGGCGGATTGTTTGCGGTGAGGCCATCCGTACCTTCAACTGTCAAGTTGTACGTAGCGTTTGCAATTTTCGTGCAATTATATATTGTCGAGATGGTTTTTACGTTATCGTAATCGGGGTTGAACATCGGCGTGCCGAGTTTGAACACTGGGTCGACGCCGTACGCACTCGTATCAATGTTCCCTGGGCAAAACTTATCCAAATCAGCGAATCTATCGTTATCGCACAAATTAAGCTCTTTCTTTTTGACATAAAAGAGCATACCAGCGACAACGCGATTGGACAGGCCGACGTAGCGTTCTCTAAATGCCTCAGCCGGATCCTCGTTTTCAAAGTTTTCAAGTTCGAATTCGCGATCGACGGGACCCATTTGACACGGAGCGTTCATCAAAATAGCATTTTTGGCTCGGGTCTGCCGGGAGATATTGGATTCTTCTTGGATTTGAATGTACGTGCCGACATCTTTAAACGCACCGGACAACCACGCATCTCGAATTGTCAACCTTTGCTTTTCAACCGCGCGATTAAGCTTATCGATGGCTTTCAAACCAGCCTCTAACAACTCGCTCGTTCTTTGTTGAATCAAAAGAGACGCTTGCGCCGCAGCTAAAGCTTCTTTTTGTTTCTCCACGATTTCGTCTAATTTCTCGCTGAGCGCGTCGTGTTCGGATTTCAAATCCTCGAAACCAACCGTCAACATTTGTTCGAGTCTTTTATCTTCAAAAAACGCCGTCGCTTTATCCGTCGCGGTTTCTTGGTCCTTTTGCAATTCTGACATGGCGGTGTCTAAAGTCGTTTGGTTACCCGCAATGGCTGTAACCGCCGTCATGATATCATCGAGTGTCACAGCGGGGGCTTCCGTTGTTTCAGCAGTTTCCAACATGGCGCGTCTGTATTTTTGCCTGAACTGCATGTTTGGTTCGTGAGCTTGCAACAACTTTCGGCCATACCCAACTTGACCATCTCTGGTCGCGTTCAAATATTCCACGGTATCAAACATTCCTTCATCTTCGCAATCTTCGCACACGCAAACTTCATCTTTGTTGCAATTGTTTTCCGCACCAGTCCCGCCACCACACAAACATATGGAGTTGCACATAGTCTTATACCTTAACTGCGTGATCCAAATGGACGTGCCGTTCGTCCAAGGATCCCACCACTTCGGACCAGAGACTGTGCTAGGATCCGTGCACGTGCCGGTATAAACATCCGAACGATCTTCGATGTTACACGTTAAATACGCGTACTCCTTACGCTCGACGACTTTACGGTTGAACTCCTTTAAAGTGTAGTTTAGCTTTGTCGTCACATCGTGATATCCTGAAATCGTTTCCGCGGTGTAAAACTTTTGAATCTCCTCCACGACTGCTGGTTTTGGTTCCTTAAACGTCGAGTTTCCGTTTATCCAAGGACTGTCGTATACGGGAACGTCTTGCGTTCTATTCTCCAAGTCGTTGATGCGCTCTTCAATGAACGGAACAAGTTCGTCTCGATGATCCGGATACTTCTCCGAATTGGCATATCTTAACTTGGAATACGCATTTTCTTTACCCCCAATGGCCTGTTCCGTCTCGAGGATGTATGTCTTCATAATATCATACGAAGCCGTCGCAACGGCATCTCCTTCCGTGCCCTCCATTTTGACCATGTCGTAATATTCGACATTTTGCTGCGCTTCAAACGCCGTCATGTAATCCGCTTCTTCGGCATCAGCCAACTCCAACGCTTGCGTCTCGTATCCAGCCAAAGTTGACCACGAGTCGGCGATGCCTTTCTCATACACGTTTCTCAAGAACCGATACGTTTCCGTACATGCCAACGTATTTGGATCCGGAAACGTCCCGTTCACGCCGTTCCCGACGCACTTGTCCAAACACCCCGACACGGTTCCGTTGGCATGCTTGTCGCACTCGCAAAAGTAAGACAAACCGTATGGCGGATGAATGTACAAATCACCCTTATGTATGCGGCTGAAAACGGTCGTTTCTGGCGCGTCGGCGCCCTCTGCGGAGTCTCCGTCCGCGTTGTTCCACCAATCCACGTTCCAATGCGAAGTGTTGACGCCGTATTGACCCGTCGAATTATCGCTCATGATTGGAAAACAGTCCAAATTGGGATCGCTCGCGTAATCCACTAGCGTGTGATTATTCGCAAACGTTCGGTTCAAAATCAAAATGGTTTCGTTATATACTGTCGAGTTGTACCAACCGCGAATGTTCGCCAGGTTATAACTCGCACCATAGTCTGCCCGTTCAATGACAAACTGTTCGCTGTGCGCCGCCTTCAAGTTAGTCAACTCCGTCTCGTGCAACTCGTCCAACGTTTTGTGCGCGAAGCCTTTCCCCAAATCTAAAAAGTCCACTCGTAACTTTTCCAAAATTTTCTTCTGGTGCTTTCTCGCCACGTTCGCGTAATGGTGCGCCAACAAAACCCTGTGTCTCTTCTCCTCGTGCGTGACGTTTTGCCTATCTCGTATCGCCCCGCCAACTTTCAGAAACATATCTTTCTTTATTTGCACTGCCCATCTGCCATCTGGAACGTCGTCCAATAAGACTTGCACCTGACCGGTTTGCGAAGGAAACGTTTGTTCCGTTTCGTAATAGCAATCCTTTCCGTGTCTTATCTTGGCAATCCCGGTGATCTCATCCTGTTCTTTCGGACACAAATTCCACGTTGCGTCTGCCTGTAAATCTACCGGGTTCACCGAACCTCTCGGGTGCGTAAAGTTATAGTATAAATCCAACTGAACCTCCGTAACGTTCATTAGCTCAATCCATCTCAAACAATCCGCCTTACACCCGAACCTCCCGTACTCCGGGAACTCAAACGGATCCGAACACACTCCGTCTCCACAAATGGCATCGGTCCACAACGTGCTCACAACCCCAGACGCCCAATCGATAATTTCTTGCGAAGACGTGAGTTCTTTCTTTTGCGGAATTAAAACCGAGTTCAACGTCGACGTGAGTCTATACGCCTCTCCCGCTTTTCTTTGTAAGAAGAGAATCGTGAGGTAGAAACACACGAAGATAATGAACGAGAACAACGAGACGTAGTTCTTCTTTCGTTCTTTCTGTTGTGACGCGCGCGCGCGAGAGGAATAGTGCGTGTGAGAGAGAGAGAGAGAGAGAGAGAGGAGAATTTTTTCGCGCGAGGCAAAGGGTCAGTTTTCGAGCAAACAAACACAACGTGTGACAAAGAAAAAAAATCTGCCAGGTCAAAAAAGGTCTCCTCCTCCTCTGAAGGAGGCGAAAATGGTGTGTCGATCCCGACCTTTGCCCCAACGGGAGGTTGCGCGGATCTTTCCCTCCTTTTTCCGCCGTTCTTTCTCTCTCTTTCGCTCGACGGGGGCAAACGGACCCGTCGATCGAGGCGCGCGCGGCGAGGGGGTCATCGGATCGTTGGGATCGCGGACGCCTCCCGTCGTTCGGCGCAAAGGGAAAGAAGAGAGACCATTCTTCGAAATGGGAGGGGCGAGATCATTCAAACCCAACACCCCGACGGGGTTGCAAATCGAAAGCGAAAGGTTGAGACGAGAAAGCGAGAGAGCCGACGACGTAAACGACGACGCACCCTCATCTTGTACGCGAAGTACAGATTCTCCACGATTCTTTTGTGGACTTTTGGATTGTTCAAGTCGCGTTCGATTTGCGTTCGCGTTCGTCTCCTCCTCGCGGTGTGCTCCTCGTCCTCCTCGTCGTCGGAGGCTAAGATGCGAGCGGTTCGAAGCCGCTCTTCCATTCGAGAGGTCGAGTTGGTCGTCGTCGCGTGTCCTCCTCCATCGTCTCCGGATCTATTCTTCCGTCCGCGAAGGCGAAAGCCGGCCATGATCGATTCTTCGCTTTGCTCTTCGAGACGTCGTCGAGAGGAAGGAGAGGCGTCTCACGAATAAAGAGAGCCGGAAGCGCGTTGGTATTCTCACGCGGTATGGGGAGTTTTTCACAATAATTCGACGGTGTTGTTTTGCCTCTTCATCAGGCCTCTT
>Ga0208277_1002445_pt1 | contig 10495 bp, 11 predicted proteins | sample ETNtaG_5_FD_185782 | JGI IMG/M metagenome (GOLD analysis project Ga0208277, IMG submission 185782) | Marine microbial and viral communities from oxygen minimum zone, Eastern Pacific Ocean - ETNP201406SV205 (SPAdes) (version 2) | ecosystem: Environmental > Aquatic > Marine > Oceanic ...
TAAAACAAAAGATTCAATTAATTCTATTATTTAGTATTTCTATGATACTTCTTCAATGTTCAGAAAAACCTAATTTAAACCCTGTAAATCAGAACATTGAGTTTTTATTAGATAAAGGAATGATTTATTGGGAGCAGAGGACTGACTCTGTAACACTTAATAAAGGAAAACACTTCATTAAACTCGCCCAAGAAAATCGTCCAAATGATTTTGACTTAAAAATTTTACTTGCAAAAATAAATTATACACATGCTTTATTTTTTGAAAATGACATTGAAATCAAAAGTCAAATTTTTTGGGAAAATAGTCAATTATGTCAAAATGCGGTCTTATCACATAAAGACTTTATTTTACTTTACAATAATGACCAAACGGATGATTACAGTAAAATGATTGATTTATTATCCGAAGCTCCAAAATCGGTAATTCCAGGTCTTTTCTGGTGGGCGACAAATTTAGGACGTTATTTGAATGATAAACCTGTTTTAGAAAGGTTAAAATATCGAGAGTTACTAGAAGTCATCATGCATAGAATAATTTCTCTAGAGCCTAATTTTTATTACAGTGGGCCCTATCGATTTTTTGGATCTTTGTATACTCGTATTCCTGGCATAGAACTTTCGCAAGCAAAAACATATTTTGATCAGGCTTTTCAAACAAATCCTGAATATCTAGGAAACCTAGTCCATATGGCAGAATATTATTATCAAAAATCTGGAAATAGAGAGATGTTTAACAAAACTTTAAGATCTGTTATTGATACAGATATTAATCTTATACCCGAATTGATGGCAGAAAATTTTTTGTATCAAAAGAGGTCAAGAGAGCTTTTAAAGAAAGAAGCCTCATTGTTTGAATAATTAGATATTATTTTAGTTTAATTCCTAGATCAATCAATTGAGAATTTGAGACTTTACTAGGGCTTTGATCCATTATAGAGGTTGCAGAAGTTGTTTTGGGGAATGCAATTACATCCCTTATATTTTCAGTATCAGCCAAAAGCATTACTAGGCGGTCAAATCCAAATGCAATTCCGCCATGAGGCGGAGCACCATAACTTAAAGCTTCGACAAGAAATCCAAATTTTTCAACTGCTTCTTCATGGCTTAAACCAAGCAGGGAAAATACTTTTTCTTGAACATGACTTGAATGGATTCGAATTGAGCCCCCTGCAATTTCATAACCATTCATGGTGAGGTCATATCCCCTACTCAATGCTTCTAAAGGTTTCTTGTCAAAATTATCAACATGCTCAATCTTTGGAGCTGTGAAGGGATGGTGCTTTGCTACATATCTATTTTGCTCATCATCATAATCAAACATAGGAAAATCAGTGACCCAAACAGGTTTAAATAGATTATTATCAATTAAGTTTTCTTGTTTTGCTATTTCAATTCGAAGATTACCTAGAGCTTTTAAAGTTGTTTTTGAGTTACCTCCAATAATAAAAATAATATCACCAGGTTTTATGCCTGTCTTTTTTATAAGATCATTTTGCAAATCTTCATTAAAAAATTTGCTTATCCCTCCAGAAAAGGCATCATCCTCTTTTTTCATCCAAGCAAGACCTTTAGCTTTAAATTTTGCAACAAATTCTGTCAACCCATCTATCATTTTTCTTGAAAATTTCGCACCATTTCTAACCACAATCCCTCTAACAACTTCAGCGGAGTGAAATGATTTAAATTCAGAACGCTTTGTGATAGATTCAAGGTTGATCAATGGCATTCCAAATCGCAAGTCTGGTTTATCTGATCCATATTTATTCATGGCTTCTTGGTAGGTCAACCTTTGAAATTTACTGGGCAAATCTTCCTTGATAATACTTTTAAAAATATGTCTTACTAAGTTCTCCATATTTAAAAAAACATCTTCTTCATCAACAAAAGACATCTCGAGATCAATTTGTGTAAACTCGGGCTGTCTATCCGCTCGCAGATCTTCATCCCGAAAACATTTAACAATTTGAAAATATCTATCGTAACCAGCAATCATCAAGATTTGTTTATAAATTTGAGGTGATTGAGGTAATGCATAAAAACTTCCTTGATGGATCCGACTTGGGACAAGATAATCTCTTGCTCCTTCAGGAGTTGATTTCATCAACATTGGTGTCTCAACTTCTAAAAAATTATTTTTTGATAGAAAATTTCTTGTTTCTTGATATGCTTTATGACGGATAATCATATTGTATTGCAATTCATCCATCCTTAATTCTAAATATCTATATTTTAATCTTAAGTTTTCTTCTGAACTATCTCGGCTCGAAAGTATAAAAGGAAGTGGTGCTGATTCATTTAAGACCTCATACTTATTAACTAAAATTTCAATTTCACCAGTTTTAATCTTAGAATTGATAGAGGAGCCTAACCGATTACAAACTTCACCTCTAATAGATAATACATCTTCAATTGATAATTTTTTAATTACTTCAAAGTCACCTTTAAAAACCTCTGAATCAAAAACAATTTGCGTTTTCCCATAGCGATCCCTAAGGTCAATAAAAACAACTTGTCCATGCAACCTTACACTATTGACCCAGCCATTTAAAGAGATAGTCTTGCCAACATCTGTTTTCCTAATTTCACCACATGTATGGGTTCGTTTATACATTTTAAGTTCTCTGTAGTTAGAAAAAAACCGCTCTAAATTACAAGCGGTTTTAAATTAAACTTAATAAATACTTTATTTATCTTTTTGAAATCTTTAATCGATTTATTGCTCTTGATATAGCTGATTCAACTCGCACCATATCAATGCCTTGAATGTTGTTTTGTTTTCTTTCTTGAGCTCTTTCCAATGATTTTTTTGCCCTATCTTTATTTATATCAGAAGAGGCTTCTATTGATTCAACTAACAACTTAACTTTTCCATTAATTATTTCAGCAAAACCACCACCAGTTGCTAAATATTGTTTTGATTTATCAAAGCTAATTTTCACTTCACCAATATCTAAAGCAAACATACCCTCTTGGTGATTTGCCATCACACCAAATGAACCATCAAGACCTGGACATCTAATGTAATTTACGGAGTCATAGTTCGTCACCCCTAGCGGAGTGACTATTTCAAGTTCAAATTTTTTCATTAAGCTGACATCTTTTTATCTTTTTCAATTGCTTCATCTATCGTCCCTACATAAGAAAAAGAGTTTTCTGATAATTGATCTACTTCCCCACTTAGAATAGCTTCAAATCCAGAAACCGTATCTTCTAAACTCACATATCTTCCTGGAGTTCCAGTAAACTGTTCAGCAACAAAAAATGGTTGAGACATAAACTTTTGAATTTTTCTTGCGCGAGCTACAACAAGTTTATCATCATCAGATAGTTCATCCATACCTAAAATAGCAATGATATCTTGAAGATCTTTATATTGTTGAAGAACTGATTGTACATCTCGAGCAACACCATAATGTCTTTCACCTATTATTCTTGGATCAAGAATTCTTGAAGATGAAGCTAATGGATCCACAGCAGGATAAATTCCTAACTCAGCAATTTTTCTTTCAAGTACTGAAGTCGCGTCTAAATGAGCAAATGCAGTAGCAGGAGCAGGATCCGTTAAATCATCTGCAGGTACGTAGACAGCCTGAACCGAAGTAATTGAACCTTTTTTGGTGGAAGTTATACGTTCTTGAAGATCTCCCATCTCTGTAGATAAGGTTGGTTGGTAACCAACTGCAGAAGGCATACGCCCGAGCAAAGCTGAGACCTCAGAACCTGCTTGAGTAAATCTAAAAATATTATCAATAAATAGTAATACGTCACGTCCTTCATCATCTCGAAAAAATTCAGCCATTGCTAACCCACTCAAAGCAACCCGAAGACGTGCACCAGGAGGCTCATTCATTTGACCGAAAACCATGGTTGTCTTGTCTATCACCCCAGACTCCGTCATCTCATTGTAGAGATCATTACCTTCTCGAGTTCTTTCGCCAACACCTGCAAAAACAGAGTATCCTCCGTGTTCAGTTGCAATATTTCTAATAAGCTCCTGAATAAGAACGGTTTTTCCAACACCGGCTCCTCCAAAAAGACCTGTTTTTCCCCCTCGAGTGTATGGCTCCATCAGATCAACAACTTTAATACCGGTGACCAATACTTCAGTAGATGTTGCCAGGTCATCATGACTTGGAGCAGGTCTATGAATAGGGTTTCTTTTATCTGTTTCACAATCCCCTTTCTCATCAATAGTATTTCCTAGAACATCAAACAATCTACCAAGGGTTTTTTCTCCGACTGGAACTGTGATAGGCTCTCCTTTATCGATAACCTTGTGTCCTCTTACTAAACCATCAGTAGTATCCATAGCCACGGTTCTAACCACACCATCTCCTAGGTGCTGTGCTACTTCTAAGACAAGTATCCCATCATCTCCTCGATCAACACTTAGTGCATTATAAATATTTGGTAAGTGACCGTCTTCAAATACAACATCAACAACAGCACCCATTACTTGAGATATTTTTCCAGTTTTTGACATAAATTTTTGTCCTTTTTAATTATCCTAAAGCTTCCGCGCCACCAACAATTTCCAACATTTCGGTTGTAATGGATGCCTGTCGAGCTTTGTTAAATTCTAATGTTAGATTTTTTATCATATCTTGAGCATTGGTTGTAGCATTTTCCATCGATAACATCCTTGCTGCTTGTTCACTAGCATATGATTCAAGCAAATACTTCCATATTTGAACATTTAAATGTTTGGGAATCATTGTCCTGACTAATTCTTCCTTTGAAGGTTCATACAATCTATTTGAGCCTGTTTTTATCTTTTTGTCATAGGATAATGGAAGAAGTATTTCAGATTTCACTTCCTGTTGCGCAACATTAACAAAGTAATTATAAACAACGTGAATTTCATCAACCTTACCGCTTAGGAAGTGGTCTATGATACTTCGCCCAATCATCATAGCCGTATCGAATTGCATATCTGCCCAGAAATCTATGTGACTTTCAATAATATTATATTGACGCTTTTTAAAATGATCACGAGATTTTTTACCAATACAAAATAAATCAATATTTTCTTTACCAAACTGATCAATTTCTTTTTGAGCAATTTTAATTATGTTTGTATTAAATGCTCCTGCTAAACCTCTATCCGCTGACACAACAACATAAGCTTTTCTTTTAATTTCCCTTTCTTCTAGCAGAGGAAATAAGTCTCGTTCAACATCTATTAATAAGTGTTGAATAACTTCTGTTAATGAATTGCTGTAAGGTCTAGAATTCTCCATTCTTTCTTGAGATTTTCTCATCTTTGCTGCCGCAACCATTTTCATGGCTTTGGTAACTTTCTGAATACTTTTAACCGACTTTATTCGATCTCTAATTACCTTTAGATTTGCCATAAAAATCTATTCAGCAAATCCTTTTTTGAAATTTATTATAAAATCCTCAAGAAGTTTTTCGTTCTCTTCTGATATTTTGCCCTCTTTTGTAATTGAGCCGAGTATGTCATTCGCACTGTCTTCTATATGTTCAATAAGTGCTTTTTCAAATACTCCAATTTTTTCGACAGCTATATCATCTAAATAACCTTTTGATGCAGCAAAGATAATAGCAATTTGTTGTCCCACACCCATAGGGACATATTGATTTTGTTTTAAAATTTCAACCATTCTCTCGCCTCGTGTAAGCTGAGCAAGAGTTGCTTTATCTAAATCTGATCCAAACTTAGCAAAAGCCTCTAATTCTCTGTATTGAGCTAAATCTAATCGAAGAGTCCCTGCTACGGATTTCATTGCTTTTATCTGAGCATTTCCACCAACTCTCGATACCGATAGACCCACATCGATGGCAGGTCGAATTCCTGAATTAAATAAATTTGTCTCTAAATAAATTTGACCATCGGTAATTGAAATTACATTAGTTGGAATATAGGCAGAAACATCACCTTCTTGAGTTTCGATAATTGGCAAAGCAGTTAGAGAACCTCCACCCAGATCGTTCGATAATTTTGAAGATCTTTCTAGTAAACGACTGTGCAAATAAAAAACATCACCAGGAAATGCTTCCCTACCAGGAGGACGCCTTAAAACTAAAGACATCTGCCTATATGCAACAGCCTGCTTAGATAAGTCATCATAAACAATTAATGCATGCTTTCCATTGTCTCTAAAATATTCACCCATTGCAGCACCTGAGTAAGGTGAGATATATTGCATAGGAGCTGGGTCCGAAGCATTTGCAGCTACCACTGTTGTGTATTCCATTGCTCCATTTGATTCTAATTCTTGAACTAAAGCAGCAACCGTAGATGCTTTTTGGCCAATTGCTACGTAAATGCAATAGACCGGCTCATCTGTTTTATGGGTATAAGCTTGATTGATAATCGCGTCAATTGCAACAGCTGTTTTCCCAGTCTGCCTATCTCCGATAATCAATTCACGCTGACCTCTTCCAATCGGAATCATACTGTCAACGGCTTTTATTCCTGTCTGCAAAGGTTGCGTTACTGGTTGTCTAGCCATCACACCAAGCGCCTTTCTTTCAATGGGTAATTGATGTGGAGTATCTATCGCACCTTTACCATCGATAGGCTGACCAAGAGGATTTACAACTCTCCCAAGCATGGCTTCACCTACAGGGACTTCTACTACTCGTCCAGTTCTTTTTGCTAAATCACCTTCCTTGACCATACGAGTTTCACCAAATAGCACTAGACCCACATTATCTTCTTCAAGATTCAGGGCCATCCCATAAACATCGTTTGGCAGCTCTACGAGCTCTGAACTCATTACATTTTCTAGTCCAGATACACGAGCGACCCCATCTCCAACCTGAATAACTTCTCCAACCTCTGAGACATCAACGTTCCCATCGAAGGATTCAATTTTTTCTTTTAATAACTTGGTTAACTGATCTGTATTTATTTTCATATCATCCTAAGCAGTTATGATAGCAAAAGCTTATTTTTTAGCATTTGCAATTGATTCTGGATTGACGCATCCAGAAATATGTTTTCTATTTTTAATTTAATTCCACCGATAATGGTTTTATCAACAGAAATTGATATCACTGCGTTCTTTTTAATCGTTTTATCAATGGAATTCTTTAATTGTTTTAATTCTTTGTCTGACAAATCTTCAGCTAAAGTTGCATGAACATTTATAATATCAATGCTCGATTTATATTTTGCTGAAAAGGATTCTGTAACTTCCCGCACAGTTTTTACAATCTGACTACTTTTTGTGTATAAAATTAGATCAAAAACTAGAGGATTAACTTCTTTACCCATTATCTCTTTTAAAATCAAAACTTTCTCTTCATTTCTGATCTTTTTTGATTGCATAAAAGATTTGAAATGAGAGTTTTTACTAATCAGCTTATGGAACGATTCTAATGAACTACAAATTTCACCAACCGATCCATGCTTGCTCGCTATATCATATAGATTATTTGAAAGAAACTTAGAAGTAATTTTAGGCACTATAATTTTTTAATCCTTTTAAAGACTCTTCAATTAAATTTTTATTTTCTTTTGAAGAAATATTCTTTTTTATGATTTTTTCTGTTATAGCAAATGTCAAATCCACAACTCTTGTTTTGATTTCATCTACAGCTTTATCTTTTTCAATTTTTATCTTGTTTTCTGCTTCAATTCGAATTTTATCTGCTTCTTCTGTTGCTTTGGAAAGCATTTCTTGTTTTATTTTATCTGATGAGGCTTTAGCTTGAGAAAGAATAACTTTTGCTTCTTCTCTAGCTTCATCAGTAATTGCCTTAGATTTAATAGTGATTTTGTCTAATTCGTCTTTTGCTTGCTCGGCATTTTGAAGAGCTGTTTTTATTTGATCTTCTCTATTCTTGAGAGCAGCTAAAAGAGGCTTCCAAGCAAATTTAGCCAAGACGAGGAAAAGGACTATGAACGTTAAAATAGTCCATATAAATAGTCCAGGATCTAGTTGAACCAGTGGATTTGGAGCTGAAGATCCTCCATGAGATTCTTGAGATTCATGGAGGTTTTCAGAGCCGGGTATAACCCAATAATGATTCGTCATTTTGTAATTAATACTATTTAAAGTATTAACATCAAGAAGGTAAATACTTCTGCTAAAATAGCAACACCTTCAAGAAGAAAAAGTGGCAAATTGATTGCTCCACTTATCTTATCTGCAGCTTCTGGTTGACGAGCTATACTCTCTGCGGCTGCGGATGCAAAACGCCCAATGCCCATTCCAGCTCCGATAACAATTAAACCCATGCCAATAGGTAATAATGCAGTTGCTTCCATAATTAACTTATCCTTTTTATTATTTTAATGATGTACATGAATTGCCATTCCAATAAAAACTGATGTCAATAAAGTAAATACATAAGCTTGAACTAGAACAACAATGATTTCTAAACCTGCAATAGCTGCTGACATGGGCACTGATATAAGCGCTACCCCTATCCCAGCTGCTGTACTATGAAACATTTCTCCAAAAATAGCCATGAGTGATAGCAATGCAAGCAGAGCAATATGACCTCCTGTCATATTTGCAGCAAGCCTCATGGTAAGAGCAAAAGGTTTTACAAAAAGTCCCATTATTTCTATGGGAATCAATATAATATAGACTGGCCATGCAAGTCCGTGAGGGACTAAGTTTTTCCAATGTTGTAAAAAACCATGCGCCATTGAACCTGCAATAATAATTGCAAAGAAAGTAATGGTGGCTAAACCAGCAGTCACGTTAAAGTTACCGGTAGCAGTAACACCTCCATGTAAAAGGCCATTGATAAAATTGTGTGAATCTGAATATGGAATGTTCAGTATAAACCTATTGATAACACCTAGAACATCAAATATTGGAATCATTCCTATTCCATTTGCAAATAGTATAAAGAAAAAAAATGTTAGCATTAAGGGTGTCCAAGTATTGACCCACTTTTCTCCAACATTTGGTTTAACAATAGAATCTCTGATAAACTGAACAATAGCTTCAATAGCATTTAGCCAACCAGAAGGAATGTTAGATTTACTTTTTATAAATGCTCTGATTGGTATAATAATTGAAAATGAAATAATAATTGCCACAAGCCATAACATAAAAACGTGTTTTGTGACTGAAAGATTTATGCCTGCTACCGTTGGTAAATGAATGATGGGGTGAGATATATCCGAGTTTGAAACATGATGAATAATATTAGGTCCAACTCGGCTCATAACACTTCCCGATGAACTAGCTGATAAGGTAGCGATCATTATATTATTTATAGATTAATTTAAAATAGTAGTTTTTTATAGATATAAAGCCTTCAAAACTAATAATCAATATTATTAGATTAAAAGTATAAAATTGCATAAGTATATTATAAAGACATTTATTACTTTTTATACCAAATCAGCTTTGCTAATTGATAAAAGCCAATAATTAAGCCTGTGAATAGACCGACTAACAACCCAAACGGAGAAATTAAATACTTTTGATCAATATAATACCCAATAATTAGACCTAAGAGGACACAAGACAACAAGGTGTAAGAGGAAGAAGCTATAGGTCCAGAACTTTGAATAACCTTTTGGAAATAATTTATTGATTCATTAAAATTCTTAAATGAGTTACTATTCTTAGGCATGTCAAGATTTAAGTATCAAAATTCTCTTGAACAATAATATCACATTTCCCTTCAAATTGAGCGCCATCCTCGATGAGCAACTTTCTATAAACAATATCACCCTTTAGCACACATTTTTCGCCAAGTATAACTTGTCCTGATGAATTAATATTTCCCAGAACCGTTCCACCGACTCTTACATCTAACCCTGTAACATTCCCATCCACTAAACCAAACTGCGCAATTCTGACAGGACCTTCTGTTATAACATCCCCATGAACTTGACCATATATAATTATACCTTGTTTGAGTGATATAGAGCCTTCGATTTCAACATCAGAGCCAATCATAGTATAAACACTTTTTGATTTCTTTTTATTCATTATGTAAAGTTAAATCTTTTAAAGTATAACCTGGGAGGTAATCTAATGGGTCTACAGGGATAAAATCTCTCCAAATTTCAAAATGCAAGTGTGGCCCGGTAGAAGATCCAGTATTGCCAACAAGAGCAATTACCTCTCCTCTTTCCACTTGGTCAAGAGAAACTTTAAAGTTCTCTTTGTTATGTGCATAATGAGTAAAATAGCCATCCCGATGATATATAATAATTAGATTACCGTGTTTATATGTCCAATCTGAAAAAACAACGACACCTGAAGCACTAGCTAGAATGGGCTCTCCTTCTTTTGCAACAATATCTATCCCGTGATGACCTCGTCTAATAAAAACACCTTTTTCACCTAACTTTTGAGTAACAAATCCTTGAATGGGAGGAATAGATGGAATATTTTCAATATAAGAAATACTTTTCTTAAAATTTATATTTCCATCAAACACGCTATCTGTTTTTAGTCCAGCCTCATCTAAACTTAAGGTAGATCCTAAAGATTTCCTTACCAGCTGATCCATTTGATTAATCCTTTCTAATTTTCTACTCAACTCTAAAA
>Ga0208277_1002446_pt1 | contig 10482 bp, 7 predicted proteins | sample ETNtaG_5_FD_185782 | JGI IMG/M metagenome (GOLD analysis project Ga0208277, IMG submission 185782) | Marine microbial and viral communities from oxygen minimum zone, Eastern Pacific Ocean - ETNP201406SV205 (SPAdes) (version 2) | ecosystem: Environmental > Aquatic > Marine > Oceanic ...
TCGCCTTCCATGGCCTTTCCAATCTGGAGCACGCCTCCATCAAAGGTCTCGGTGACGTACCCCGAGTAGTCGAGCGCCTGGTTCAATTCCGGGTGGACGTACGGGATGTGAAACCCTTCGAGGTAGTTGTCAACGTAGAGCAGCCAGTTGGCTTCAACGGTGTGGTCGCGGTCTCGTCCCGCATCGTAGCTGAAGGATTCGGGTTTGAGGAACCCCAACCGCTCTTCGAGCATGTCCCACGGCAAATCCGCCCCTTCCTCCACGGCGGTGAAGTGCATCCCCATCCACTGTTTGAGGGGAAATTCATGCAGGTTGTCCGATGCACTTGGGAAACCGATGGCCTGCTCAAATTCAGGCATGTGGCGAAGGGTTCCATCGAGGCTGAAACTTCGACCGTGGTAGCGGCACTGCAGGGTTTTCTTGGTGCACGGTTCGAGCACCAAGCGCATGCCACGATGCGTGCACACGTTGGAGAGGCAGCGGGTGGCCTCATCCTTCACCAGTACAACGGATTCACCGTTGATGGCTTCGATGTGTTCAAGCGGCAGCGTGGTATTGGCCTTGAGTTCAGCGTCATGGGCGGCAAACTGCCAACCATTGAACACGGTCTTGAGCCGTTCAAACATGGAAGGGTCGGTGTAGTACTGAGACGGAAGCGTTCGTGCCGTTCGAATGTCGGCATCGATCATCGGTTCCGACATGGTCTCAGACCTTCTGCCAATCCGTACCGTTCCACCATCGGTTGGTGCCGTCGCTCATAACTCTCCAGGTGTGGCCGGTTTCATCGGTCCACTGGTTCGCCACGGTGGGCTCTTCCACAGCGGCCACAGGCTCAACCACCGGTTCGGGGGTCGCCACAGCCTCAACGGGTTGTGTTGCCACAGGCTGAGCGTTCATGTCTGGCATGGCGGCCACGGGTTCAACAGCGACGGGAGCATAGGACTGAGCGGGTTGCGCATTCATGTCCGGCATGGCGGTTGTCGGTTGTGCACTCATGTTGGGCATTCCTGGAGGCATACCCCCGGCTGAGAAGTCCTTGGGGAGGTCCTCTTCTTCACCCATGCGCTTGCGCAGGATGACGACCACGGCAGCGGTGATGATGATCATCACGATGCCAATGCCAATGAGCATACGTTGTTGGGCAGCGGCGGCGTCTTCCTCTTCCTTGGCCAACTGAGCTTCAAGCACAGCTTGCTCGTTGTCGCCCATGCCATCGCCGTCAGAATCGAGCGTTTCGGTGGCGTCGTTGGGGAAGGCGTCGGCGTTGTTGCCCACGCCATCGCCGTCGTTGTCGGCCCATTCAGTGGCGTCTGCAGGGAAGACGTCAGCGTCCTCCCCATCTGGATTGTCGCCGTAGCCGTCGTTATCGGCGTCGGCCCACTGAGTCCCGTCGTTGATGAAACGGTCAGGCGTCGTGCCTTGAGGGTTGTCGCCGTAGCCGTCGCCATCGCTATCTGCCCATTGGGTGGCGTCTTGTGGGAACGCATCCCCGTTGTCGCCGTAGCCATCGCCGTCGCTGTCGACCCATTCGTTGGTGTCTTCAGGGAAGGCATCGGGATTGTTGCCCGTGGCGTTGTCGCCGTAGCCATCGCCGTCTGTATCAGTGGTTTGGGTTGAATCATCGTCAAAGACGTCGGCATTATCGCCCACGCCATCACCGTCGGTGTCCACGGTTTCCGAACCATCGCTAGGGAACGCATCGCTGTTGTCGCCGACACCGTCTTCGTCGGTATCGACCCATTCGCTGGCATCTTCAGGGAAGGCGTCAGGATTGGTACCAGCGGGGTTATCGCCGTAGCCATCGCCGTCTGCATCGGTGGTTTGGGTGTTGTCAGATGGGAAGACATCGGCGTTATCACCCACACCATCGCCATCGGTATCGGCCGTTTCGGTCGCATCTTGTGGGAAGGCGTCCGCGTTATCGCCCACGCCGTCATCGTCGGTGTCAACGGTTTCCGTCGGGTCGGTTGGCGCCCAGTCGGCGTTGTCGCCGACACCGTCTCCGTCGTTGTCAGCCGTTTCCGAGGCGTCATTTGGAGCCCAGTCGGCGTTATCGCCCACGCCATCACCGTCGGTGTCCACGGTTTCCGAACCATCGCTAGGGAAGGCATCGCTGTTGTCGCCCACACCATCGTTGTCGGAGTCAGTCGTTTCGGAGGCGTCGTTGGGAAAGGCGTCTTGTCCGTCAAGCACACCATCGCCATCAGAGTCGATGTCAAGAATGGTGACTTCGTTGCTCATGACGGCATTTCCGAATTCCAACCCGTCGTGTGGGGTCACTTGGACCTTCCACTTTTGGCCAGCTTGGGTATCGGTGGCTTGAATGGTGACTTTGCCGTTATGAGCCGTGTTGTGTGTTCCATCAACATACCAGTGAAGGGTGGTCTGGGAGGATTCGGGGTCGCTGTCGTTGTCCGCATAGTCGTAGGTAAGGGTCAACGATTCATCGGCGTCAGCATCGGGGGCGGGAGCGATGGCCACGTTGGAAACCACTGGAGCGTCGTTGGGCGGCAAACCTTCGGGGATGATGACTTGGATGTTACTCCATCCATCGCCACTGTTGGCGTTGTTGCCGTTGGATTCCATGACGGCGATGTCAACCGTGGCAGCGCCAGTGCCTCCAAAGGGCGCCATCCAGTCAAAGGACCAGGTGATTTGCGTCGCGGCCGTGTGGGTAGCGCTGTTTTGCTGTGCGTTGATGTCGACGCCCGTTCCAGGGCTCATCAACTGGCCTTTGTCAACCTCGACGTTGAATCCGCCGCTGGTTGGGTTCCCACTGCTCGAGATGCTGACGGTCACCGAATACATGGCGCCGGCGATGTAGGTGCCAGGGAAGTTGTGTGACACCGAAACGCCACCGACGCTGCTGTGGCAGGTGCATCCTTGACCGGCTTGTGTGTGCTTGCCTGAGGAGTTTCCTTCGATGGTGGGTACGGCGGCAATGAGAAGGGCAACCGTGGCCAGTGTGAAGAGGCGGGTGAGGGTGTTCATAGTTTGGGCAACCGCACATTGTTCATAATAAAATTGGTCTTTCGTCCCGACCCTGCATCTTGGATGCATTCAACGGATTGGCGGCGTTCAAATCTGCTGCCAGTCCGTTCCGGTCCACCATTGGTTTGTTCCGTCACTCATGGCTCTCCAGGTGTAACCGTTCTCATCCGTCCATTGATTCACGACCGTTGCTTCAACGGGCGTTGCGGGGGCTGAGGATTCAGGCTCTACGGTACCCGCCGTGATTTCGGGGGTTGGCGTGGATTGGTCGGTGAAGTCGGGCATGGAGAAATCCTTCGTGATTTCATCAGCCTCTGGCGAGCCACGACGGAGGAAAAGGACCACTCCGGCGACGACGAGCACCAACGAGAAACCGCCACCAACCATGAGGCGTTGCTGGTTTGCCGCTTCTTCAGCTTCTTTGGCTTCAAGCACCGCCTGCTGGTTGTCGCCCATGCCATCGCCGTCGGAATCAAGCGTTTCCGTAGCGTCGTTTGGGAAGGCGTCAGCGTTGTCACCGACACCATCGCCGTCGCTGTCCGCCCATTCAGCCGAGTCTTGTGGGAAGACATCGCCGTTGGTGCCGTTGAGGTTATCGCCGTACCCGTCGTTATCGCTGTCCATCCATTGCGTTGCGTCGTTGGGGAATAGATCCGGGTTGTTTCCTTGGGGGCTATCGCCAAATCCATCGCCGTCGCTGTCGAGGTTCTGGGTGCCGTCCTCGGGGAAGTCGTCACTGTTGTCACCCACTTCGTCTCCGTCGGTGTCAACGGTCTCACTTGCATCGGTAGGGAAGGCGTCAGCGTTGTCGCCGACACCATCACCGTCGGAATCCAAGGTTTCGTTGGCGTCGTTTGGGAAGACGTCGGCGTTGTTGCCAACACCATCGTTGTCGGAGTCTAGCGTTTCCGTAGCGTCTTCTGGGGCCCAATCGGCGTTGTCGCCAACGCCATCACCGTCGCTGTCCTCGGTTTCCAAGGGGTCGTTGGGGAAGACATCGGCGTTATCACCCACGCCGTCTCCATCGCTGTCCGCCCATTCGTAGGGGTCGCTTGGGAAGGCATCAGGGGCATTGCCAGACGCGTTGTCACCGTAGCCATCACCATCGGCGTCCGTGGTTTGTGAAGGGTCGCTGTCAAAGGCGTCAGCGTTGTTTCCTACGCCGTCGTTGTCGCTATCGGTGGTCTCAAAGGGGTCATTGGGAAAAACATCGGCATTATCGCCCACACCGTCTCCGTCCGTGTCCACGGTCTCTGTGGGGTCGTTGGGGAAGACGTCGGCGTTATCTCCCACGCCGTCGCCATCGCTGTCCGCCCATTCGTTGGCGTCGTTGGGGAAGGCGTCGGGGTTGTTTCCGGATGCGTTGTCGCCGTAGCCATCACCGTCGGTGTCGGTGGTTTGGGTTGAATCGTCATCAAAGGCGTCGGCGTTATCACCTACGCCGTCGCTGTCGGCGTCTGCCCATTCGTTCTCGTCATTGGGAAAGGCGTCGCTTTGGTCGCCGTAGCCATCGCCGTCGGCATCGTAATCGATGATCTCAACGGTGTTGGTCGAGGTAATCTTGCTTCCATAATCCGTTCCGTCGCTCGGGGTGACGGTCATGCTCCAGAATTCTCCAATGCTGGTAGCACTTTGTGGGAGGGTGGTCAAATCGTTGTGTTGTGTGATGGTTGTGCTGCCTTGGAGCCACCGGATTTGAGTTCCCGATTCGGCGTCGCCATCCGGGTCGTTGTAGTCGTAAATGGCGTACAAATTCTCGTCGTAATACGCAGTTGTTATGGCCGAACCCGTACCGGTTAACTGGTTGCTGATGTGAACGTTGGAAGCGGTTGGGGCGGAGTTTGTGGGACCCGGTTCAGGCACGGTGATGGACGATGTTGTCCAGGCATCACCGGAATTGGCACTGTTTCCGTTCACCGTCATCACGGCGATGTCCACGTTCACGGTTCCGCTTCCGCTGGCGGGAGCCGTCCAGTCAAACGACCACGAACGGTAGGAATTGGTGGTGTGAGTGGCGGATTGGCCCGAACTGTCGACCTTGACCGCCATGATGCCCATGCCGGGGGTGGAGAGGGTGCCTTTGTCCACCAGGACATTGAATCCACCGTTTGTACCCGATACGCCTCCAGTGACGGAGATTTGGATGGTGTAGCTTTGTTGCCCGGTGTAGGTGGTCGGGAAATTTTGGTTGATGGTAGGGGCACTTCCGCTGTAGTGACAGGTGCAACCATTGTTTGCTTGGTTGTGAATCCCGCTTGAATAGCCCTCCATGGTCGGAAGGGCAAGGGTCATGAAGGCTGCCAGAAGGATGAGGAAACTTCGTGTAGCGAGGTTCATGGTTGGCTCGCCATGTTGTTTTGTTATAACAAAACTGGTCAGTGGTTCCGACACGGCTGCCACATTTCGGCTTCGGTCTGCTGCCGCGGCGCGATTAAATAGGGGAGTTTGGTCGGGAGGCTTACCTACGTTTGTGAGGAAGGAGTCGATACAATGCCTAAGCCATGGACCTCAAAGCTCATCATCAAAGCCTTGGGAGTTCAGAAGTGCAACGGCAGTATGGACGCCGCAGTCGAGGACCTGCCCCTCGAAAAGGCCATGGAAGTGGCCCGTGAGAAAGCAGGCCTCGGACACTTGACCGGTGCCGACCTAAAGGCGCAGACTCGTGAGGTCATTGGGACCTGCGTGTCAATGCGTGTGAAGGTCGATGGTCATTGGGCAAATGAAGCCCTCGAAATCATTGCAAAAGGAGAATGGGACGAGCGCTTTAATTGAACACTCACGAACCGCGGAAGAGGCTTCGGCCTCGCCGACCGCAGAGGTGAATTAACATGGAAGAAAAAATCAGTGAAGCCATCAAGGCCGCTATCGAAGCGGCTCCTGAGCGAAAGTTTGTCGAATCTGTGGACATCTCGTTCACCATTAAGGACGTTGACTTGAAGAACCCAACCAACCGTATCAAGGAAGAGATCCGTCTTCCCTCTGGCCGAGGCCGGGAACTCAAAGTCGCTATGTTCGCTGCAGGCGAAGCCGCCACCAAGGCCAAGGCTGCAGGACTGGCTGTTTTCTCCCCACAAGACATCGAAGACTTCGGTGGAAAGAAGGGGCGAGCCAAGAAGGTCGCCAACCAATACGATTTCTTCCTCTCTGAAGTTCCTCACATGGGACTCATCGGTCGCTACCTCGGTGTCGTTCTCGGTCCACGTGGCAAGATGCCTCGTCCTGTTCCGCCCACCCTTGACCCTGCCGTTCTTGCGGCTGGCCTTGCCAGCACCGTGGTCGTCAAGTCTGGTGACCGAATGACCTTCCACGTTTCCTTTGGAACGGTCAAGCAATCCCACGATGAACTTCTGGCCAACGCCATGGAAGTGTACAACCGTGTTACCAACAAACTCGAGCGTGGCATTGGCAACGTTCGTTCCATGTTCATCAAGACCTCAATGGGTCCATCACAACGTATCGAGGTGATCAATTGATTCCAAAGGTCGTTTCCTGGAAGAAGGACACCGTTTCCGACCTCCACTCCCTCTTGACGAGCGGCGAAACCATCGCCGTCATCGACATCCACGGCGTTCCGGCTTCTGCCATGTTCGGCATGCGTGCTGAACTTCGTTCCTCAATGAAGATTCAAGTGGCCAAGAAGCGCTTGATGAAGATTGCATGGGAGCGCGCTGGCTACGATTTCGCTGACTTGGAGAACCTCTACGCTTCAGCCGTTCAGCCTGCGCTTGTATCGTCCTCAACCCTCAACTCATTTGAGGTGTTTACGGAACTCAAGAAGACCGAAGCTGGTCGTGCCGCTAAACCTGGCGACATCGCCCCTTACCAAATCGTGGTTGAGAAGCAAGACACTGGCATGCCCCCTGGTCCCATTGTTGGAGACTTGAACTCCGTGGGCATTCCTGCAAAGATCATGGGCGGTAGCGTCCAGATTCAGAAGCGCACCGTCATCCTCGAAGAGGGTGAAGTGTTCGAAGGCGAACTCGGTATGATGCTCTCAAAGATTGGCATCAATCCAATGGTCACAGGCCTTCGCTTGTGCGGAACCCTCGAAGATGGGGCGCTCTTTGAGCCGTCCACCCTCGACATTGACTATGAGCAATTCGAACAAGACTTGATCGGTGTGGCTGCTGGCGGTTTCAACCTCGCCTGCAACATCACGTGGCTCACCACGCAAACCATGCCGACCCTTCTTGCCAAAGCCAGCGGAGAAGCGCTGGCTGTTGCATTGGAAGCAGCGATCGCTACGGCGGACACGCTGCCACACCTGGTGGCTCGAGCCCACGCCAGCGCCCTTGGCGTTGCTGGCACGCTGAGCCCCGACGCACTCGACGACGAATTGGCTGCCATGATGGGCGCCGCTGCTTCCGCAGCCGCCTCCGCCGCAGTCGCTGTCGACACGAGCACTTCTGAAGCCCCAGCCGAGGCTGAAGAAGAGGAAGAAGAGGAAGAAGAGGCCGGATTTGACGGTCTTGGAAGCCTGTTCGGCTGAACAAAAACAAAAACACTGAGGTGAAAAAACATGGAATACGTATACGCTGCTATGCTGTTGCACGCTGCTGAAAAAGAGATTGATGAGAAGTCGGTAAAGGCTGTCCTAAAGGGCGCTGGCGTCGACGCTGACGCTGCTCGAGTGAAGGCCCTGGTGGCCTCCCTCGCCGGAGTCGACATCGCTGATGCCATGACCCAAGCCGTTGCTGCACCCGCTGCAGCTGCTGCCCCTGCCGCCGCTGGCGGTGCTGACGCCCCTGCCCCTGTTGAAGAGGAAGAGGAAGAAGAAGAGGAAGCAGGCTTCGACGGTCTTGGCTCGCTCTTTGGTTGAGCAAGGTCCGATCGCTGCCGATTCGCACGCCGGCTCAGACCGGTTTTCGTGTGAGCGCGGCTCGTCCATCGGTCTTTGTCCACGGGAATACCTCGCCTTTTGGGCGATGGCCGTGAAAGCGCCGCAATCGCACGCACGAATTCTCCAAAAGCACTGAGCGAAAGCCAGGTCATGAAAGGGTTCATCCCTTGACCACACCTCGAACGTTCATGGTCAGGAAAGCAACGCTCGACCTTGAGGTCAGCGTTTCAAGCATTCAGGCCATTCGATTGTTTCGCGAGCTTGCCGAAGAGGCGGGGTGGTCACTTCAACGCCATGAGGGGTCTCGCCTCGTGGATCGTTTTGCCATCATCATGCCCATGGCACAATCGGCTCGCACCCTTGGACTCAAGGTGCTCGATGGACCCATGCGCGGCATGGAATTGACGTGCTGGTCAGAAACTCGGGGCTCGTCGGGGGCGGTTAACATCGCCTCCTGGTTGGTCCCCGGCGGGCCAGAAGAACCGCTCTTCAGAACCCTGGTTCATCACTGGGTCGTTCGAATGGACCGATGCCCGTGGCGTTGGTCCTTCGGTGAGCGTTCCAAGGTTGGCTATCTGTTGCCCGTTTGGAGGCAATCACGCCGGCGTTTTTCTGACCTCGGGTTCAACACCAAAAAATCCGGTTGGCCGGTTGAACTTCAGGGTCATTGGCCATTGGAACGCCTGTCAGACAACATGGCTTCCAACGAAGAAGAGGAGTGATGCTCAACGCCTCCCCCTAGGGGGGAGGCGCCTTCTTTATCGGGTGGGGCTTTATATTGGCGCCACACGAGGGATAACTCTCAAGGTGGCGTCATGCTGAACAATCCACAACAACGGAAGGCGCTGGTCCTCTCGTTGTTGATGGTGATGCTGGCGCAAACGGCCTACGTCGAATCCTACCGTGGATGGACGCTTTCGGAAGAAGCAAATCCTGCTTATTTGAACGCAGCTTGCGACAGCACCACTCGTGCCTCTGGAACACCGATTTACGTTGATGCCTCCCAAGGTTCGGACGACTGGGACGGTACGTGGTCCTGTCCGAAAGCTACTCTTTCGGATGCCTTGAACGATTCCTCGTCTGACGATGAGATTATTCTCGCCACCGGCCTGTACCACGAAAACGTCACGGTGAACGGCAAAGACGACCTGTTGATTCGGGCGGCCGACGGCGCTCGTGTGGTCTTTGACGGAACTCAAAGCATCGCTGACGACCTCAACGTTTCTTGGGGCACTGCTGACGGCAACGGCGTTCAGGAAACAACGCTACCCGTTGACGGTTGGCAGTTGTTTTTGGCCTACGAAGAACAGGTGCCGGCTCGCTGGCCAAACGCCCAATTCTCCGATGAGACGGTGTTCAATCGCTCCTACTGGGCCGAGGGTACGCTGACCGGCTCCAACAGCGCCTACACCCAAGGCTGGTTGACGGATGCCGGCCCTGAATCTGGCGTTCACACCGGTCTGAACGAGACCATCAACGCCACTGGACTTGACCCCGTGGGCGCCATTGCGGTCATGAACCTCGGGTCGTTCCGCAGCAACAGCCGAATCATCACGGACTGGAACGCCAGCAATGGAACGTTTGCCTACGATGGAAGCGGCGTCGGCTGGAAGACCAAGCACCATGCTTACTTCCTCGAAGGCAAGCAGGAACTCATCGACCAGGACGGTGAGTGGTGGTTCAACAACACGAACAATCGGTTGTACTACAAGACACCATCCGGTCTAGATGCGAACGATTTGGACCTCCGCGTGAAGGTGCAACCCTTCGCCATCTCCGTTGAGAATTCGGACGGGGTGACCGTCCAGGGCATTGATTTCTTCGGGACGACCGTGAACTTCAACGAGTGCGACGGGTGTTCGTTCACAAATGCCACCCTCGAGTATCCAAGCACCTCAAAGCGTGGCTTGGGCATCGCAGGGGAATCTGAAGACGACCGATGGATGACCCGTTTCTACCGGAGCACCAACAGCTTCGTTGACAACCTCTCCATCACCAATACCGATGGAGGCGCGATTGAATTCCAAGGTTCAGCCGGCCAATCCCACAACAACACTGTGAACAATTCCTACTTCCATGCTATCGATTGGTCTGCAGCCGACCAAAAGGGTCTGATGACCACGATTTACGAAGGCGGTCGCGACATGTACTTCACCAACAACAGCGTTCACTTGACCGGTGCCTCATCCGTTCTATCGATTGGTGATGCGCCCAAGGTCTTCTACAACGAAGTGTGGGACGTCGGCCATTTGCAAACGGATGGGGCCGTGGTGCAGATCATGCAAGGGGAAGCCCCAGGCGCTGAAGTTGCTTACAACTGGATTCATGACGTTATCAAGTACGGTGTTCGCTTTGACGCTCCCATCGGCCAAGTGGGAACGGGCCAAAACGGGACCATGCATCACAATGTGATTTGGAACGCTGCCGGGGGCCTGATGGTCAAAGGCGATTATCACAACATCCACAACAACACTGTCTTCGACTCATCAGCTAGCAAGAACGACATCATCGCTCTCACCGATGGCGACATCAACAACAAAAATTCAACGTTCCACCGCAATGCCATCGATTCCATGGCTGACCATCGCTCAGACGATGTCTTTGACAATCCATTGCCTGATGGAGTCGATTGGATGAATTGGAATGGTTAT